>Ga0182744_1002970_pt1 | contig 13528 bp, 8 predicted proteins | sample eDN3rd30CKraftMG_FD_128525 | JGI IMG/M metagenome (GOLD analysis project Ga0182744, IMG submission 128525) | Enriched Miracle-Growth compost microbial communities from Emeryville, California, USA - eDNA 3rd pass 30_C Kraft MG (version 2) (version 2) ...
CGCAACCTGTCGATCGGGGCCGGCGGTTCCGGGTTCGGCCCCGCACGCACGCATCCCGACGGCGCACTGATCGCGCGCAATTCGCCGCCCATGTTCAACCTCTCCACGCTCCGGCACATGTTCTGGGACGGCCGCGTGGAAGTGGACGAAGGCGGTCACTTCGAAACGCCGGCGGGCGCGCAGCTCACTCCAGAGATGACGAGCGTGTTCGAGTTCGGCGCGCTCTCGGCACAGCCGATGTTCCCCGTGCTGAGCCGCGCGGAGATGCGCGGCGCGAGCGGCAACGAGCTCGACGACATTCCGGATGACAGCGCACGGCTGATCTGGTCCGCGCTCATGAAACGACTGGGCGACATTCCCGAGTATCGCACGCTGTTCGAAGCGGCATACCCGGGCGTGAATTTCGACGACATGAACTTCGCCTACGCATCGAACGCGATCGCCGGCTTCATCGTGGATCGCATGTCGTTCAACGATACGCCGTGGGATCGCTTCCTCGCGGGCGACGACCAGGCGCTCAGTCCGGCACAGCTCCAGGGTGCGGAGACGTTCATGGTGGCGAAGTGCTCCATCTGCCACGACGGCGCGACATTCAGCGACGACAAGTTCCACGACGTGGCGGTGGTGCAGGTCGGGCCCGGCGAAGGAAACGGCGCCTCGCTGACCGATGACTTCGGCCGCATGAACGTCACGGGGAGTCCCGCCGACAAGTACCTCTTCCGCACCACGCCACTGCGCAACGTCGAGCTGACGGCGCCCTACGGACACGACGGCGCGTACACCACGCTGCGCGAATTCGTCGAGCACTACAGCGAGTCGGACAAGAAGCTGATGGAGTTCGATCCGTCGGAGCTGAACGCATCGCTGCAGGCCACGCTCCTCACTTCCAACAAGCCCGACATCCTCGCCAATCGCGACACTCTGCTCACCGGAGTCGTGCTCACGCCGGAAGTGGTGGATCAGCTCCTGGCCTACATGAGCGCGCTCACCGATGACGCGGCGCGCGATCTCTCGGGGATCATCCCGGCGAAGGTGCCGAGCGGGCTCCCCGTGGATCGACCGTGAGCTCTTCGAGGCGCGCGAGCGTCTCGCCCAGCGGCGCGTCGATCCGGATGGTGGCCTGGTCGTCACCGCGAGTGACACCGCGCGTGACGATCGCCACCGGGATCTCGCGCTCCGCCGCGCGCAGCACGAAGCGGTAGCCCGACATCACGTGCAGCGACGAGCCGAGCACGAGGAGAGCGTGTGAGCGTTCCACCTCGGCGAAGCAGCGCTGGACCAGCTCCTTCGGCACCGATTCGCCGAAGAAAGTCACGTCGGGCTTGAGCAGATCCGAGCCGCAGACCAGGCAGCGCACGAGCTGAAAGCGGCGCACTTCGTCATCGTCGATGACCACGTCGCCGTCGGGACGGATCTCGTGCGGCGCCGCGACGAAGTCGGGGTTCGCGGCGCGCATCCGCTCCTCCAGCTCCACGCGTGACGAGCGGCTGCCGCAGTTCAGACAGACCACGCGGTCGAGCGCACCGTGCAGCTCGAGCACCTGGTGCGCGCCGGCGCGCTGGTGCAGACCATCCACGTTCTGCGTGATGACGGCGCCCACCAGGCCGGCCCGCTGCAGCTTCGCCACGGCATAGTGGCCGCCGTTGGGAGCCGCCGCCGCAAAGCGTCGCCACCCCACGAAGCTTCGTGCCCAGTACCGCTGCCGGTTTGCCACGGAGCCCACGAACTCCTGGTACATCATCGGCGTGACGCGCTGCTTCCCTTCGGGACCGCGATAGTCGGGGATTCCCGACTCGGTGGAGATGCCTGCGCCGGAGAGAACGACGACTTCCCCGCCCCGCACCAGATCGGCAAGTCTGCGAAGTTCGGCTTCGACCTCGCTCATTCGAATGACGCGCGGCGCCCTCTACTGGACGCGCTGAAAGACCTGAGTGCTGGATACCGGCTCATCGGCCGGGTAGTCGGTGAAGTGCAGTGTGAGCGTTTCACCGTCGATGGTGAAGTGGGTGTCGTCGTAGAAGTGGTCGTACGGGTAGTCTGAGTAAACCTGTGTGGGGGCATCTCGGCCAAACGTGTAGTCCCATAACAAGAGCATCTGCGGCTCGAATATCAACCTGTCGGACTCTATTCTGAACGAGCCGGTCACCCTCTCGAAACCCGACAACTCACCCGCAGACTGATTGTCGTACACACCGAAGGAGCGATGCAAAAAACTGAAGCTGCCGTCCGCACCAAGCGTGAGATGGCGCTCGTAGCTTTCCTGGGAAGTCCCGGTACTGTCAGCCTGCCAGTTGCCGAGGACATCACGAGTAGACGATGAGTCGGTGGAACTCGAGCAACTCGCCAGCACGGCGAAAGCACCGAGAGCGAGAGAGAGGAGTCGGAGACGGCCTGACACGGTAGCCGTGGGGGAAGGGCGAACGGGAGACACGCCGATTCCGGAGTCTGCGTCGCATCCGCCTGCGGCGCAAGGGAAAGTGGGACGCGCCACCAGGGAAGCCACACAGGAGACGTCGCAGTTGGCCGCGAGCACTCGCCCACACTTCGCCAGCTACGGTCGCGACCCGATCAGTGCAAGGTTGGGTACGGTCCAGATCGCGATACTGCCGCACTCCCCTTTCAGCCCCCCGCGGAACTGAGGTGGCGTCTCGCCAACGCCGTTGTAGATCTCGACCGCGGCGACCTCTTGCGGTTCGACCATCATGTCGAGGCCTTCGGAATTGACCAGTGCAACGCCGTCGATGAAGATGAGCGGCCGGCACGCACCACCTGACATGCTGCCGTGGGAGGCGACGATCGTGTAGTTCAACCCACCAGTCGCTACCAGTCTAAGGCCGGGAGTCGAGCGCAGCAGATCGGTAAAGCGCAGGGGCCGTTGCTTCTCGATGTCCTCGCGAGTGATGAAGCGACCGAAGCCGAGCTTGCGTCTCTGATTGAATGCGGCGAGATGGTTCTGGAGCTGTTTTGCCGCACCGTAAACTGTCACCTCGTCCAGAACGTCTGCACGTTCGGACATCGTAATTACGGTAGCCACCGTATGGCCGCTCTGCAGATTGACGGTCCTCCGAGCGGGTGCATACCCCACGTAGCGGGCCTCGACGGTCTGTGTCCCTGCGGGAAGCCCGGCGATCGTGAAGCGACCGTCATCGCGAGTGGTCGTACTCCCACCGCTGCCCCAGACCATGAGCTGCGCGCCAGCCAGAGGTTCTCCCAGCTCGTTGCGCACGACGCCAGAGAGGGTGGACCGACCCCGCCGCACGGGAGCGGGTCTGGCGACTGCGGAGTCGAGAGTCGAATCGACATCCGAGGCGACGATAGTGGCGGCGTCCCCGATGGGGACGCTGAAGTCGCGATGCAGGATCCCGCGCGGAGGGACGCGTATGTCGATGTAGCCGCTCGCGCTTTCGTCCACCTCCGCGTGGGCAGATATGGGACCTGCCGTGGAGACGCCACAGATCGCGTACCAACCGGCACGCGTCGCGTTCGCGGTCGCCGACCTCTTCTCCGCATGGATCGCTCCGTCGGCAACTATCACCTCGGTCCATTCGAGAAGAACGGTCCCACGGTCGAGGTGTGTGGCCTGATCGGCGTCACTCAGGAAGCCAAGCATGAGTCCGGACGAGTCCACGGGCGAAGTGGCTGGGCAGATCTGCCTGCGAACGGACGGCGCGCTCGGTATCGCCAGAGAAAACTGGATCTGTGCCGTGCGATCGCCGATCGCCAGAGTGCGTAAGGGCACCTCGAGGCCCAGTGAATCCAGGAAGGGATGAGTGAAACCCACGATGTAGCTGCCGGGCCGCACCCGATCCATCCGGAAGCGCCCGTGTGTGTCGGTGATCGCTTCGATGACAGCGCCACTGTAGTCGCTCGAACCGAGTTGCACATGTGCGTCGGCGAGTGGCTGCCCCTTCAGGCTGTCGTACACGACACCGAATACGGTCGCGCGCTGCGCCGCCATCGGCGTGGTGAGCATGGCGGCGAGCGTGACGAGCGCCGGGACGGTGGAGAGGGCCGCGAGTCGATGGCTCGACACGGAGACCTTCCTGGCAGAGGTGGTCCGGCAAAGAGCGCGGTGACATTGCACCGCAACAGGGATGCCTAGCCTACGGTCCTACGTCAATCGAGTATGGGCTGACAAATGAACACTTCCAGCTCTGGCCGGCAAGCTTGCATCTGTTTCCAGATGGATTTCTTGCATGATTCTGACGTCTCCAATCAACGGGAGCGGAGTCCTGGCCAGGAAAATTAAAATTTGCTCATATGTTTATGATGCGTTAACGTGGACCCCGGTGGCTCGGCACCAAGCAATTAGGTAGGCGGAATCCACATTCAACGCAGAGGGCATCACGCGAACTAAAACGCTTGCCGTGACCTGCGTGGCCGCGACGATTGCTTTCCTCGTGCTCGTCGCCGGCGGCGCATCCACTGGACTCGCCAGCGCAGCCGGCAGCATCAGCGAGGGACGCTCCCTCAACGCCTCGATCATCGGCCCGAGCATGGTGAAGCCGAACGTGACCTGCCTCTATCAGGCAGATGTCACCGGAGGAACTCCACCGTACGAATACACATGGAGCGCCCCAGGCGGCGGTTCGAGCAGCTCCACGTTCGACTACTCGAACGTGGGCTCCGGGGCATCCTACAACATCACACTCTTCGTGACGGACGCCGCCGACGTGCAGGCATCGGACCAGTTGCACGTCACGACATCGTCGTCGGCACCTGTGTGCCCGAGCTGACCCAACTCTCGAGGCGGGAGGGCCGAGCTCCTCTCGCCTCGAGGCACGCCCCCTCCGCCGGCATGACGTTCGACGCCCTGCCGGCCCACTGTCGGACGCCGACAGAACATTCGCCGAGCCAGTTACTGCAGTGCTCGGTAGACCGTTGACCCAAACTTGACACACGGGCCTGGTAGGTGCACTTTAGCTCCCGGCCAGGAAGCAAGAGATGCACGATGACAGGCGACCGCGCAGAAGCGTGGAACTATTCAGGGCGACGCACCGCCCCACTCACGCATTCCAGATAGTGCCGGCTCTCTGGTCGTCTCTACAGGTACGATTGCGTTTCCCGCTTTACCCCGAACTTCCCACCTCGAAACTGTAATCACCGCCAGCGAAGGCGAAGTCAGGCGGCCTGAGTTCTAGCAGCACTGCAGTCAATTAGCACGCGGTGTCAGTCGTACGAACGAACGTCTGATGGAACGCAAGGACGGCAGTCAGGCCATTTTGTGGCCTCGCCACCCCCTCATTCGAAGGGGTGGGAGCTCCATGTCGCCACTGCAATCATCAGCTCGCCGCCGTCCCAACGCATATCCCACCTTCTGACCACTGAGACACGGCATTCATCGAAATGGTTGCCTTGCCTCCAGACCCACCACCCTCGCGGAGGAGCCGATGATCCAAACTGTTTGAACGGTTTCGCCCTCGGTGGATCGACCTGCAGTCACTTCTCTGGTCCTTTGTACGGTCGATGCCAGGGCGCGGTTTCACGCAGCCCCACTCGGAGTCACGGTGGTTCACTATCCATCGACATTGTTCAGGGGATCAACCATCATGCGAATCACACGCGCGAGGCGGCTCGTTTCGATAGCTGCTTCGCTCCTCGTGTCTGCGGTCGCCTTGCCAGCATTGGCGAGCGCGCAGGAAGCGATAGTCAAGGGCACGATCACCGGCCCCGGCGGGCAACCGCTCGAGGGCGCCCAGGTATCGGTGCAGTCGCTGCTCGTCGGCTCGGTTTCCGACGCAAAGGGCTTCTACTCGTTCAACATCAGCGCCGGCAACGTCAACGGACAGACCGTACAGATCGTTGCCCGCCGTCTTGGATTCTCCCCGGTCACGCAGCAGCTCACGCTCACGGCCGGTGAACACACGCTCGATTTCACGCTGCAGGAAGACGTACGCCGCCTCGACGAAATCGTCGTCACAGGCCTTGCCAGCGCTACGAGCATCAAGAACACCACCATTTCCATTTCGAAGGTCACCGAGGATCAGATCCAGGCAGTGCCGGCTTCGGATATCGGGACCGCCCTGTCCGGAAAGGTTCCCGGCATGACCGTGCTCTCCCAGAGCGGCCAACCAGGGGCCACGGCGACGGTGCAGATCCGCGGTGCGACCGTTTTGCAGATCGGTAACAGCCAGCCCGTTTACATCATCGATGGCGTGGTCTCCAAGAATGGCCTCTCCACCATCGATCCGCAGGACATCGTCAGCATGGAAGTGCTGAAAGGCGCGGCGTCCGCCAACACGTACGGCTCCCAGGCAGCCAATGGCGTCATCGCCGTCACTACGCGCCGTGGAAAGTCGCTCCCCGATGGCGAGATCCGCTTCAATGCGAAGACGGAGTTCGGTCGCAGTGGCATCGAGCACTACGTGCCGCTGAATCACTACAATGCATTCCTGTTGAACGCGGACGGTACGATCGTCACGGACGCCAACGGAATCCGTCAGGTGAAGGACGACCGCTTCATGGATAGCCCGTATCCCACCCAGGCGCAGGACCCGACTCACTACTGGCGCGACCAGCTCAAAACGTGGCTCGAGTCCAACACCGTCGCCAACAGCTACCTGAGCCTTGGCTACCGGAAGAGCAACACCAACTTCCAAGCTTCGTTCTCGCGCCTCCGCGACCCCGGCATCCTGCCGATTCTCAACGGCTTCACCCGGTCGAACTTCCGCTTCAACATCGACCAGGGGATCACGGACAAGCTCGACGTTTCGTCCAGCCTAATGTACGGCTACACGACAAACGATCAGATCGACCGCAGCGGCAACAGTGTCAGCTTCTTCGCGCTGCTGCAGGCACCGCCGGACCTCGACCTCGCCCATCCGAACGGGCCCGCTGACACAGTGCTCTACAGCAACTTCCTCGACCCGAACATCGCCGTCAACGACCGAGGAAACCCGCTGTACGATTTCCTCCACACCAAGAATCTGGAGCGGCTCGACCGGCTATTCGGCTCCTTCACTGCGCGGTATCGCCCGACGGCATGGATGGCATTCGATGCCACGTACGGAACCGACCGTTACAACAGACAGGCCGGTACCTACCAGCACTATGGCTACATGAGCACGAAGGGTATCGAGCAGACGGGTTACCTGAACTACGGCACCGACCGCGACGTATCCAGCAACGCCGCAGTCAACGGAACGCTCACGTACAATCTGTCGAAGCTGGGCATGACCACGAAGCTCACGTATCTGTATGACGATGAGCACGAGGACATCATCAACACGAACGGCAATCAGTTCAAGCTTAGAAACATCCCGACGCTCAATGCGATCGACCCCTCGCAGATGCGGGCCAATTCCACGACGTACAACGTCCGCTCGATTCAGGGGCTGGTCACCCAGGGCCTCAACTATGACGACCGCTATCTAGCGCAGCTCGTGTACGTGCGCGATGGGTCGTCCCTCTTCGGCAACCAGGAGCGCTGGACGAACTTCTACGGCGTCTCTGGTGCATGGCGAGTTTCCCAGGATTTCCACATCCCTGGCATCCAGGAGCTGAAGCTTCGCGCCGCAGTGGGAACGGCAGGGCTGCGCCCGCGCTTCTGGTATCAGTACGAGACGTACGGCGTCAGCAATGGCAGCTTCAGCAAGGACCAACTCGGCAACCCGGACCTGGAACCGGCCATCCAGAAGGAAACGGAGTTCGGCGTCAACGTGAGCTTCCTCGACCGCTTCGACCTCGAGTTCGTTCAGTCGCAGCGCAAGACGGACAACGCGTTCCTCGCGATCCCGCAGTCGGTCGCCCGCGCTGGTGGCTACAGCAGTCTCTGGTCGAACGCCGCCACCGTCACTGGCAACACGTCGGAGCTCGCCTTCACGACCCGCGTGATAGAAACGCCAAATCTGAACTACAGCTTCACGCTCACTGGCCAGCACACGCGCCAGCATATCGACAGACTCGACTCGCCGCCATTCCAGCAGAACGCCGGCGGCCAGAACCAGGGCATCTTCTACTATCGTCAGGGTGAAGACCTGGGCGTGATCTACGGCGTGAAGTGGGTGACGGAGTACGCCCAGCTTCTCGATGCGCCTGAGAACGCGGGGAAGTCGATGGCCGATCTCCAGAACGAGTACACCAGGAACGTGGAAGGGTACATCGTCAAGACGGCCGATAAGGGCACGCAGTACGAGCAGCCCATCAAGTACGCCAAACTCGATGAGAGTGGCAACAGAATCGAGCAGTGGGTCATCGGCAACACCAACCCCGATTTCACGTGGGGCTGGTCGAATACCGTCCGCTACAAGAACTTCTCGGTCTACGGCCTGCTCGTGGGCACGAAGGGCGGCCAGATCTACAACTTCACGAAGCAGTGGATGTTCCAGGACGGTCGCCACGCCGATCTCGACCAGTCCAAGCGTGCGCAGGGAGACAAGATCGCTCTGGATTACTACCAGAACTCGCTGTACAACGTCATGAATCCGAGCAGCTACTTCGTGGAAGATGGCAGCTTCGTGAAGCTGCGCGAGCTGTCGGTCGCGTATCAGTTCTCGAACGACGTGCTCGATAAGCTCCATGTCAACAACTACGTTCGGTCGCTCAAGCTCGCGGTGATCGGACGCAACCTGAAGACCTGGACCAAGTACAGCGGGTTCGACCCCGAGGCCGGCTCGGGTGGCGATGCCGCGTTCCGTATCGATGGCTTCCGCTATCCCGCGTTCCGCACGATCTCCGGTCAGATCGAGATCGGGTTCTGATCATGCCAATACGATTCTGGAGTGAATCTCTCATGAGATCGACGCGTTCGAGGACGCTGCTGGCGGCAGGCGGGGTGATGTTCGCCCTTGCCGCCTGCTCGCAGGACCTCACCATTCCCAACAACAACGAGCCCGACACGAAGAGGGCAATCTCGACGCCGAGCGATGTGCAGGCGCTGGCCATCACAGCCATTTCGACCTGGCACGATGCATCCAACGAGATGAATCCTGCATTGGCGTTTGCCGTGATGGCCGATGCCCTGACGGGTTCCTACAACAACTTCGGGATGAACCTCAGCTCCTCTGAGCCGAGACTCGCATACCCAAACAACACCACGGGTGGCGACTACACCGCCATGGCGCAGGACCCGTGGTACAACAACTACATCGCGCTCAGCGAGGCGAACGACGTGCTCGGCGCGGTGGCGAACGGGCTCGTGATCGATGACGGCTTCGTGGAACTAGCGAAGCTGACACAGGGTCTGGCCCTGGGGAACATCGCACTGATCTTCGACAAGGGCTGGACCGTCGACGAAACCATGGAGCTCCCGGTCCCGGTCGAGGATCTCAAACCGTATCCGGAAGTCGCGGCCTTCGCGATCGGCAAACTGGACGAGGTCATTGCCAGCACTCAGGGTGCGTCGTGGGAGCTGCCGCACGATGCGCTGCCGATCGAAGGGGTCAATCTCACGGCCGAGAACATCGGCAAGCTCGCCAACACGATGGCGGCGCGAATTCTTGCCTATACGCCGCGCAATGGTACTGAAAACGCCGCCGTGGACTGGAACAGAGTACTTCAGTACGCGTCCCACGGGATAAGCTCCGGCACGCCGTTCGACTTCTCGATCAGGGAAGATGGCGGTACTCTCTGGTGGGACGGCTACAAGGCCTATGGCAATCTGGAGTCGTGGCTTCGTGTGAGCATGCGCGTCATGCACGAGATGAATCCCAATCTCCCGGAGCGCTACACCACGTGCTCCGGAATTCCCGAGGATGCCGAAGGGTTCGTGGATGCGCGGTACGAAACGGATTTCACCTATATCGATAACATTCCGTTCTCATGCACGCGTGGCGCGTGGCACTTCAGCAACTGGGAGCACTCGCGCTACGGCCAGAAGGCCACGCAGGGTGACGTGAGCTGGTGGGTCGGAACATGGACCGGCGTTGCTCCGTTCACGCTCGCCGCCGAGAACGACCTGCTCTGGGCCGAGGCATTGGTCCGGACGGGTGGCGATCTCAGCGTGGCCGCCGACAAGGTCAACATCTCCCGCGTGGGACGTGGGCACCTGGCGCCCGTGCCTGCCGATGCGGGCCAGATCATGGACGCGATCCACTACGAGCAGGATGTGGAGCTCCTCGTTACTGCGGGCGGTCTGCAGTGGTTCAATCGACGTCGTATCGATGGCCTGCAGCCCGGTACGCCTCGCCACCTGCCGATTCCCGCTAAGGAGCTGGAGATCGATCAGCTTCCGATCTACACGTTCGGCGGCGCAGCTCCGAACCCCGTCTATCCGGATCAGTGAGCCGGTAACGACGGAATCTGCAGGATGAGAAATGAGAACGGCCCCGCGGTGGAATCCCACCGCGGGGCCGTTCTTCATCGGATCTACTTCGACCTACGCTCAGCCCTTGTATCTGAGATCCGCGCAAGCCACTACATCCGTGATCCGCGCACTGTGTCCCGAGAAGAAATCCACGTGATACATCCCGCTCGTCGGAAACTCGAACGGGATGGTAACAGACTTCTCGATCCTGCCATTCGACCCGATATCGAGCGGATCGAACGCACTCACCGGCAGCACCGGTGCTTCGACCGATCCGCACCGCCCTGATGCCAGCACCCACGACATCGCCTCGTTGTTTTGGGGAGGTGGGCCGCTGAAGAGAATGTGGATGCTCGTGCGACTGATGTCGCCGTCGGTTCGCGTGAGGCGGACAGTTCCCTGATAAATCGCCGTCGGCCCCGTGGGCGCCGCTTCCCCCGTCCTCGCCTCGCGGGCGCGCACGTTGCCCGTCCAACTCATCTCCTTCACGGAAAGCTGTTCGGTGCCGCCTTGATGGCTCGAACTGCTGCTGCAAGCCGATGCTACGCACGCCATCGTTGCGAGGGCAAGCACGCTTCTCAGTTGGTGCATCGTGGCTCCACGTAGAGGTTACGAAATGGGGGTCGAAATTACGTCATCCCTGCCCGGATGTCTATGTGCCAGGCGGGCACGGCCCCCCCCCTACACCCGCCTCGGCACGCTCGCCCTGTAGATCCCCCATATCAGCACGAGCATCAACAGCACACCCGGCCACACCAGGTCCTGCACTCCCCAGAACGCCAGCACGTCGGCGCGGCCCGAGATCACGATCGGGATCGCCATCGCGATTCCCACCAGCGCTTCGCCCGTGATCAGCCCCGACGAGATCAGCACGCCGCGCTGTTCGATCTCCTTGCGCGCTTCCTCGGCCGCCTCGCCGCTTCCCCAGTCGCTCCGACGCTGTGCACGCTGTACCAGCCACGCGACGATGCCGCCCAGCAGTATCGACACCGACAGCTCGAACGGGAGGTACACGCCGATCGCCACCGCGAGCACCGGAACCCTGAATGAGCTCTTCCGCCGCTCGAGCGCCAGATCGGCGATGATGATCGCGACCGCCAGCGCCATTCCGATCAGCACCATCCCCCACGGCAGTCCACCCCGGAACACTCCCTCGGCGACCGACTGCATGAGCGTCGCCTGCGGCGCAGTGAGCGATTCGGGATGCGTCGGCGTCGCGGGACCGATGCCGTACGCCTGGAGGAGCAGATTGAGAACCGGCGCCATCACCAGCGCCGAGACCAGCGTTCCCACTATCAGCATCACCTGCTGCTTCCACGGAGTGGCGCCCACGATGTGGCCGGTCTTGAGGTCGTGCAGATTGTCGCCGGCGATCGCCGCCGCACACGCGACTACGGCTGCAATGAGAATTGCCGCCGCAGGTCCGTGCTCCAGTCCGCGACCGAAAAGCCCGAGGATGATGAGAGCCGCAAAGAGAAGCGTGGCGATCGTCACGCCGGAGATGGGATTGTTGCTCGATCCCACGAGCCCCGTCATGTAGCCCGACACAGCCGAGAAGAGGAAGCCGCCCACCACCATGATGACGGCCATGGTGATGCTGATCGCCGCCCGTCCTATCAGGAAATGGTAGAGGAAGTAGAGCGGAACTATCGATACGATGATCGCTACCAGCACCCACTGCATGGGGAGGTCGCGGTCGAGACGATCGCGCTGCTTTCCTTCCTTCATCTCGCGATACGCCGCGAGACCGGAGCTCACGCCGGAGAAGAGACTCCGACGCATCCGCAGGAGCGCCCATAGCCCTCCCACCACCATCGCGCCCACTCCGATGAACCTCGTCTGTGCGGACCAGATCTGTCCCGCGAGCTCGGCGGCCGCCGCGCCCGGCGGCGCGCCGGACGATGCCACGATGATGGGAATAGCGACGAGCCAGTTGAGCGCGCCGCCGATGAAGATCAGAACGGCAATGTTGAGTCCCACGATGTAGCCCACGCCCAGCAGCGCCGGCGAAAGATTGGCGCCCATGTAAGCGATCGTCTTTCGCCCGAACAGAAAGGTCGCGCCTTCAGCAGTGCCGGAGATGAGCCGAAGACCGGTCTGAGCGAACTTGAAGAGTGCGGCGGCCACCGCGGACCACGCCACGAACTTCACCGCCGCGCCGCCCTTGTCTCCCGTCTCCAGCACCTCGGCGCATGCTACGCCCTCGGGGAACTGCAGCGGGTGCTCCACGATCAGTGCCCTTCGCAGCGGCACCGTGAAGAGGACGCCGAGCACGCCGCCGAAGCCCGCGATGAGCGCCGTCTGCCAGTAGTCGAACTCCGCCCACCGGCCGAGGAGCACCAGCGCCGGCAGCGTGAAGATCACGCCGGCCGCGAGACTCTCTCCGGCCGATGCGCACGTCTGAACGATGTTGTTCTCGAGGATGTTGGAGCGCCTGAACAGCTTCAGCACTCCCATGGAGATCACGGCGGCCGGGATCGAGGCCGACACGGTCATCCCCGCGAAGAGTCCCAGATAGGCATTCGCTCCGGCGAGTACCACCGCCAGGATCACACCCAGTACTACAGCCTTGATCGTGATCTCCGGCAGACTCTGCGAGGCCGGGATGTAGGGGCCGCGGCTCACGCGCGCGGGAGGCTCGGCGATTGCCATGGAGAGGAGGTCCTCTTCAGGCGGTTGCCGCTGCGTGATCCTCGGGGCTCATGAACCGGAAAGCGGCGGCTGCGACCGCACCACCCACCAGATTCGCCACTATGTACACCCACAGATTCGCGGCCGCCGAGAGGCCGAAGAGGGAGACGCCGACTCCCACCGCGCTGTTGAACGCCGCGCCGGTGAGCGAGCCGACCGCGAGGACGCCGGCACCGACAGTGAAGCCGATCGCGAGTCCGAAGTAGCTGTTCCCCGCCGACTTCGCAGAGGTCGCGGTGGTGAGCACCGTCAGCACGAGAGCGAAGGAGAAGACGAACTCCGCCACCAGCGCCGGAAGGAGCGAGGCGCCGCCGAATGCCTGGACGCCCACCGCGTCCGGATGTCCCACGAGCAGCCAGCCGATGAGCACCGCGCAGACCGCGCCTATGACCTGCGCGATCCAGTAGGCGACCATGTCGGCGTACGAGAGCTTCCCTCGCAGCGCGACTCCCAGCGAGACGCCGGGATTGTAGTGTCCCCCCGAGATCGGTCCTCCCATGTAAACCATCACCATGAGGATCGCGCCGATGGCGAGCCCCGGCATCGCGTTGTAGTGCACGCTGAGGCAGACGGTGAGCACCAGGAAGAAGGTGC
>Ga0182744_1002973_pt1 | contig 13518 bp, 11 predicted proteins | sample eDN3rd30CKraftMG_FD_128525 | JGI IMG/M metagenome (GOLD analysis project Ga0182744, IMG submission 128525) | Enriched Miracle-Growth compost microbial communities from Emeryville, California, USA - eDNA 3rd pass 30_C Kraft MG (version 2) (version 2) ...
CCTGTGGTTCGGCGGCATCGGCACCTATCTCAGGGCTTCCCCCGAGACCAACCAGGAAGTCGGCGACCGCGCCAACGCCGCCATCCGCATCACGGCGGCCGAGGTGCGCGCCAAGGTGATCGGCGAGGGCGCCAACCTCGGCGTCACGCAACGCGCGCGCATCGAGTTCGGGCTTGCCGGCGGGCGCAACAACTCCGACGCCATCGACAATTCCGGCGGCGTCAACTGCTCCGACGTCGAGGTCAACATCAAGATCGCGCTGGCATCGGCCATGCGCAAGGGAACGCTGACGCGCCCCGCCCGCAACAAGTTGTTGGCCGACATGACCGACGAGGTCGCCCACCTCGTGCTTGCCAACAACTACCAGCAGACGCTGGCGCTGTCGCTCGCCCGCCAGCGCGGGCTGGCCGACATCGCCCACCAGGGCCGCTTCATGAAGGCGCTGGAGGACCGCGGCCTGCTCAACCGGGCGGTCGAGAACCTGCCCCCGCCGGCGGCGCTCGCCGAACGGCAGGCGCGCAGCGAGCCGCTGACCCGCTCCGAGCTCGGCGTGCTCCTGGCCTATGCCAAGATCGCGCTGTTTTCCGACATCGTCGCCTCGGATGCGCCCGACGATCCGCATTTCGACCGCGACCTGATGAGCTACTTCCCCGAACGCATGGCGAAGAAATACGCCGGCGAAATCCATGGCCACCGCCTGCGCCGCGAAATCATCACCCGCGTCGTCGCCAACGATCTCGTCAACCGGGGCGGCCCGTCCTTCGTCAACCGCCTGCAGGAAGCGACCGGCCGCAGCGCCGCCGACGTGATGCGGACCTTCGCGCTGGTGCGCGACGGCTTCGCCCTGCCGGCGCTCTATCGCGAGATCGATGCGCTGGACAACAAGATTGACGGCCAGGTCCAGCTCGACCTCTACCAGACCGTCAGCCGGCTGATCTTCACCACCTGCAATTGGTACCTGAAGAACGACAACGGCACGGAACCGCTTGGCAAGCGCATCGACGCCCTGCTCGAGGTCCGCAAGGCGCTGGAACCCAGGCTCGCCTCGCTGCTGCCGGAATTTTCGCGGCAACGGATCGAAGAGCGGCGCCACGGCCTGTTCAAGGGCGGCACGCCGGAAAAGCTGGCCGAGCGGCTGGCGCTGACCGATGCCGCCGAACTCATTCCTGACATTGCGCTGACCGCCGGGATGGCAGGTGCCGACATCGCGTCGGCGGCCAAGGCCTTCTTCCATGTCAGCGAAGCTTTCCGCATTCCGCGCATCGAGGAGGCGGTGCATTCCCTCACCCCGTCGGATTATTACGACCAGCTCGCCCTGTCGCGCGCGCATGACACGATCGGCGCGGCGCGGCGCGGCATCGCGGTCGCGGCGCTGACCGCACATGCCGGTGCGGCCGATCCGGTCGCGGCGTGGCTGGCGGCTGGCGGCGAGGCAATCGCCCGCGTGCGCGAACGCCTGAAGGCGCTGACGGAAGGCGGCGACCTCACCGTCTCGCGCCTTTCGGTGGCCTCGGGCCTGATGAGCGACCTGACGGGAAGGTGAAACTCCCGACAAGGAGGTAGCGTCTATGGTAGCCGGAACGACGGATTCGGTTTCTGAATTGTTGATATCCACGGCGCTCCAGATCGCCGGTGACTTCGATTGCTCCGATACATGCTCGGCCAGCGGCGTGGCGGCCGCGCTGCTGACCGCATCCGGGAGCATTCACACCGGGATATGCATCGACACGGCCTCGAGCCTGGGCTTCTGCGCCGAGCATGCCGCCATAGCCGACATGCTCAAAAGCCGGCAAACCCGGATCACGGCCATCATAGCCGTAAACGCCGATGGGAATATCATGCCCCCTTGCGGCAGGTGCCGGGAACTCATCCGCCAGGTCGATCCGGAGAACTGGTATACTTCCGTCGTCGTGGCGAAAGACACGGTGACGACATTGGCCGCCCTGATCCCCTATGGCGAGCCGGCAGCGCTGCCCCTGTGCACGCTTTGACGTTTCTGCACAGCCCCGGGAAACCGCCCAGACACGCCGCCCCTGTCGGGAGGCCGGAGGAACCATGACCGACGCTACCGTTCAGCGCGCATCCGGGCGCGGCATATGGGGGTGGATGCTGTTCGACTGGGCGGCGCAGCCCTTTTTCACGGTCGTCACCACCTTCATCTTCGGCCCCTATTTCGTCTCGCGCATGGCGGCCGACCCGGCGCGGGGACAGGCGGCGTGGGGCTACGGGATCGCGGCCGCAGGCCTCGCCATCGCCGTTCTGTCGCCGGTGCTGGGCTCCATCGCCGACCAGACCGGCCCGCGAAAACCCTGGATCGGCTTCTTCGCCGCTATCCAGATCGTCAGCCTTTGCCTGTTGTGGTTCGCCGCACCCGGATCGAGCCTCTGGCTAGCCGTCCTGTTCTTCTCGCTGGCTTCGGTGGCGGCGGAGTTCTCGATCGTCTTCAACGATTCCATGATGCCGCGCCTGATGCCGGCCAGCGAGATCGGCCGGATATCAAACGTCGCCTGGGGGCTCGGCTATCTCGGTGGCATGATCGCGCTGATCCTGGTCGTCGGTTTCATGGCCGGCTCGCCGGAAACCGGAAAGACCCTGCTCGGGCTCGACCCGCTGTTCGGCCTCGATCCTAAACTCGGCGAGGACGCTCGCGCCACCGGGCCCCTGTCGGCGCTGTGGTATCTGGTCTTCGTGCTGCCGATGTTCCTCTTCACGCCGGACGCGGCGAAGGGCATCGCCATCGGCCCGGCCGTGCGCGCGGGGCTGGCGGAACTGAAGTCAACGATCGCCGAGGCGCGGCGGCGTGGCGCGATCTTCCGCTTCCTCATCGCCCGCATGCTGTACCAGGACGGCGTCAACGCGCTGCTGGCGCTGGGCGGGGCCTTCGCGGCAGCGATGTTTTCCTGGTCGATTACCGAAATCGGCGTCTTCGGCATCATCCTCAACGTCGTCGCCGTCTTCGGCTGCCTCGCCGCCGCGCGGCTCGATACCGTGCTCGGCTCGAAGAAGGTGGTGATGACGGCGCTCGTCCTTCTCATGGTCGCCACCGTCGGCATCGTCTCGACCGGGCCGGGATACACCCTCTTCGGGCTGTGGCAACTGCCCGGCGAGGATTCGGGCGGCCTGTTCGGCACGCCGGCGGAAAAGGCCTACATCGCCTTCGGCCTGCTCATCGGGCTTGCCTTCGGCCCGGTGCAGGCCTCCTCGCGCTCCTACATGGCGCGCAGCGTCACGGCGGAGGAATCGGGGCGCTACTTCGGCATCTATGCGCTGGCCGGCCGGGCAACGAGCTTCGCAGCCCCCTTCCTCGTCGCCACCGTCACCGCGGCCAGCGGCTCTGCCCGCCTCGGCATGGCGGCGATCATCCTGTTCCTGGGGGCGGGTATGTGGATATTGGCCGGCACGCCCTATCCCGCGAACCGGCCCAGGGAATAGCACCTACACTTCCTGAACTTGCGCCGGACTTGGCGAGGCCAGCCCCCACCCCTAACCCCTCCCCACAAGGGGGAGGGGAACTCTACCGGTGCCCACGTCACGGTCGTGGCAATTGGCGTGACGGTAAAAAGAATCCCTCTCCCCCTTGTGGGGAGGGGTTAGGGGTGGGGGTATTTTTTGCGAGGGTAGAGTTGCCCTCAGTGCCGGAAGTGGCGCACGCCCGTGAACACCATGGCGATGCCGTGCTCGTCGGCGGCGGCGATCACCTCGTCGTCGCGCATCGAGCCGCCCGGCTGGATGACGGCGGTGGCGCCCGCTTCGATTGCCGACAACAAGCCGTCGGCAAACGGGAAGAAGGCATCCGAAGCGACCACCGACCCCTTGGTCAGCGGCTTCGGATTGCCGGCGGCCTCGGCGGCGTCGAGCGCCTTGCGCGCGGCGATGCGCGACGAATCCACCCGGCTCATCTGCCCCGCGCCGATGCCCACCGTGGCACCGTCGCGCACATAGACGATGGCGTTCGACTTGACATGCTTGGCGACGCGGAAGGCGAATTTGAGATCGGCCAGTTCCGCGGGCGTCGGCGCGCGCTTCGTCACCACCTTGAGGTCGAGGTCGTCGACCACCGCGTTGTCGCGGCCCTGCACCAGCAGTCCGCCGGCCACCGACTTCACTGTCGTCGCAGCAGCGCGCGGGTCGGGCAGGCCGCCGGCCGTGAGCAGGCGCAGGTTCTTCTTGGCGGCAACGATGCGCACCGCTTCCTCGCTGGCTTCGGGCGCGATGATGACTTCCGTGAAGGTCTTGACGATTTCCTCGGCCGCCTCCGCGTCAAGGATGCGGTTCATGGCCACGATGCCGCCGAAGGCCGAGATCGGATCGCAGGCCAGCGCCTTGAGATAGGCTTCCTTCAACGTGCCGCCTTCGGCGACGCCGCACGGATTGGCGTGCTTGATGATGGCGATGGCCGCCGAGCGGGCCGGGTCGAATTCGCCGACCAGTTCGAAGGCCGCGTCGGTGTCGTTGATGTTGTTGTAGGAAAGCTGCTTGCCCTGAAGCTGCTTTGCCGTGGCGACGCCGGGCCGCCGGTCGCCGGTGACGTAGAAACCCGCCGACTGGTGCGGGTTCTCGCCATAGCGCATCACCGTCTCCAGCTTGCCGCCGAACGCGCACCAGCCCGGATGCTCGATGACGAGCGCCTCGGCGAACCAGCCGGAGATCGCCGCATCGTAGGCGGCGGTGCGCGCGAACGCCTTTGCCGCGAGCTTCTGGCGGAAATCGAACGACAGCGAGCCGAGGTTCATCTCCAGCGCATTGAGCACCGAGGCGTAGTCCTCCGGGTCGGTGACCACGGCGAGATAGGCGTGGTTCTTGGCCGAGGCGCGCACCATGGCAGGGCCGCCGATGTCGATGTTCTCGACGATGGCCGCGTATTCGCCGCCGGAGCGGCGAACTTCCTCGAACGGGTAGAGGTTGACGACGACGAGGTCGATCGGCTCGATGCCGTGCTGGTGCATCGCCGCCGCATGCTCGGGGTCGTCGCGCACGCCGAGGAGCGCGCCATGCACCGCCGGATGCAGCGTCTTGACGCGGCCGTCCATGATTTCGGGAAAGCCGGTCAGTTCGGAAACGTCGCGCACCGCGATGCCGGCCGCAGCGATCGCCTTGGCCGTGCCGCCGGTGGAGACGAGCTCGACGCCGGCCTTGGCCAGCGCCTGCGCGAATTCGACCAGCCCCGTCTTGTCGGAAACCGACAGCAGCGCGCGCCGCACCGGAACCAGGTCGGGCGGAGGGATCATTTTCGAGGCGACAGCCATGGCACAGGACCTTTCGTGGAATTAGGAACGGGCCGTAGCATATGACGAGCGGAAATCAATGCGACACGACCGGCCCTAAGCATGTCTTTATCCCGAAACCGGGGCCACTTTCGGGAGACATGCTGTAGGGCTAAGCTTCCCCGGATATCTTCGTGCGGATCAGCTGCCAACGCACTTCCGGCATCTCGCCGGCCCTGAAATGCAGCACGATCTGGCGGCTGCGGCGCGGGCCGCCGAGCCCGGCGAAATAGATCGATTCCTCCACCTCGGGCTCCACCTCGGGCGAGGTGAAAAGCCAGTGGTCGCCGGCCTCGGCCGCCAGCACCAGCCGCTCGCGCTCGTCTCGCGCCAGAACGATGTCGGGATGGACATGGAACCGCACCGCGACCACGTCCTCGCCATTGCGGACCGTCCGGCCCTCGGCCGGCAGGAAGCGATCCCGGCCGGACAGCACGTTGCCGTTGCCGGTCATCGCCATCTGGCGCTCGTGCAGCAGCCCGAAGCGCGCCGCATAGCCGTCGTGGCGGGCCACGAACCCTTGGCGATCCTTGTCGTCGATGCGCTGGCAGGGCACGGCGCGCGGCCCGCCGATCAGCGGCGAGCCGAGCACGTCGCTGACGCGCGGCGAATAGCTGAAGCGGGCCGAGGAGGTATCGTTGAGCGTCGCCGTCGAATGGGCGGCGGTGGCGCGCGCCAGCGGCCGGAACTCGGCGGCGCCATAGGTGTCGATACCGGCGTTGACGATGAAATGCTGGCGGCCCGACGACAGTTCGAACGACAGGCAGCCGGCATGGGCCGAAGCCGATACGGCGACCGGCGGCGGCGCGCCGGTGTCGGCGATGACGGTGACGTCTCCCATCGACAGGCGCTCATAACCCGAATGCGGCGCATGCAGCAGCGGCGAACCGGCGGTGTCGTCATGGCGCAGGATGGCGACGATGCGGTCCTGGATGGTCGCGCCCATGCCGTTGAAGCGGGCGACGCTGCCGTCCTGGTGGCGAAAGAAGCGCAAGGCCGGCAGCATGCGGTCGATCGCGCCCATCAACGCCGCCGGCGGGGTTTCCGCCTGGTTGGCGTAGGTCTGGCGCAGCGGCAGGAGGTCGGCGAGGATTTCGAGGACCACCATCGGGTTGCGCGAGATATGGCCGCCGTCCGGCAGGATCTGCCGGTCGAGTTCGACGCCCAGATTGCGGGTGGCCGTGCGCAGCGCGCTTGCCGGCGCGGGCAGGGAAAGCGCGGAAAAGGCCAGCGCGATGCGGGCGCGCAGCCTGTCCTTGCCGTCGGGCATCTCCGGCGCCATCGAGCGCAGGTAGCGTATCTGCACGGCGAGCGATTTCAGGAACGCGCGGTAAAACGGAAACTCCGCCCCCTGCAGCACGACCGAGGAATGCTGCAGCCACGAGATAATGCGCTTGGCCGTCGTGCCCGGTTCCCAGGCGACGCCGTCGATTCGCCCGCCATGCATGGCGATCCAGTCGCCCACCAGCGCCCGCGCATTGGCGGCGGCGAGCTCGGTGCCGGCGGCGCGCATGTGGCGCAGCCAGCGAAAGCCGTGCAGGCTCTTTTTCCAGCCGCGATCGTTGACCTGGATCTGGAACGGCGACTGGCCGCCGGTTTCGACCATGTGCCCGGACAAGGGATAGCGGCCGTAATAGATTTCGAGCGCGATCTGCGGATCGGCGAGCCGCAGGTCCGGCGGCGCGATCAGGACGCGCTCGGGCGTGCGGCCCGAATAACGCCAGCGGTAAGCGGGGCCGGACCGCAGGCGCCGGCGCGTCTTGCGCCAGACTTCCTTCGCCACGAGCATGCCCACGCGCATCCTGTTGCCTGCCTCGATTGTCAATGCACCCCCGGGGAATCGCCCTTGCAGACCGCGCAAGGTAAGCCATTCAGGGATTCATGCGAAGGCGCTTTAACCCGATGCCCACCGCTTCGTTCAGCCGACCTTGCGCAGGCGGGCGGCAAAGAAGCCGTCGAGCCCGGAAATTCCGGGTGCGCCGAGGTCCATGCCGGCCGGCGTGCTGCGCAGCGTGCCTTCCGGCGTAAGGAAGGGATCGAGGCCGGCAAACTCGCCGGGCCGCACCGGATCGTCGGCGACGCCCGGCATGCGCGCCAGGAAATCGCGGTAAAGGTCCTCGCCTTCGAGCGGGTCGAGCGAGCAGTTGGAGAACACGATGCGCCCGCCCGGCTTCACCAGCGTGACGGCGTGCTCAAGAAGCCTTGCCTGCAGGGCCGCCAGCTTTTCGATGTCGGCGGGCGTTTTCGTCCACGGAACGTCGGGATGGCGGCGCACCGTACCGGTGGAGGAACAGGGCGCGTCGAGCAGCACCGCGTCGAAAAGCGTTTCCGGCTTGTATTCGAGCAGGTCGGCCTGGACGGTTTGCGCATCGAGGCCGAGCCGCTCCAGGTTCTGCCGCAGCCGCGCAAGCCGGTTCTTCGAAGTGTCGAGCGCCGTCACGTCGGCGCCGGCAAGCACCAGTTGCGCGGTCTTGCCGCCGGGTGCGGCGCACAGGTCGGCGACGCGAAGGCCGCGCACTTCGCCCAGAAGCCGCGCCGGCAGGCTGGTAGCGGCGTCCTGCACCCACCACGCGCCGTCCTCGAAACCGGGCAGTTCGGCCACGGGAGCCGCAAGCCGCTCCACCCGGACCGTGCCGGTCGGCGTGACGATGCCGCCAAGCTTCTGCGCCCACAAGGCCGGGTCTGCCTTGACGGAAAAATCGACCGGCGCTTCATGCCGGTGAGCCTCGAGGATGCGCCTTGCCGTATCGGCCCCGTAGGCGGCCTTGAGCCGCTCCACGAACCATGGCGGCGCCTCTTCGGTTCGCGCCAGCGCGTCGGCGAGTTCCGCGTCCTTGCCCCGTGCGATGGCGCGCAGCACGCCGTTGACGAGGCCGGAAAACCGCGCGGTGCGCGGATCGGCCTTGGCGTGGGTGACGGCGAGGTCGACGGCGGCGCTGTCCGGCACGTCGAGGAACAGGATTTGCGCGGCCGCCACATGCAGGATGTGCGACAGCGCGGTGGCATTGGGTGGCAGCGGCTTTTCCAGCCGGCGCGCGATCAGCCCGGCACTGGTCATGCGATGGCGAAGCGCCGTCACCAGGATGGCACGCACCAGCGCCCGGTCGCGCAGGTCGAGTGCACGGTATTGCGGGTGGCCGTGCTCGTGGTCCGTCAGGCCGTCGAGCGGCGTGCGGGCGTCGATGACCGCCGCCAGCAGGCGCGCGGCCGCCTTGCGGGCGGCAAGCCCCGGCGCGGCCGCCTCGTCGGCGGGCCTGGGCCGCCGGTGGGGCTTTCCCGGCTTGCGGTGAGCGTTCCCGTCCAAGATCAGGACCACGGGCCTTTCGGCCCGGTCGGGCTACGGCCCCACGGACCCGCCTTCGGCGCTTCGCGCTCGCCCTGTGCCTGCGGCGCAGCGGCTGCGCCCCACGGCCCGCTTTGGCTCGGCGCCGCCTCGCGCGCAGTTCCATGGCCGCCGCCCATCTCGCGCGCCATCGCCTGGAGGGCGGCGATGCGGTTTTCCGTCGCCGGGTGGGTGGAAAACAGATTGTCCATGCGCTCGCCGGAAAGGGGATTGATGATGAACAGATGCGCGGTCGCCGGATTGCGCTCGGCATCGGGGTTGGCAATCCGTTCGGCTCCGCGCGCGATCTTGTCAAGCGCGGAAGCGAGCCAAAGCGGGTTGCCGCAGATTTCCGCGCCGCGCCGGTCGGCCGAATATTCGCGCGTGCGGCTGACCGCCATCTGCACGATCATGGCCGCGAACGGGGCGACGACCATCGCCACCAGCACGCCGATGAAACCGAGCGGATTGTTGTTGTCGCGATTGCCGCCGAAGAAGAAGGCGAAATTACCCAGCATCGAAATGGCGCCGGCCAGCGTGGCGACGATCGTCATCGTCAGCGTGTCGCGATGCTGCACATGGGCCAGTTCGTGCGCCATCACCGCCGCCACTTCCTCGTGCGAAAGCCGGCGCAGCAGGCCGGTGGTGGCGGCGACCGCCGCGTTCTGGGGGTTGCGGCCGGTGGCGAACGCATTCGGCTGGTCGTTGTCGATCAGGTAGACTTTCGGCATCGGCAGGCCGGCGCGCTGGGCAAGGCCGCGCACGATCGAAAAATATTCCGGCGCGTTGCGCTCGTCGACCTCGACGGCATGGTGCATGGAAAGCACCATCTTGTCGGCGTTCCAGTAGCTGAACAGGTTCATGCCGGCGGCGATGACCAGCGCGATCATCATGCCGCCCGATCCGCCGATCAGGAAGCCGACGCCCATGAACAAGGCCGTCATGGCGGCAAGAAGCATGGCGGTGCGAAGGGTATTCATCGTCTGCTCCGTGTCTGGCGAGCGTCAATTCATGGCTGCGATCTGCGCCGGGTTCCGGTATAGGATGGGGAATAACGGGTCCCGTTTCAATCCAGGGAAGGCTCGCATGGCCGACGAAAATAAAGCTCCCGCAGCCACCGACAGCGCATCGAGGGATTTGCCGGCCGCCGCCAGGCGCGCCCTGGCCGAGGCCGAAGCCCGCCGGCAGGTCTATCGTGAAAAGGAAGCCGCCCTGCCGAAGGAACACGGCGGCCGCGGCGGCAAGGAACCCGGCCGCTACGGCGACTGGGAGGTCAAGGGACTGACTAGCGACTTTTGAATCCTGCCCCCTGCGATCGCTTGCGCGCGACGCAGAATAGGAATAAATGCCTTGGCATGGATTCGCTTCGCCGCCTGCTTTGCATTGCCCTTTTCGGCACCGCCATCACGCTGGCCGCACTCACCCCGGTCCGGGCGGGCGGGGGTTTTCGCGGGCCCGTCGAGGCCATCGTCCTCGATGTTCTGGACGGCGACACCTTTGTCGCCGACGCGCTGGTGTGGCCGGGCCAGTCCGTGCGCGTCAACGTGCGCATTCGCGGCATCGACGCACCGGAAATGAAAAGCCGGTGCGCGGCCGAACACCGGGCCGCGCTGCGCGCCCGCGACGAGCTTTCCCGGCTGATCGGCGAGGGCAGCGTTTCGATCTCCAATATCGGCGGCGCGAAATATTACGGCCGCGTCCTGGCCGACGTCGAAACGCAGGACGGCGTGCCGGTGGCCGAGGAAATGCTCGGCCAGAGCCTGGTGCGGGCCTACACCGGCGGGCGCCGGAAAAGCTGGTGCGGCTGAGCACATTCCTGCCCTGTCCCGGATCGGGACACAATGGCCCTGCCGCCGACGGGCATCGGCGCCGCCGGTCAGGACCCGGTAAGCATATTGCGAACTGGCGCCGCGCCATTCATGTTTCATTTAGCACGCTCCCTCAAAATCCAAGCCAAAACAACAGTTTGAGGCAGTTCAAGCGAGTCCGGCGCTCTTGCCCGGGCGATCAGGGGAAAGCCTGCATCGCCGCATGAGAGGCTTCCGGGGGCGTGGCGGCGGAGACAGGGCGAATGCGGGGTCAAGGGGGTTTCTGGCAGGCGATCGACAAGTTCGCCCGCCATCGCGGCGGCAATTTTGCCGTGGTCTTCGGCATCACCGCTTCGGCGCTGGTGCTGGGCGTCGGCTTTGCCGTCGACACGGTGCAACTCATGAATGCCAAGTCGGCGTTGCGTGCGGCGGTCGACGCCGCGGTCACCTCGACGGCGCGCAGCATCACCATCGGCGACATCACCGAAGAGGACGCCCCCGACACCGTGCGGGCGTTTCTCAGCGCCAACAGCACCGGCGGCCTGCTCGCCTACGACGAGATCGTCCTCGACAGGCTGACCATCGACGACACGGCCAAGACCGTCGAAGCCGAGGCCCATGTCGACGTGTCGCTGTACTTCCCGCTGTTCGGCATGCCGAACACCCGCCGCGTCTCCAACATCGGCGCCGCGATCTATTCCGACAGGCACATCGAAGTGGCGATGATGCTGGACGTCACGGGATCGATGGGCGGACAGAAGATCAAAGATCTGAAAAAGGCCGCCCAAAGCGCCGTCGAGGCGTTGCTCGCTGGAAACAAGAATCCAAACACTCCCCGAGTGCGCGTGGCAATCGTGCCTTATGCGGAAGCGGTCAACACCGGCAAGTTGGTCGACACGGTTTTCGTCGAGCAAAAGAACGGTCCGGACCTGCCTCCGTCGATCGCGACTCCCGTATCGGCAACAACACACCCGGACAATTGCGCCACGGAACGCAAGATGCAGGACGGCAGCGCCGATTTCTCGGATGACGCGCCCGACACGATCCGGAGCGTTCGCCGTAACAACAAGGATGAACAGTACTACGCCAAGGTCAACCGGGATGACCGCGTCGGCACCTGCCCCCAGGCCGGCCTGGTACCGCTGACAGCCGACAAGGATGCGCTGCTGGCCGCCATCGAGGGCTTTAGTGCCAACGGCGTCACTGCCGGCGGCATCGCCGCACAGTGGGGATACTACATGCTGTCACCCAAATGGCGTTCGGCGATCAGCAGTGCCGGGGCCGGCGACGGCCCCGCCGACATCAATCCCAAGAAGGTCGGCAAGGTAGCGATCCTGATGACGGACGGCGCCTTCAACACGGCATTCGCCGGCGTGCCGGTGAGCAAGGACAAGAACAACCAGCCGCAAAACGACCAGGGTCAGAAATCGCGCAGCTACGCCGAAAGCATCTGCGGCAATATGAAAAGAGACGGCATCGTCGTCTTCACCATCGGGTTCGCACTCCCCAATTCCGAATCCAGCCAGGCGCGCAGCGTGCTCAGGAACTGCGCCAGCACCGATACGTCCTCGATGAAGCACTTCTACGATGTTTCGACCGGCCCCGAACTGGACGCCGCTTTCAAGGACATCGTCGCCAATACCGAGCAACTGGCGCTGACCAAATAACGGTCACTACACCCGGTTCACAAAAAGCGAGGGCCGCCCCGAAGGGCGGCCCCGTGCTTTCGCTGCTGGCGCGGCTCATGGCGACATTCCCAGGCGACGGCCCGGAGGCGTCAGCCGCGCGTCACGCCGATTTCAGGAAGGCTGCTTCCCGAAAGGACGATCCGCCGAGACCACGCAACGCAAAACGAAATCACTCGACATCGGATCACCTCCTTTCGATTGGTTGAACACGGCCTTATGATGGGGTGCTGGAACTCTATTTGCAAGGAGCAGACCGTGACCGCCAAGTATGCGCCAAGCTTGGTGTGCGCCATGAGCGCGATTGTCCTGTTCCTTTTGACCGCAAATGCTTTCGCGAACTCCGTTTATGCGCATCCGGCGGCTTTTGAACATACCGATGTCACGCTTGCAGCCGCGAGTTGCAAACGGGCCGCCTCCTGCGAAGAGGCCGTTCGAATGTGGTGCGGTGGTTATTCGCGCGCCGACGGTGACAACGACGGCATCCCTTGCGAAAACGTCTGTCACTCTCTTGAAGAAGTCCAGAAAATCAAGGACCAGATCGGCTGCTAGAGCATTGCCCTGCAAAAGCGTGAAACGGTTTTGCGTCAAGAAATGCGGTTAAAATAAAGAGCAGAGCGGCTTTTCGCTCTCACAAAAACCGCAGCGGCGCATCGAGCAGAACATCGCCGGGCCGGTCCACGGTGCAGTAGACGCCGATATTGTGCGCGTTATGGCGCACCAGCGTCCGCAGGATGCCGGGGTCGTTGTCGAACCCCTCCTGCGCGATGATGGTGAAGCCGCAGCGGCGGCACGGGGCCGATACCGTCAGTTCCACCTCGCCGACGGCGATGCGCCGGCCGAGCCATTCCGATTCCGGGAACGCTCCCTCGACTTCCGGCATGTCGACGAGGATCGTCGGGCGAAAGCGCCGAGCGTCGGGGTCGGCCTGCGGATGCAACGCCTTCAGCCGCGCCAGCGACGCGGTGGTCAGAAGATGCACCGGCGCCTTTTCATAGCGCGGCAGCACGAACGAACCGTCGGTAAGGGATGCCCCCTCGGCCGGGAACGGCCGGATCGCCGCCTCGAAACCGAGAAAGTCGGAAACCGCCCGGTCGCAAGCCGCGCCTGGGGCCGAGACCCAGTCCCCGCCGGGAACCAGGATTTCCAGGCCGCCGCCCGCCGACAGGCGGGTGCGGATGCGGGGCACCGGATGCCACTTGGCGTTGCGGTCAGGGGCGGCAACCTCGCTGCTCGCAACGTCGACCAGCCCGTAGAGCCGGTCGCCGTCGGCCCCGCCTTGCCCGACGGCAATCGCCGACATGGGCTCTCCGGCGAGCGAGCTCACCGGATAGCGCCACAGTTGCCTTACCTGCCCGAGGGCATCCATCGGCTCTCCCGGCGTTGCGCCCTACGCCCGCTTGTTCTGGCGGTTGGCGATGAGGTCGTCGACCACGCTC
>Ga0182744_1002975_pt1 | contig 13506 bp, 10 predicted proteins | sample eDN3rd30CKraftMG_FD_128525 | JGI IMG/M metagenome (GOLD analysis project Ga0182744, IMG submission 128525) | Enriched Miracle-Growth compost microbial communities from Emeryville, California, USA - eDNA 3rd pass 30_C Kraft MG (version 2) (version 2) ...
AGCACCGGCACGAGCGCGCGCTCGGCGAGGAAGCCGTGGCCGATCTCGCGCCGCTTCGGGCTGCCCACCCGGCCGGTCTCACCGGTCGAGTACGGCGGGAAGTTGTAGTGGTGCAGGTAGCGCTTCTTCTTGATCGGGCTCAGCGAGTCGATCTCCTGCTCGAGCTTGAGCATGTTGAGCGTCGTGACGCCGAGGATCTGCGTCTCGCCGCGCTGGAAGATCGCCGAGCCGTGGACGCGCGGGATGACCTGCACCTCGGCGTCGAGCGCGCGGATGTCCTTGAGCCCGCGGCCGTCGATGCGCACGCCCTCGGAGAGGATGCGCCCGCGGACGATCTTCTTCGTGACCGACTTGTAGGCGGCCGAGACCTGCGAGTTCGCCTCGGCGGGGAGCTCGCCGGCCTCGACCTTCGCGGCGATCGCATCCTTGACGCGCGCCTTGAGCGCGTCGTCGGCGTTCTGCCGCTCGACCTTGTCGGCGATCTGGTAGATCGGCTTCAGCTCGTCGCCGCTCAGCGCCTCGACGGCCGCGTAGAGCTCGTCGGAGTAGTCCGAGAAGAGCGGGTAGTCGACGATCTCCTTCGCCGACTGCGCGGCGAGCTTCGCCTGCGCCTCGACGAGCACCTTGATGAACGGCTTCGCCGCCTCGAGGCCCTCCGCGACGCGGTCCTCGTCGGGCTTGATCGCGCCGCCGCGGATGAGCTCCCACGACGCCTCGGTCGCCTCGGCCTCGACCATCATGATCGCGACCTCGCCGTTGTCGAGCACGCGACCGGCGACCGTGAGGTCGAAGACGGCGTCCGCGAGCTGCGAGAACTTGGGGAACGCGACCCACTGGCCGTCGATGAGCGCGAGGCGCACACCGGCGATCGGGCCGGAGAACTTGATGCCGCTGATCTGCGTCGAGGCGGAGGCGGCGTTGATCGCGAGCGCGTCGTAGAACTCGTCGGGAGCGATCGACAGGACCGTGATGACGATCTGCACTTCGTTGCGGATGCCGTCGACGAACGACGGGCGCAGCGGGCGGTCGATGAGCCGGCACACGAGGATCGCCTCGGTCGAGGGTCGCGCCTCGCGGCGGAAGAACGAGCCGGGGATCTTGCCCGCGGCGTACGCGCGCTCCTCGACGTCGACCGTGAGCGGGAAGAAGTCGAAGCCCTCGCGCGGGCTCTTGCCGATGCTCGTGGCGCTGAGGAGCATCGTCTCCTCGTCGAGGTACGCGGCGACCGCGCCCTGCGCCTGCTGCGCGAGGCGGCCGGTCTCGAACCGCACCGTGCGCGTGCCGAACTTGCCGTTGTCGATCACGGCTTCGGCGAACTTGATCTCGGGACCCTCCAAGGGGTTCCATCCTTTCGTCATGGGCGCTTCTCGCGCGCCCCTCATCAGAAAGGAGCAGGAGCGGGCAGGAAGGGATCGCGGCTTGGCCGCCGGGACCGGCTCTGGTTTACAGTCGAAACCCACCGGCGCCGTGCCGGGGAGCCACCACCGTAGACCAGCTTCGTGCCCGCCTGCTCCTGTGTTGCGGCTAGGAGTCTAGCAGTCGCCGCCCGAACGGGACCGGGCGCGCCGGGACCCCGACGTAGACTTCCGCCATGTCCGAAGAACCTCAGAACACGCCGGGCTCGCCCGCCGCCGACGATCCGAAGGCGAAGTTCCGCGAGGCGCTCGAGCGCAAGAAGCGCGGCGGCGGCGCCGGCCCCGGAGTCGGGACGGCGCAGGGCGGCACGGGCGCGACGCACGGCAAGGCCGGGGGCAAGCGCGAGTTCCGCCGCAAGAGCAGCTAGCTGTACCCGGTCAGCACTTTGGTGCCAGTCGGTTGATCGGGGGCTGGCCGCCGAGGGCTGAGTGGCGTCGTTCAGTGTTGTAGTGCTCGAGCCAGGGGTCAAGCGCGGCGCGGCGCTCGGCGTTCGATGTGAAGACCTGCCGGTAGGCCCACTCGGTCTGCAGAGTCCGGTTGAAGCGCTCGACCTTGCCGTTCTGCCAAGGGCAGTGCGGCCGGATGAACACCTGGCGGATATCGCGGGTGGCGCAGAGCTCGCGCAGCGACCAGCGGTAGGCCCAGGCGTTGTCGGTCATCAACCGTTCGACTCGGGTGATGCCGCGAGCAGCGAAGTAGTCCAGAGCGCGGGCCAGGAACCCGGCGCAGGTCTCGCCGCGCTCGTCGGCCAGGACTTCTGAGTAGGCCAGCCGGCTGTGGTCATCGACGAGCGAGTGGACGAAGTCGTAGCCGACCTTCGTGCTCCGGTCGCGCCGGATCGAGCCGCTGGCCCGGCCGTGGGCTTTCCAGCCACCGCCGTCCGGGATCCGGCCCAGCTTCTTCACGTCCATGTGCACCAACTCGCCGGGCTGCTCCCGCTCGTAGCGGATCGCGGTCCGCTTCGATGAGCGGATCACCTGCCCGGTCATCGGGTCCAGGGCCGCCAGGCGCGGCAGGCCGTTGCGGGCGATCACCCGGGACACCGTGCGTGGCGCGACGCCGGTGCGCGCGGCGATCTCGTCCCGGCCCAGGCGCTCGATCGTGCGCAACTCGATGATCGCCTGCTCGGCCGCGGCCGCCAGTCGGTTCGGTGACGTCCGCGGCCTGGTCGAGCGCTCGTGCAGCCCAGCACGGCCCTCGGCGGCGAACCGGGCCAGCCAGTAGCGGACTGTCTTGCGGGAACAGCCCATCGCCGCCGCGACGTGGGCCTGCGCCCACCCCGCTTCGCGGCGGCGGACGATCAGCAGCCTGCCGTGGAACGTCAGGTGCGCGTTAGCGTGAGACACGAGGACCTCCGTGTGGTCGTAGAGACGTCAGACATCTCCACTAAGCCCGGAGGTCCTCCTCATTCACAAGACCCGAACCGGCACCAAAGTCATGACCGGGTACAGCTAGCGCGCCCGCTGCCGAGCCTGCTCGCGGATCGGCAGGGCGATCAGCCCGTCGTGCTTCGGGCGGCGACCGTCGCCCGCGGTCCGGCCGCGGAGGCGGCGCAGCGCCCACGGCAGCACGTGCCGGCGCAGCCACGGGAGGGTGCCGATCCATGCGTCGTGCGAGCCCGGCTCCGCGTGCATCGCGATGTCGAGCGCGCCGACCTCGAGCGCGCCGGGGATCCCGAGCGTCTCGGCGGCCCGGTACGACAGCACGCGATGCCCGTGCGAGGAGAGGTGAACGCGGTCGTCCGCCCAGGCGCGCCGCTCGCGGCACACGGGGTCGGTCCGGAAGTCGAGGAGCATCGAGTCCGTCTCGCGCGCGATGCGCCGCAGCGCCGCGCCGAACCGGGCGAAGCGCCGGTCGAGGCCCCGCAGGTACCAGCGCACGGGCGCGAAGGGCGCGACGACGAGCACGTCGGCGCCGCTCGCCCGAAGCGCCCGGATGCCCGCGCCGAGCCGCTCGGCCGCCGCCTCGGGTCGGGTGCGCGACCCCGCGAGATCGTTCGCGCCGACGAGCACCGCGACGAGGTCGGCGCGCAGCTCGATCGCGCGCGGGATCTGCTCGGCCACGACGTCGTCGACGCGGCGGGAGCGCACGCCGAGGTTCGCGTACCGCAGCGGCGCGGTGCGCGCTCCGCTGCGGGCGAGGTAGGTCGCGAGCCGGTCGGCCCAGCCGCGGAACTCTCCGGGCGCCTGCCGCGAGGAGTCGCTGAGTCCTTCCGTGAGCGAGTCGCCGAGCGCGACGAAGCGGTGCCAGCGAGTGGCGCCTTCGGCGGTGACCGCCGGCACGGTGCGATTCTCGCCGACGACCGGATCGCGCAGCTGCGCGCGAGGCGCGCCGGTCTCGCGACCGGGGGCGGCGACGGGCCGGCCCGCGCGGAGCGCGACCGCGTCGGCGTAGTGTCCGATGATCTCGTCGCCGAGACGCGCCCAGCTGCGGTGCGCGACCGCGACCCGCGCCGCCTCGGCGAACGCCCGGCGCTTGGTCCCGTCGCCGACGAGGTCGACGACCCGCGCGCGCAGCTCCGCGAGGTCGCCCGGCCGGTAGAGCCAGCCGGTCCGGCTCGACTCGACGAGGTCGACGGGGCCGCCGCGGCCTGTCGCGACGACGGGGACGCCGCTCGCGAGCGCCTCCTGGATCGTCTGGCAGAAGGTCTCGTTCTCCCCCGGGTGGACGAACAGGTCGAGCGAGGCGACGATGCTCGCGAGCTCCTCGCCGCCGCGGAAGCCGAGGAACGCGGCGCCCGGCAGCGCGCGTTCGAGTGCCGCGCGCTCGGGGCCGTCGCCGACGACGACGAGTCGCGTGCCGGGGAGCCCTGCGAGCACCGCGAGGTCGGCGACCTGCTTCTCGGGGGCGAGCCTCCCGACGTAGCCGACGAGGCGCTCCCCGCCCGGCGCGAGCCGCTGCCGCAGCTCCTCGCTGCGCTTGCCGGGGTGGAAGCGCTCGGCGTCGACGCCCCGCGCCCAGAGGCGCACCCGGTCGACGCCGAGCGCGTCGAGCGCGTCGAGGGATGAGGTCGAGGGGGCGAGGTTGAGCGTCGCACGGCCGTGGATGCGGGCGACGTGCGCGTCGAGCGCGGGGGCGAGCGCCGGGTAGCCGTAGCGCTTCGCGTAGCCCGGGATGTCGGTCTGGTAGACGGCGACGCTCGGGATGCCGAGGTGCTCGGCGGCCCGCAGCGCCTGCCAGCCGAGGAAGAACGGCGAGGCGAGGTGCACGACGTCGGGGCGCGCCTCGCGCAGGATCGACTCGAGACGACCCGCCGTCGCGAACGTCAGCCGCACCTCGGGGTATCCGGGAGCGGCGATCGAGCGAAGCGTCGAGACGCCCGCGCCGTGGAGGAACGCGACGTCGGGCTCGCTCGTGCCGCGCGGCGCGATCACGACCGCCTCGTGACCGCGGGCGCGCAGATGGCGCAGCACCTGGATGACGGAGCCGACGACTCCGTTCATCTGCGGGAGGAAGGTCTCGGCGACCAGGGCGATTCGCATGAGCCCAGAATCCGCGCCCGAGATGACGCGCATCGGGCGGGACGGGCCTTCGCACCGAAGGTTCACGCGACGTTCTCATCGCCGTCGGCGCCCCGTCACCGCGGCGCGGGGCCGTCGCCTGCCGTTCATCCGGCGGGAGTAGGACTTGGCGCGTGGGTATCCCGTGGCTCGACGCGGTCGTCGGCTCGTGGTGGCTCTACCCCGCGCTCTACGGCCTCGTCGTCGCGGACGCCTTCCTCGTCGTCATCCCGGGCGAGATCGCCGTCGCGGCGCTCGGCGCGCTCGGCGCGGCGACGGGCTCGCCGCCGCTCTGGCTGCTCATCCCCGTCGCGGCCCTCGGCGCGCTGACCGGCGACCTCGCCTGCTACGCGATCGGCCGCACCGTCGGCCTCGACCGATGGCGCTGGCAGCGCGAGGGGCGAAGCGGCGCCGCGATCGCCCGCGTCCGCGAGGTCGTCCTGCGCCGTCCCGCGGCGCTCGTGTTCACCGGGCGGTACATCCCGTTCGCCCGGATCGCGGTCAACCTCTCGGTCGGGGCCGCGCGGCTGCCGTTCCCGCGCTACCTCGCGCTCGCCGCGGTCGCGGGGCTCGGCTGGGCGCTCTACCAGGCGGGGATCGGCTCGCTCTTCGGCGCGGTGCTGCGCGAGAACCCCCTCGTCGCGGTCCTCTGCTCGATCGTCGCGGCGATCGGGCTCGGTCTGCTCGTGGACCGCCTCGTCGCGGCGATCGCGGCGAGGCGGTCCGTCGTGCGGGCCCAGCGCGAGGCGCTAGCATTCGAACCAATCGACTCGGCCGGCGACGATGCCGGCCGCATACCGACCGGAGGCACGATGACGTCCACCCCGCAGCCCCCCTTCGCACCCGATGCGGCAGCGATCCTCACGGCTCTGCACGAGTTCTTCCCCAAGCACTTCACCCCGGACATCGTGCCTGCGGCGCGCGAGCCGATCCCGGGCGTGCCGACGAACCTTCAGCTCGCGCAGGAGGCCCACCCGGGCCTCAGCCACCGCGAGGTCGTCGTCCCCGGCTACCAGGGCGACGAGATCACCCTCTCGATCTGGGAGCCGGCGGACGGCGTCAAGTCCGGCGCGGGCATCTACTACATCCACGGCGGCGGCATGATGATCGGCGACCGCTTCCTCGGCGCGCTCGAGTACGCCGCCTGGGCGGATGCGCTGAACGCGGTCGTCGTCTCGGTCGAGTACCGGCTCGCGCCGGAGCACGCCTATCCGACCCAGACGGAGGACTCCTACGCCGGGCTCGTCTGGTTCGCGGAGAACGCCGCGTCGCTCGGCGTCGATCCGGGCAACATCGTCGTCGCGGGCGCGAGCGCGGGCGGCAACCTCGCCGCGGCCGTCGCCCTCATCGCGCGCGACCGCAAGGGCCCCGCGATCAAGGGCCAGCTCCTCGAGTACCCGATGCTCGACGACCGGCAGTCGACCCCGTCCCAGCTCGGCTACCGCGAGGTGGGCCTGTGGAGCGGCACGTCGAACGACTCGGGCTGGAGCTCGTTCCTCGGGTCGATCGCGCCGGACAGCGACGCGGTCCCGGCCTACGCGGCGCCCGCGCGGGCGGCGGACCTGTCGGGTCTGCCGCCGGCGTTCATCGACGTCGGGGAGTGCGAGCTCTTCCGGGACGAGGACGTCGAGTACGCGTCGCGGCTGTGGGCCGCGGGGGTCTCGACGGAGCTGCATGTGACGCCCGGCATCTGGCACGCCTTCGAGTCCTTCGCGGCGGACCACCCGACCTCGGAGATCATCCGCAAGCGCCGGCTGGGCTGGCTGCGCGGCATCCTCGCGGGCTGAGATTCACGCGACGGGCTGAGGTTCCGGGTCTGGAACCTCAGCCCGTCGTCGTTTTCTCAGCCGGCCACGCCCGCCGAGGCGGCGGCGACGAGCGCTTCGTGCGTCGGCGCGGCCGGCACGTCGGCCGGACGGTCCTTCGCGAGCTCCCTGCGCAGCGCCGGCACGATCTCGCCGCCGAGGATGTCGAGCTGCTCGAGCACCGTCTTGAGCGGGAGTCCCGCGTGGTCGACGAGGAAGAGCTGGCGCTGGTAGTCGCCGAAGTGCTCGCGCATCCCCGCGTAGCGGTCGATGACCTGCTGCGGGGAGCCGACCGTGAGCGGGGTCTGCGCGGTGAACTCCTCGAGCGAGGGACCGTGCCCGTAGACGGGCGCGTTGTCGAAGTAGGGTCGGAACTCGTCGACGGCGTCCTGCGAGTTCTTCCGTGCGAAGAACTGGCCGCCGAGCCCGACGATCGCCTGGCTCGCGGTGCCGTGGCCGTAGTGCTCGAAGCGCTCGCGGTAGTAGGCGATGAGCCGCTGGTAGTGCTCCTTGGGCCAGAAGATGTTGTTCGCGAAGAAGCCGTCACCGTAGTAGGCGGCCTGCTCGGCGATCTCCGGCGAGCGGATCGAGCCGTGCCAGACGAAGGGCGCGACGCCGTCGAGCGGGCGCGGGGTCGACTGGAAGCCCTGCAGCGGCGTGCGGAAGCGGCCCGACCAGTCGACGAACTCCTCGCGCCACAGCCGGTGCAGGAGCGCGTAGTTCTCCAGCGCGAGCTCGATGCCCTGGCGGATGTCCTTGCCGAACCACGGGTAGACGGGCCCGGTGTTGCCGCGGCCGAGCATGAGGTCGACTCGGCCGTCGGCGAGATGCTGCAGCATCGCGAAGTCCTCGGCGATCTTCACGGGGTCGTTCGTCGTGATGAGCGTCGTCGCGGTCGACAGCACGATGCGCTTCGTGCGGGCCGCGACGTTGGCGAGCGTCGTCGTCGGGGAGCTCGAGAAGAAGGGCGGGTTGTGGTGCTCGCCGATCGCGACGACGTCGAGCCCGACCTCCTCCGCGTGGACGGCCATCGTGATCCAGTCCTTGATCCGCTGCGCCTCGCTGACGGTCGTCCGCGTCGTGGGGTCCTCGGTGATGTCGCTCACCGAGAAGATCCCGAACTGCATGCCGCTCGCGTCGCTCATGTTCCGCTCCTCGTCCGTGCCGACTCGTGCGCGCCGACACTCCCGGGCCACGATTCATGCGTTTGCATCTATCCTCCGACAGAACGCGGTCGGCCGCGGACCTATTCCCGTCAGTCCGCGCGACTCGGCGAGATCGCGATCGCCGCGACCTCGGCACGGCGCCGCGTGCGGGCCGCCGCGAGCTCCGGCTCGCGCTCGAGGCGCTGGATCACGCCGAAGGCGATGAGCCCGAGCCCGACGCTGTAGAGCAGCATGATCGTCGTGTCCTGATACGGGTCCGGGAACCACGCGAGCCATTCAGGCACGAACAGCCGGATGCCGAGCAGCGACTCGGAGACGAGGAAGACGAGCCCGCCCACGGCGACGACGGGACCGACGACGACCGAGGTCACCGCCGTCCCGAGCAGCAGCAGGCCGTAGATCGCGATGAGCGCGCCGAACGGTCCGAGATAGCCCCACAGCAGCGCGATGACGGGCGAGTACACGAGGCCGTAGGGAATCGCCCACCAGGGGAAGGATCTGCCCCGCGCCGGGCCCGCGAAGAGCGCGATGAACGCGAGCTGCGAGGCAGCGAAAGCCGCGACCCCGGCCTCGAAGGAGTACTCGAGCAGGATGTCGCCCGCCCCGCACAGCGCGATCGCGAGGCACAGCAGGCCGAAGATCCACCACGCGCGCCGGCCGGCGACGATCTGGCGCTGCGTCCACAGTCCCACGAGCAGCACGGCGATCAGCAGCGTCGACATGAGCAGGCCCTTGGTCCAGAACTGCGGGTCGACGAGCAGGTAGACGTGATGCAGGACCACCGCCGCCGCATAGAGCAGGAACGGCCAGTAGCGCTTCACGCCCCCGATGTTATTGCGTGGCTCCACCGGGGAGAAAGGGAACGGGCCGCCCCGGAGGGGACGGCCCGTTCAGAAGACTCGCGTGCTGCCGCGCTATCGGCGCAGGCCCAGGCGCTCGATCAGCGTGCGGTAGCGCGCGATGTCGATGTCCTGGAGGTAGCCGAGGAGCCGGCGGCGCTGGCCGACGAGCAGGAGCAGACCACGACGCGAGTGGTGGTCGTGCTTGTGCGCCTTGAGGTGCTCCGTGAGGTCCTTGATCCGCTGGGTGAGGATCGCGACCTGCACCTCGGGGGAGCCCGTGTCACCCGGGTGGGTGGCGTACTCGTCGATGATCGCCTTCTTGATGTCCGAATCGAGTGCCATATGGCGACCCACCTTCCTGCTCGCTGCGCGGTGTCCGGGACCTGCTGTCCAGGACGCTCTGTATCCGCGGCCGATGTCACGGCAACCGGAAGAGTCTACCGCATGGCGGGGATCGCGTCCTCCGCGCCCCGGCCCCGGACGGCCGCGAGCCGGCGCAGCACGCCGAGGGCGATGAGGCCCTCCCCTGCGCAGTAGAACGCCATGATCGCGAGGTCCTGCCACGGGTCGGGGAACGCGATCCGGAAGTCCGGAAAGAACAGCCGGAACGCGAGCAGCGCGTCCGAGGCGAGGAAGAGGCCGCCGCCCCAGGCGGCGATCGCGTTCACCCGTGCCGAGGCCATCGCGGTCAGCGCGAGGACGATGCCGTAGCCGAGGACGACGAGGCGCAGCTCGCCGAGGTGCGGCCAGAGGACGGCGACGAGCAGGGCGAGCGCGGCGACGTAGCCGAGCGACCACCAGGGGATCCGCCGCTCGCGCGCAGGACCGTTGAAGACGGCGATGTAGACGATGTGCGCCGCGGCGAAGCACGCGAGGCCGATGACGAAGGACTCGCCGAGGAGGATGTCGCCGAGGAACGACGCGGCGATCCCGACCCCGAGCAGGCCGACGCCCCACCAGGCGCGACGACCCCGGAGCCGCCCGGTCACGCCCGCGACGAGGAGGACGCTCACGAGGAGCGCTGGCATGAGCAGCGCCTTCGTGACGGCGCCGTCGACCGAGGGGATCGCGAGGACGACGAGGTGCACGACGACGACCGCCGCGTAGATCCAGAACGGCCACCCCCAGCGCATGCCTCAACGCTAGCCGCACCCCGGTGCCGCGGGGCGCTCGACGCCTACCGGTCCGGGATCCCCGCGGGCAGCGCGCCCGACGCGATGAGCACGAGCCGCTGCGTCGCGCGCGTCATCGCGACGTAGAGCGCGCCGGCGCCGTGCGGCCCGTCCGCGACGACGTCGGCCGGCTCGACGACGACGACCGCGTCGAACTCGAGGCCCTTCGCGTCCTGCGGGGTGAGGAGCGCGACCGGACGGCGCAGCCCGTCCGCGCCGCGGGCGATCATCGCCGGTCCGAGCGCCGTCGTGAGCGCGACCTCGAGGCCGTCCGCCTCCGCGGGCGGCGCGATGATCGCGACGCTCCCGGTCTCCCCCGCGCCGCCGTCCTCGGCGCGCAGCGCCGCAACGGCGTCGAGGAGCGCGTCGACGAGCGGGTCGTTGGCCTCGCGGGCGCCGTCCGCCCCCTCCTCGACGAGGGAGGAGGGCACCCGGACGATCTCGACGGGCCAGTCGCCGTGACGCACCGCCGTCGTCGGCGTGATCGGGACGCCGTTCGCCTCCGCCATCGCCTCGGCCGCCTCGGAGATCTGCGCGGGCGTGCGGTAGTTGACGGTCAGCTCCTCAAGCCGCCACGCGTCCTTGAAGACGGGGCCGAGCGCCGAGGCCCAGTCGCCGGTCCCCGCGGCGGACGCGACCTGCGCGACGTCGCCGACGATCGTGAACGACTTGAGCGGGTCCTTGCGCACGAGCAGCCGCCACTGCATGGGCGAGAGCTCCTGCGCCTCGTCGACGACGATGTGGCCGAAGGTCCAGGTGCGGTCGGAGACCGCGAGCTCCGCCGCGCTCGCCCGGTAGCCGGCCCCCTCCGCGAACGAGTCGGCGAGCTGGCGCGCGTCCACGAGTCCCTCGACGCGCATGTTGCGGATCGCGGCCTGCGCGTTCTCGAGGTTGCGCTTCGCCTCGCGCTCGCGCTCGCGCGCCGCGTAGTCGGTCACCGGGTTCTCGCCGAGCAGCTCGGCGGCCTCGTCGAGCAGCGGCACGTCGCTGATCGTGAACGGCTCGTCCCGGTCGCGGCGCAAGAGCGCCCGTTTCTCGGGCGCCCAGCGCTGCGTGATCGTCGCGAGCCAGTTCGGGCGCGCGTAGAGGTCGCGGACGAGCTTCTCGGGCGTCAGCGGCATCCACGCGGTGTTGAGCGCGACCTTGACGTCGTACGCGGTGCGCACGTCCTCGCGCAGCAGCGCGACGTCCGAGTCGTCGATCGCGCGACCGCGGCGGCGCAGCTCGTCGGCGAGCAGCGCCGCGATCTCGGCGATCGCGACCTTGTTGAACGTCACGCGCGCGACGTTGTGCGGCCGGTGCGTCTCCCATGCGCGCTGCATCGCGGCGCGGATGAGCGCGGCGGGGATCGTGAGCTGCTCGCCGTCGATCTCGACGACCCGGTCCTCGGTCGGGATGACCTGGCGCGACTTCACCGCGCGCGCGAGCAGCCGGGCCATCTCGAGCGAGCCCTTGAGCGCGGCGACCTCGGGCCGGTCCTCCTCGGTCGCCTCGACGCCCGGGAAGAGGGTGCCGAGCGAGGCCGTGACGACGCCCGTCTCGCCGAGCGACGGCAGGACCGCCTCGATGTACTCGAGGAAGGAGCGCGAGGGGCCGACGATGAGCACGCCCGCCGAGGCCAGGCGCTCGCGGTGCGAGTAGAGGAGGTACGCCGCGCGATGCAGCGCGACCGCGGTCTTGCCCGTGCCCGGCCCGCCCTGGACCACGAGCGCCCCGTGCAGGTCGGAGCGGATGATGCGGTCCTGCTCCGCCTGGATCGTCGCGACGATGTCCTGCATGCGGCCCGTGCGCTCGCGGCCGAGCGCGGCCATGAGGGCCGCCTCGCCCTGCAGCTCCTGCTCCTGGGCGTCCAGCAGCGCCTGGTCGAAGACCTCGTCGTCGACCCCGACGACGTCGCGGCCGCGCGAGTGGAGGTGGCGCCGCGCGCGCGCGCCGAGCGGCGTCGCCGCGGTCGCCTGATAGAACGCGCTCGCCTGCGGCACCCGCCAGTCGAGCAGGATCGGCTGCTGCTCCTCGTCGCGCAGGCCGATGCGGCCGATGTAGTGGTAGACGGGCTTGCCGTCGACGGGGTGCAGCTCCAGCCGGCCGAAGGCGAGCCGCTCGTCGATCTCGCGCAGCTGCGCGACGCGGTCCTCGTAGATCCGCGCGAAGGCGTCCCGCTCCGTCCGCGACTGATGCGTCCCGCCCGCCTCGCCGGACGCGCGCACGGCGTCGAGCTCGCGCTGGACGGAGTCGCGGATGCGGTCGAGACGCTCGTACAGCGAGTGCACGTACGCTCGCTCTCGGGCGACCTCTGCTGACGCCATCGAACTCCAACCGGATAAAGCGGACTGTCCATTGTAGTGCGTGCCGGGAGCCGCTCGGCGCAGTCCCGCGCCGAGCCCCCAGCCCGTATGGTGGACCCGACGCAGGGAGGATGCGATGAGCGAGACGGCGCCGGCGGGCTGGTACGCGGACGGCACGACCCCGAACCAGGAGCGATTCTGGGACGGCGCGCAGTGGACGGACCAGTTCCGCCCGATCGCCCCGCAGTACCAGCCGGCGGCCCCGAGGCCGAAGAGCTTCGTCATCTCGCTCAAGCAGTCCCTGCGCGGCGCGGGCCTGCTCTTCCGCGGATACGCGGAGAACGCCGTCGACGAGGCCTTGACGATCGAGGAGCGCGGCGGCGCCAAGCACCTCGTCTGGCTGATCCCCGTCGCCGTCAACGCGATCCTCATCGGCTTCTGGTTCATCGCGTTCGTCGCCGCACCCGTCGGGATCCTGCGCGAGACGCTCGGCAACGCGCTCGGCTCCCTCGGCGGGTCGCTCGGCGGCTCCCTCGGCGGATCGCTGGGGGGATCGCTCGGCGGCTCCCTCGGCGGCCTCATCAACACCTCTGCGATGGGCGGCGTGCTCGCGGGCGCGTACTTCGTCGGGCTCGCCGTCGGCGTCGTCTTCTTCGTCGTGCGCGCCCTCGCCCTCGTGCTCACGGCGCGCAGCCGCGGCGGCAGGATCGGCTTCGTCGAGGCGCTCGTCGTCGTCGCGACGGCCCACACGCTGACCCCCGTCGGCTGGGTGCTCGCGACGGCGTTCCTCGCGATCCCCGGCTACACGGGCCTCATCCTCTTCCTCATCGTCGAGGTCTTCATCGGCCTGCCGCTGCTGATCCTCGCCGAGAGCACCGTCTACCTCGGCTCGCACCGCGCGACGAGCTTCGCGCGACCGCCGCTCTTCACGAGCGCGCTCTTCAGCGGGCTGTCGATCGCGGTCGTCGTCACGCTCGCGACGCTCGTGGGATGGGGACTCATGAACGCGGCGATGAACGCGGTCGTCGGCGGCATCGGGAACGGGCTGCTCGGCGGTCTCGGCGGCCTCATCGGCTGAACCGGCAATACCCCACCCGGCACGAGGAGGTGCCTAGAATGCGAGGGATGTCCCCCACCATCTCGGTCGTGGTCCCGTCCTACAACGATGCCGAGATGCTCGAGCGGTGCCTTACCGCCCTCGACGGGCAGAACCGGGCGGCCGACGAGGTCATCGTCGTCGACAACGGCTCCTCCGACCAGACCGTCGACGTCGCGATCGCCCACGGCGCCCGCGTCGTCACGGAGCTCAAGCGCGGCATC
>Ga0182744_1002977_pt1 | contig 13504 bp, 11 predicted proteins | sample eDN3rd30CKraftMG_FD_128525 | JGI IMG/M metagenome (GOLD analysis project Ga0182744, IMG submission 128525) | Enriched Miracle-Growth compost microbial communities from Emeryville, California, USA - eDNA 3rd pass 30_C Kraft MG (version 2) (version 2) ...
CTCCTGCTGAGCGTATAAGAACGCCCATTCAGGAGAACGCGATGTCCCCATCCAGGCGTCCCATTTTGAACGCCTGCCTACAGGATTTTAATCTTACGGCTGATTATTCCAAAATTGCGACCATAGATTCATTGAATCAAATTGGTTGAAGCGCATTTGCTGGACGGCGACGCAGCGCAAAAACAGCGCTGTGCCGATGGCGGCCAGGCGCGTCATATTCCGCTCGGCTATGGGACAATTATTCTTTCACGCCACACGACGGGCGAGATGCTGGATTTCAAATGAGCACTCAGACGGAAACGGTTGCAGCCCAACACCCCGGCGGGACCATTCTATTCGTCGACGACGAGCCCCTCTCCCTCAAATACTTCAAAGCGTCAGTCGGCAAATACGCCAAGGTCGTGACCGCCGACACCACCGAAGCCGCACTTAAAATTCTTGAATCCGAAGGCGACGCGATTTCGGTTGTGGTGAGCGACGAACGCATGCCCCGCGACAGCGGCGTGTCGTTCTTGAGCGACGTCCGGAAATCGTGGCCGTCCACCGTCCGCATCCTGACGAGCGCCTACGCCAACATCGACCTGCAGCAGGCCATCAACGGCGCCGCCATTCACCGCTTCGTGCCCAAGCCCTGGAACCTCGACGAACTGTGCGAGGCTATGAGGGAAGCTCTGCAGGCGGAACGAGCGCATGAAGCTCAATCACTTGATCCAACCGGTCTCGGCGATGCCGAAAGCGCCAGCATGGAATTGCTCGCCGTTTTAACTCGCGAACTCGTCGAGCCGCTGCAAACACTCGAACGCGATACCGCGGCCTTGAAGATGGACGGGCGCGCCAGCCTGTTGCCCGCGCCGCCACGCGGCCAGTCGAAGAGCGAGGCTTGGTCGGCACAATTGCGCGCCGGAAAGATTGCCGCGGCCGCCGACCGGATTCACAGGAACGTCTCCTATTGCAGGGAGCTGGCGGAACCGATCGCGGCACTGGCGGAGAGTCTTTGCGAACCTGTGGCAGACCGCACGTACTCGATGGCCGAGACCGCTGCGGAAGCGCTCGACAAAGTTGCACAGACAGCCACAAGAAAATTTATTGCACTGGATGCGAATGACGACTTCGAATATCGCGCCCCCAAGCAGATCATCATCCTGGTGCTCACGACCGTCCTGCAGCGCGCCATGACGCGCGCCCACGGCACGCACTCCGACATCACCGTGGAGTTGCACTCCAACACCGACTACAACGACGTTGTCATCACCTCTGCCATTCCGGACGGTGAAAAATCCTCACCCTCTAGCGATAAAGGCCGCGTGGCGCGAAGCGCGCTTTGGGCGTTTGGCGGCGAGCTGTTGCATTCGCGCAACGTCGCTGAGGCGGCCGAAACGACGTGTCTTCGGCTTCCGAAAGCACAAAGCGACGCAACCCGCCCAAGCCATTAACAAAACTTAAAAAATCATCTAAACGAGATCTTAATCAGACGCACCATAATTGAACGCATGTGGTAAGGTTGATGCTACAGGCCACATGTCAGTTATGGGGAGCGGATCATTGCGTATCGAGCGAGATATCGACCGCACGGTCTCCTTTAGAAGTAGCCAAGGGGCTATCGTCCGGGGCACGCTCAGCAAGCTCTCACGACGAAATATAGTTTTCGAGATTTACAATCCTTTCTCGCCAATTCAGACGAGCGAGGTTTTGAGCGATCTCAGGGTACGGCGGGGCAAAAACGTCGTCTATGAGGGCGATGCCGTCGTCACCGGTGTGGTCACGACCAGCATTTTGGTCGTCGTCTCCGCGACGCTCGTGAACAACTGGTCGGCTGTCGATACGATCATCTCCGAACCGGCCGGATTGAAGTCGGAAGTTGAGCGGTTCGTCGGCGATTGGGAACGGCTCAACAAGCTCGACCCGAACTATCAGCTCAAGGTCGCCGACCTGAGGTCGTTCCTGACCGATCTGAGCTTCTGGCTCGATCAAGTCGACCTCGCTGTCGAAGGTGAGCCGGGCGCGTCGCCCATGCTTCTCGATGCGGAACGCTTCGAAGAGATCCGAGGCCCCGTGATGCCGCGCCTGACCGCGCTGTTCATGGAACTGGAAGAAGCCTGCCGCCAGCTTGATGTCGACGAGGTCGAAAATCACAAGCAGCTCGCCCAGCGCGATCTGCTGCCGCTGATGATGGCATCGCCGTTTTTCAATCGCGTCTACTCAAAGCCGCTCGGCTATGCCGGCGACTATGAAATGGTCAACATGATGTTCCGCAAGGAGCGAAGCGGCAAGACGACCTACGGACAGATTGTCAACGATTGGCTGCTGAACGGCGGACCGCCGGAGGCCCATCGCAATCGCATCTTCATGCTCGAGAAAATGCTCGAGAGTGCCGCCGAGAAAGCCCGCGTTACGAACCACTGTCCCCGCGTTCTCAATGTCGGATGCGGACCGGTTCAGGAACTGCAGTTGTTCATCGGCAAGAACGAAGCCGCAGGCCGCTTTTCATTCGATCTGCTCGACTTCAATGCCGAAACCCTCGCCTACGCCAAGCAACAGATCGAATCGATTACGGCCGAGCGCAGGGAAGCACCGAAGGTCACTTATATTCTCAAGACCGTGCAGGAGCTTTTGCGCCAGGCGATCGAAATGCCGGCAAATTCTCAAAGCTACGATATCATCTACTGCGCCGGCCTCTTCGATTACCTCTCCGATCGCGTTTGCGCCAAGCTCGTCAAGCTCTTCTACCAATGGTGCGAACCCGGCGGGCGGGTTGTGGTCACAAATGTACATTCTTCCAATCCAGTGAAAGGGTTGATGGAGCACGTTATGGAATGGCACTTAGTGACCCGTGACGAGTCGGATATGCTGCGACTCGCGCCTGATCAGGACGCGGCAAAAATATACACGGATGAGACCGGCATTAACGTCTTCCTCGAACTCGTTAAGCCGTCAACTTAGATTGAATGGACGATAAGCTAGACCTTCGACAGGCCTTTGAAGCCGAAGAGCACGAGCTTCGATTAAGGCAGTCGAAGGTTGCCTGCATTTTGGGCATCGTCCTTATTCCGGCGGGCATCGCACTCGACTACATCACCTACCCTACGCAGCTCCTCGCGCTATCGGGCATCCGGTTTGTCGCTGCGGGTCTGATTGCCGTCATCTACGCGCTGCATTTCGGAAACAGAACGGCCGTACACGTCCGTTATCTTACGATGGCCGGACTGCTGATCGCGGTAGCGTCGATCGTCTCGATAATCGCGATCACGGACGGCGCGCAATCGACCTACTACAATGGCCTGTTTCTCATTCTGTTCGCCGTCGGCGTGCTGGCGCCGATGCAGCCGTTCGAAGCGACGCTGCTCTGCATTTCGACGCTCGTCATCTACATCATCGGCTGTTCGGTCGTTCCGCACTCAGATCAGATGCGCAATGCGCTCCTCAACAATCTGTATTTCTTGGTTCTGACCTGCATCATTTCGGTGACGGCCGTCCATTTCAATTACCGTCGCCGGTTCAACGAATTCCGCTTGAAGTTCAGGCTCGCGGCCCAGCATCAGGAATTGTCCGCTCTCGATCGCTTGAAATCGCAATTCTTCGCCAACGTCAGCCACGAGCTTCGAACGCCGCTGACGCTGATCCTCGCGCCCGTCGAAAAGCTCAAGACCGACGTCGTCTCTCTCGGCGCCCCGGCTCAGGAGCTTCTTGAGGTAATCGAGAACAACGCGCTCCGCTTGTTGCGCCTCGTCAACGACATTCTCAGTCTCATTCGGCTTGAAGAAGGCCGCGCCTCGCTTGCCAAGAAGTCCATCGACATGGCGCACTTCCTCAGCCACACGACGGCTTCGATGAAGCATCTCGCCGCAATGAAGGGCATCAGCCTGGAATTCGCCGATCCGCAAGGCGACCTTCACGTCAATGCCGATCCCGATGCGCTCGAAAAGATCGTCGGCAATGTCATCGCCAACGCCATAAAATTCACCCCGCCCGAAGGCCGCATCGATGTCTCCGCGGTCCAGGAAGACAACATGGTGACGGTGCGGATATCCGATACCGGCATCGGCATTCCTGCCGAGCAGCTGCCGCATATTTTCGATCGTTTCTATCAGGTCGATGGCTCCGCGACGCGGCGGCATCAGGGCCTGGGTCTTGGCTTGGCTCTCGTTCGCGAGTTGTTGACGCGGCACGGCGGCGACGTCACGGCATCGAGCGATTCCGGTCACGGCACGACGTTCGTTTTACGGATTCCTCACGCCCAGCACGATATCCAGACCGACATGGGACAATCCGAGCCGACCCCCGATCGCTTGGCGAACGACCCCTTGCGAACGTTCGATCGCAAGGCCACCGCCCACGCCCTGACGGTTCCTGATCCGACACCGGTGAGCCCGCCGCCTCCGCCCATCGATAAGGCCGCCCCCGTGGCGACCGACGATCGATCCAAGCTGCCGCTTCTGCTCATCGTCGACGACGAACCGGACATGCGCCGCTATCTGGCGACAATGCTGCGCGAAACCTATCGGGTCATCGAAGCCGAGGATGGCATCGCCGCGCTCGAAAAGGCTCGTGCTGCGCTTCCCGATCTCATCCTCCTTGACGTGATGCTGCCGGGCGTCAGCGGTCTGGAAGTTTGCAAGAGCCTCAAAGAACGCTCCGAAACGCGCGCGATGAAGATCATCGTGTTGACGGCGCGCGCTGACGAGGAAGCTAAAATCGTCGCCCTGAAGAACGGCGCCGACGATTTCCTTCTCAAGCCCTTCAGCGGCCTCGAAGTTCGCTCGCGTATCTCCAATCTGATCCGCGCCGCACAACTCGAGCGCGATCTCCAAAGCACCAATGTCGAGCTGAAGCAAAGCCTCAAGCAATTGCGCGAGACGGAAGCCGCCCTCGTCCAGAACGCCCGACTGAGCGCACTTGGCACGATGGCCGCCGGCCTTCTGCACGAAATCGGCAATCCGCTGAACTTCATGGGAACGGCGCTGCAACTTGCCGCTCGTGATCCAACCATCCAGGGCGATCCTGATACCGCCGATACCATGCGCGACATTCAGGCCGGATATGACCGGATTCATCGGGTCGTGACCGATCTTCGCGGATTTACCGCGCCTCAGAAGCCCGAGCATCCGCGACCCTTCCCGATCGAAGGGGCCATCGATCACGCGCTTCGTTTTACGGCGCATGTTCAGAAAGGAATAAACATAAAGCGCGATATCGCCGCCAACGGAATGGTATTTGGATCGCAGTCGACCATCACGCAGGTGCTGGTGAACCTGATCGCCAATGCCGTCGCCGCCGTCCGCACCGTCGAAGAGCGGCGCCAACCCGAGATTAGAATCAGCTCCTGGCTTGAGGGCGAGCAGCTTTTCGTTTCAGTTCGGGACAATGGCACCGGAATCGATCCGAAAATCCAAAGTCAGATCTTCGATCCCTTCTTCTCGACCAAGGATGTCGGCGAAGGCATGGGCCTCGGATTGGCCGTCAGCCACCGGATTATAGCTAATCATGGTGGTTCACTGAGTGTTAAGAGTTCCCTTGGAGAGTGGACCGAGTTCCGTTTCAATTTGCCTCTGGCTTCAGAGAAAGAAGATCAGGTCCCTCATGGACTCGTTTCGTACTGATCAACCGGTTGAGATTCTGATCGTCGACGACGAGCCGCAGGCGGTCAAATATTTCAAAAAAGCGTTCGGCACCAAGTACGACGTGCTGACGGCGACAAGCGCCGACGAAGCTGAAGCGCTCGTGCTCTCCGGTAATCACAACATCGGACTTGTCATTACCGACCAGCGCATGCCGGGACGGAGCGGCGTCAGCCTGCTCAATCGCATTCGCGACGAGCGCCCCGATATCATCCGCATGCTCACGACGGCTTACGCCGACCTCGATAGCGCCATCGATGCCGTCAACAAGGGCGAGATCCTCCGCTACATCTCGAAGCCGTGGGATCTCCGCGTCCTCGAAGCCGAGATCGATCAGGCCATCACCTTCTATCTATTGAAGAATGAATACGACATGCTTCTGCGCGACAAGCTAAGCGCGCTGCATCGTACCCTTCTGCGCGACCGTATGAACGGCCTTGCCGTCATGGCAGGCTCGTTGCCGTACAACAACGCGCCATTGACGATGTACCAGTATCTGAAGGACGCGATTGCCGAAACGGCGTGGCGTCCCGGCGTCCAGAAGCAATGGTCGCAGCTGCGCGTTCAGGATCACTGGCGCATTCCGGTGGAGGAAACCCAGCGCGCCATCGATCTGACCGAAGACCTGATGGATCACGCCTTCATCGCCGGCAACGACACCGGCACGGGAGCCGATCTGCTGACGGTCGCGCAAGAGTGTGCCCGCGCCCTCAATGAGGAATATGGCAGCCAGGACATTCGCGTAACGAGCGACCAGGACAAAATCGTCGTTCCGCTGAATGCCTACGCCGCGCAGGCAATGATGCAGCGTGTGATGGAACCGATGCGGCGTTGGATTGCACCCGGCAGCACGCTGCAGGTCGATCTCAGCCGCAACGCCGATGGCGAGGCGAGCATCCGGTTCGAGGCGCGCAACTGCGAACCCGGCAGGGCAATGCAGGACTCGGTGCTTTTCAGCCCGGCCTTTCAGACCATCTCCAAGAGCGCCAGCGATCTGCTGAAGGCTTTCCTGGCGATTGGTCATATCGGTGGCCGCATCAGTTCACCGCCGATGGAAAACGGCTACAAGCAGATTCACGTTAGCTTGCCGGCGCGCAACGCGTTGGAGAAGACCGCAACTGCATTCCCGAAGGAATGGGTCCAGGAACTGAGCGCCGACTACGAAAAATGGGTGCTCGGCACGCTCGACATGGCGGCCTGACGCCGGACCGCATCTTAGTCCGTTGTTTATGTTGGCCTTTACGCATCTTTCGATGACCAGGAGCACCTAACGGCATCCGACCTGCCGTGCCAAAAGGTCTCGAAAGCCTTGCGACCCTCGCCTTAGCCTCCTAGCTCCTGAAAGAGACAGCCGACTCGGCGCATGCGCCAGCGGCATTTGCGGCCCTGATGCCGCCGTGATGCAGCGCTAACGCCTTCTGACGGCTAATCGAATTTCTGTTCAGCGGGCCGTACTCCCCCTTGTACAAACCGCGCGCAAGCCGCAGCGTGTGGAGCTGCATTACGCATTTCGGGGGGGAGCTGATGCGGCAGGCCCAACGCGTCGAACTTGAACGCGATTGCGACGGCGAGCACGAGAGAGGGGATCTTTATGACGGCCCACGTTTTGCTGAAAGACGAATTCCTGTTGAGCGGAATTCTGTCAAGGCAACGCGCTGCGTTCTTTCACGAAGGCGCCCCGTCCCTCGCACAACGCAAAGCCGATTTGCGCAAGTTGAAAACGGCGGTTCGCGCGCGGCGAGCGGAAATTGAAAAGGCCGTGAGCGCCGACTTCGGAAATCGCTCGGCCTATGAAACGCGGATCATGGAACTGGCGCCGGTGATCCAAACCATCAACTATCTTCGCCGCAACTTGCGCACATGGATGCGCCCTGAGCACCGCCGGGTTTCCTTGCACTTCGCATCCGGCCGCGCCTCGGTCGTTTATCAGCCTCTCGGCGTCGTCGGAATTGTCTCGCCCTGGAATTACCCGCTATCTCTTGCTTTGATCCCGCTCGCCACGGCACTGGCAGCCGGCAATCGCGTCATGCTCAAGCCTTCGGAACTGGCTCCGAATACCACGGCGTTCCTCAAATCCCTTTTGCACGACCTTTACTCAGAGGACCAAGTTGCGGTGATAACCGGTGGACCCGAGACCGGAGCCATGTTCGCCAGTCTGCCGCTTGACCATCTGGCATTCACGGGAAGTACGACGGTCGGCCGTTCGGTGATGAAGAAGGCTGCTGAAAATCTCGTGCCGGTCACGCTCGAACTCGGCGGCAAATCCCCCGCCATACTCGGACCCGGAGCCGACATCGCAGCCGCCGCCACCAGCATTGCCTACGGCAAGCTCGCAAACGCCGGACAAACCTGCATCGCGCCCGATTACGTTCTCGTGCCCGACAATGGAACCGAGGCATTTCTCAATGCCTATCGGAACGCCGTCAGCAAACTCTTCCCCGACGGCGTGCGCAGCAAGAACTATACGTCCATCATCGATGCTCGCCATGTCGCTCGCTTGCGCGACCTTGTCGAAGATGCACGCCGGAAGGGCGGCCGGGTCATCGAGATCGCCCCCGGCGCGCTCGCGCATGTTGGCGAGCGAAAATTCACGCCCACGGTCATTCTCGATGTGACGGATGATATGACGGTGATGCGGGACGAGATTTTCGGCCCGATCCTGCCGGTCGTGACGTATCGCGACATCGACGACGCCATAGCCTACGTCAACGGACGGTCGCGCCCCTTGGCGCTCTACTACTTCGGCCGCAACGGAGAGAGCTGCCGCAAGGTTCTCGAGCGAACGACATCCGGCAATGTCACGGTCAACGATACTTTAATGCACTATGTGCAGAACGATCTTCCGTTCGGGGGCATCGGCGAAAGTGGCATGGGCGCTTATCATGGCATGGAAGGCTTCAAGACCTTCAGCCACGCCAAGGGCATTTTCGAACAATCACGCTGGAATCTCGGCGGACTGCTCCGCCCGCCGTTCCGTCGGATCACCAATGCGGCGATCCGATACCTCTGCTGGTGACCGGCGAGACGCGCCGTCTGCGACGGACCATCAAGGTCCCATGCAGCTGTTCTCGTAGTTGGTCGCTTCCTTTGATTTGTCTTCGTGCGACTGCGGCCGGCCACGTCCGAGCGCACCGTCCGACCTTGCCCTGAGATACACATAGATGTCGTCGAGATAGCACATCACGTTCTTGTTCGTGCCGAAGGCCGGCATGACGAGCGTTTGCGCCGTGTTGACGTCCTGCTTGCCTCCAGAAACGATGCCGACAAATTGTGAATAGTCCAGCGACTTTAACGCCTGCGTCAGATCGGGGCCGAAACTGGAGCCCGCACCATCCGGCCCGTGACAAACGTCGCAGGTACCATTGAACCGGCGAAATCCCGAGAACGTGTACCAGTCGACTTTGCCATTGGGACCGATCTTGTAGGTTGGATCGCCCTTGGCGTCGAAATACTTGCCGCCTTCATTCTTGACGGCTTTCGAACTCGCTGGAGTTGCGGCATTGGCGACGCCGGCACCTACGCCGCAGAACATCACCAACGCCAAACCCGCCAATACGCGATAGAATTTAGACGAGATCATCGGTATCTCCAATTCTTGACAAGGCATGCGCATGCGCCCCGCTGCAACCAGCCGGGATCGTACTTGCAAGTGAAGAGCATCAGGGGACGGCCCTGGGGAAGGCGGATGGGAAACCAAATGGCAGCTTGTCGGAGTTCGGCAGCGGCAATTGAGTTGGCCAGACGCGACAAATGATTGACGCCAGGCGCCGGAATTTGGTTCCCGAATTGGCTATTTACATTCCTGTAACGTCAGCGAAAAAGAGCAATGCGATGCGGCACCGCTGGCGCCAAGCGTGCTGACGCCGCCGCATTCGGACGAACCGAATTTGTGATCGGAAAAGGAAGTGTCGTGTCAGAAACTGTCGTACGAGTCATATGCGCCATCGGCCAGTCCGGCCAATTAGGGCTCAACGGTGTCCTGCCGTGGGAGGGAAACCCCGGGCACGAATACGTCGCGGACGTCGCGCGCTTTTTCGATATTACGCGCGGCCATGTTCTGCTCGCGGGTCCGAAGACGGTCGCCAGTGTACCTAAATTCGCGTTTGCCGACCGCACGATCGACGTCCTGCGTTCGCACATGGATCCGGATCAGGTCCTGAAAAAATACGCCGGCCGCGTTGTTTTCATCGGAGGCGGCCCGCCCGTGTGGGATATCTACGCGCGCTACGTCAGCCATTGGGACGTTACGCGCCTGCCGTATGACGGCCCCGCCGACCGCTGGTTCAATCCCGCATGGTTGACCTGCGGTGCTCATCAGCAGCGATAGTGTCCTCACTCGGAAACCGCCAAAAATTTTGAGGCGGCACCTGACGGGCCGCCTCTCAAAAACATCGAACCCGATTGACGTGCGAAGCGGCGATCAGTGCCGCTTCTCGTTGAACGTAAATTCGAAATCGTCATTGATGTTCTGCGTTGCCTGCCGCCAGTCGGCACCGCCGACGCCATTCTGAGGCGGCTCGATCTCCGGCTGCTCATAAACGTGCGCCTGCTGATCAATTGCCGCGACGGTGGCCCGCGCCGCGTTTCGTGCGGGAAGAGCCAATAGGCGCGTCGCCAAAGTCTGCAATTCTCCGACAATCGCTTCGCGGCGCATCTCGTGCTGGATCGTGACGTTGCGAACTTCCCGCAAGAGCTGTTCGTCGACACGCCGGATCGCATCCCCCAATGCGCGGATGAGTTCCGTCTCGCCTTGCGACTCCTCCGTCAGGCGGACAAGCATCTCATCGACGTTCTGATGTATTCGAGTCATGTATTTCTTCGCTCCTAGACACCCGGATCTAAACTTGTGATTCTGGTGGCGAAAAAATGATCAGCGTCGGCACGGACATGCGCAATGGCGAAACCGCAACGCGTTGCCGAAAGTCGGGGATGAATGCAGAACGTCATCACGCAACGTGATTATGCTCACCCTTTACACCCTCTTGCGAGGGCATAGGCCACGCATTTGAACGGTGATTTTCCTTAACCTCACACAACGACTAAGCAAGCCCGCGGTTCACGCTTGTTTCAATGAGCCGGTCGATCTGTGTGCGGATATGTGCGGCCTCGGTCGCGGTATTGGCTCGCGCGATGGCATGATCGAATGCAACGCGCGCCTCGTCGTGGCGCCCAAGCTGCATCAAAAACGCGCCGCGAAGCCCATGAAAATAGAAATAGCCGGACAGCTGTTCCCCCAGCGGTTCGATCATCGCCAGGGCGGCATCCGCCCCGCGCACTTTCGCAACCGCCACCGCCCGATTGAGTGTGACGACGGGTGACGGCTGCATCCGCTCGAGCGTGCCATAGAGCAGATCGATTTGCACCCAATCGGTATCCTCGGCGCGACGGGCCTGAGCGTGCAGAGCCGCGACCGCGGCTTGCACCTGATACGGCCCCGGCCTCTGATGCCGAACGGCCTTGTCGATCAGAACCAGCCCCTCCGCGATCAGACTCGCGTCCCACCGCGTGCGATCCTGATCTTCGAGAACGACAATCGTGCCATCGGCATCGAGCCGCGCCTCGCTTCGGGCATGCTGCAGCAAAAGCAAGGCTGTCAGGCCCATGATCTCCGGCTCACTTGGAAAAAGGCGCAGGAGAAGGCGAGCCAGGCGGATCGCTTCCTCGCAAAGCGGCGCCCGGACGTGTGCGTCTCCGCCGCTGGCCGAGTATCCCTCGTTGAAAATGAGATAGATAACTGTCGCAACCGCAGCCAGCCGTTCCGACCGCTCGACAGCGCCAGGCGTCTCGAACGGAATCTGCGATTGCCCAACTCTGCGCTTGGCCCGCGTAATGCGTTGCTCCATCGCGGTCTCGCTCACCAGAAAGGCGCGGGCGATCTCCTTGACCGTCAACCCGGACACGATGCGCAACGCCAGCGCAATTTGCTGGTTCGACGGCAAGACGGGATCACAACAGACAAACAGCAGACGCAGAATATCGTCGCGGTAGTTTGCGTCATCGAGATGCTGGACCATTTCGCCTTCCGCATCGTCGGTATTTGAAATGGCGTCTTCACTCGGAAGGACGTCCTCCTTCCGCTTGCGTCGCAGCACATCCAGCGCAACGTTGCGCCCGACGAAAATCAGCCACGCCGCCGGATCACGCGGCGGCCCGTTGACCGGCCACGTCTTCAACGCCCGGACACACGCTTCCTGAAAGGCGTCCTCCGCCATGTCGAGATCGCGGAAATTGCGCAACAGAGCCGCGACGGCCTGCGGACGCGCCGCCGCCAGCAGAGTTTCCAGGCCGTCCAGATTTGTCACGACGCGCCCACTTTTGCTGCGGATCCTGCCTGAAAGAATGAAACCGGACGCACCTCGTAAGCCCCGCCAGGGTTGACGCTCGCGAGTTCGCGGCAAAACGCCAACACTTCGTCCAGCCCATCGCAGTCGACGATGTAAAAACCGAGAAGCTGTTCCTTGGTCTCGGCAAACGGTCCATCGAGAACGAGAGGTGGATCGCTGTCCTTGCGCAGCGTTGTCGCGGCCGTGGTCGGCATCAGCCGCGCCACGGGACCGAGCTTACCGGCTTTTGCGAAGCCCTCTTGCACGGCCATCAGCTTGGCCATAACCGCGTCGTCCTCCTCCTTGCTCCAGGAGCAGACGACGTTTTCGGCGTGATAGCAAAGGATGGCGTATTGCATGTCGGTTCCTCGCGCTTACTCTCAAAACGAATGAGTAAGCACAAGACCGACAACGGTCTGCAAAAAAATCAAAATCCGCTGGACTTGGAGAGGTCTTTAAGGAAAAGCCCGGCACCACAGAGCGCCGGGCTTTGTCTGGAAATGCTAGAGAATGGTGAAAGTGCGGCTAGACACATTGCCCGGATTCTTGAGCGGCTGATCGGAGCGTTCGATCACGGCCCGCAGGCGTTCGCCCTTCTTAGGCATTGGATTAAGCGAGACGGTGACGTTGCGATGATCGCCGGGGTCAAGTTTCACGGTCCCCAACGGGTTGGTGCCCATTTTGCCCGATGACGAAAGAGCATAAATATCCAACGTGCCGGCCTTGGGCAGGAACGCGTAAGTGATCGATACCGCATCGTTCTTCGGCTTCTGGTTCCTCGCGATGATGGACGCCGGCGAGTTGCTGACTGCCGCGAGCGCCGCGCCGCTTGCGAGAAGCGTTGCGAGCAGCACGCCGCTGAACAGGGCGGCAGGACGTTCAAGAGGAGAGGCATTTGGGTGTTTTGACATGGCGATTCCTTTCTTCCGATCGATGGACGGATGCGTTGCACATCCGTTAGGTCCAACGGCTCAAAGAAATCCTCCGGCTCCGGAGAGGTCTCATGGGTCGCTCTAATTCCCCCGCTTTTTATTTGGCGCGAAGTCGAGGAATGACAACTGGTAATATCCCTCACCTACCAAATCGTAAGATGAGTCACGTCGCCGTGAACGCAAACGAATTTGAAGTGCTATTAGACCGCGCCGGGAACGCATACTTCGGCAGCGTCAACGCTTGCTAAGATGCCGTTGCGTGGTAAATGCCCTTTCTGACACGTTGCAATTTCCTTTAGGGCTGTGCCTGTCCGAATAAGTTCATTCGTTTCTCCGATCATGCCGAAAAGAGGCTCTGGTGCCATCACCGCCGAACCCCGTCTCCTCCGCCCCTCCCGTCATCGCCCATGCCGCATCGCTCCTCGCGCGCTATGACGTACTGTTCTGCGATGTTTGGGGAGTCGTTCATAATGGCATAGCCGCCTTCACCGGCGCCTGTCAGGCTCTCGAAAAATTCCGTGCCGGCGGCGGAACGGTCATTCTGGTATCGAATGCGCCCGTGCCGAAGCAGCGCGTCGCGGCCACACTCGCCCCTCGCGGCGTTCCAACGTCCGCGTGGGACGACATCGTCTCA
>Ga0182744_1002981_pt1 | contig 13483 bp, 12 predicted proteins | sample eDN3rd30CKraftMG_FD_128525 | JGI IMG/M metagenome (GOLD analysis project Ga0182744, IMG submission 128525) | Enriched Miracle-Growth compost microbial communities from Emeryville, California, USA - eDNA 3rd pass 30_C Kraft MG (version 2) (version 2) ...
GCCCACCGTAAAGGAATCCGAATAGGTGCCGCGGCGGCATTCGCCGTCGGTGATCACCTCGATGCCGGTCGCTTCCTGCAGCCGGACCACATCGCGGATGGCGTCATCCTCGATGGCACGCAAGGCCCCGGCATCGAGCGCTCCGGCGGCATGTTCGCGCCGCGCGGCGAGCAGGTTCGGCGGCCTGACCAGCGAGCCGATATGATCGGCGCGGAATACGCCCTTCGTCTGCGTCATCGTTTCCTCCTTGCGCGGCCTGTTCGCGGCGGCCGCGCTTATTGCCACGTATTCGAACATAGTTCCGGGCCGGACAGAAGGGAGGTGCGCGCCGGCGTTTGAAAAAAATTCCTGCCCACTGTCGATTTGAAGACGGCCCAATCGACATGGGTGTAGATGCACGAAATGGTTTCGTGCCTCATGCAGGCGAGGAGTTATCCCAATGGCTAAAATGGTGGTGATCTATCAGAAACCGGAAGATGTGGCGGCGTTCGAGCGCCATTACTTCGAAACCCACATCCCGATGGCGAAGCGGCTGCCCGGCATCCGCAAATACGAAGTGAGTTACGGGCCGATCGTCTCGCCCGCCGGCCCTTCGGATGCGTGGCTGGTCGGCACGCTCACTTTCGACAGTCTGGCCGCCATGCGCGAAGCCTTCGCCTCCGATGTCGGCAAGGAATGCGCCGCCGACCGGCGCGCCTATGCGCCCGATCCCTCGCAGTTCCAGATGCTCCTGTTCGACGACAAGGAGGTGTGATCGAAGATCGAGTCCGCGGCGATGGAAGCACCTTGCTTCCCTCGCCGATTGCCGCGTCCTTCAGGCGTAATGCGTCAAAGAGGCTCGATCTTTGCAAGCTTGACGTATTCGCTCCAGGCTCGCGTGTCCTTGATCAGGAGTTCCTTCAACATCGTCGAGTTGCCGAGGAAGGGGTCATTGCCCAGGGACGCAGCAAACTTGAGGTGCTCCTCGCTCGCCGCGATTGCGTTGAACTCCTTTTCGAGGCGATCGAGAATCGGCTTCGGCGTACCCTTGGGCACTTCGACGGACCACCACGCGATCAGGTCGGAGTTCGCGATGCCGGCTTCGGCCGCGCTCGGGACATCGGGCAGTGACTTGAAACGCTCCTTCGATGTCGTCGCCAAAGCCCTCACCTTGCCCGACAACATCTGACCCGACGACGTACCCGGATCGAGGTGCACGAAATCAATGTTCCCACCAAGCAGATCGTTGAAAAGCGCACCAGCGTCCTTGTACTTCACCTCGACGCTGGAAAGGCCGAAGTTCACCTTGAACAGTTCGCTGCCCACGAGGCCCGTATTCGCCAGCGACCCATACGTGCTCTTGTCTCCCTTTTCCCTGAGCGCCTTCACCAACCCGGCCACATCCTTGTATGGGCTGTCACCTGCCACCAGCAGGAGGAACGGCAATTTCGCCAGCGTGGTCACGTGCTCGAAATCATTGATCGGATCGAAGGGCAACTTCCTGAACAGCGCAGGCGCCGCGGCCAGGAATGATGAGCCGGGATTGATGTAGATCGTGTAGCCGTCGGGCTTCGATTTGGCGACATATTCGCTCCCTATATTGCCGAACGCGCCGCTCTTGTTCTCGGTGATGACTGTCCTTCCGACGCGGTCCTGGAGCATTTTTCCATAGAAGCGCACGAAGACGTCCGCACCCGTTCCGGGTGGAAAACCACAGATGGCGTGAATGTCGCGATTTGGCCAGGCTTGCTGGCCGGAGGCGCTATCAATAAGGGCCGGCACAGCCAATGATGCGCCGGCGGCGCCCAGCAATATTTCGCGACGTGAGATCATTCGAATCCTCCTTCAATATTTGTGTTCAGTGTTGCTACATCACCAGGACTACCACGGGCCCGAACGTTCCGATCGGGTTTGTTCCCGCAGCAGTCGAAATTCCGAGACCTGCCGCCGCAAGCTAAAACGGGTCGAATGCACGCAATTCAGGGATGACATGTGTGCCGAACAGCCGGATCGAGCGCATCAGGTCTTCTTCAGGCAGATCGGAGAAATTGAACTCGCCGAGGAACGTATTGAAGTGACCCGTTTGCGCTGCGTTACGAAGCTTCTCCGTCACCGTTTTCGGCGATCCAATAAACACGAGTTCGTTCTTCAGGAGAAAATCAGGATTGAAAAGATTGGCCATGATTGCGGCGGCCGACGGCTCGCCGCGGCCGATGAAATGCGCGGCATGGGCTTTGACCCGTTCCTCGAACGTTTCGCCATCGTTGGCCGGCGCGAGAAACCCCTCATAAGCGCGGCTGGCCCGAACCAGCGCAACCTCCACAGCCTTTTCATCGGTCTCGTCGACATACACGGGCACGGAATAGGCAATGTTGGGTTTGCGCTCCCAACCGGCGCGCTGCCAATCCTCGTAATACTTGGCGTAGCGCGGCGCCGCGTCCTTGCGCGGATTGACGATGAAGTAGCCGGTGTTGATGCCGTTCCTGGCGCAGAACTCCAGTGTGGCGGGATCACGGCTCTGCATCCAGACATTCGGATGCGGCTTCTGCATGGGTTGGACGGAAATCTCGGCGCTCAGCGTCTTGTGATTTTCGCCTTCAAACGAAAACGGCTGCTTCTCGCCAAATGCCGCGCGCATGTAGTCGATGAACTCGAGAGTCGGGGATTTCCGAAAGCCGTAGTCCAATCCAAAGGGGGTGAAATACGCGGGATTGATGCCGGGCACGAGGCCCAGCTCCATGCGCCCGCCAAGCATCTGATCGACGATGGCGATCTCCTCCACCAGTCGAAGCGGGTTATACAGCGGAACGATATAGCCCATAGGCCCGATCCGGAGCCGCTTCGTACGGGCGCCGGCGCCGACGGCGTAAAGGCTTGGCGAAGACATCCAGCTTTCGTCCGGCCGGAAATGATGCTCTACGCAGAAACTGTAGTCGAAGTCGAGCGTGTCGCAGAGCTGCAGCTCCCGCCAAAGCTGCTCGTAGCGCTGGTGCGGCGTCATGCCGGGCTTCATCCAGACATGGCTGAAATGGGCAAATTTCATCTCGAAGCCTTTCCAAGCACAGCTGCCATTTGATGCCGGGCGCGCCGAGCCGATCCATCCGGGTCTGTTCGAGTGTCATTCGATCATGAGCGCATATCGTTGTCAAGACAATGATGTTTAGACAACGATTTTGGGCGAACTGGATTGGTCGGACGGCACAAGTCAGTTATGTCTGTGGGAGTTAGCGGAGTTAAAAGGCATGACGCGGAAAGCGCCGAAGTCAAAGCAGGTCGTCTCCCAAGATCGGTTCCCCTTGACCGATCTGGTCGCGTTTCGTCTGATTCATCTTGCCGACGTGATCAGCCGGGCTGCCACGGCCGTGTTCGAAGCCCGGTTCGACTTGAACAATTCCGAGCTGCGTGCGCTCATCGTTCTGCGGGAAGAGCAGCCTCTCACTTCTGCGGAACTCAGCCGCCGCGGCCGGATAGACAAGGCCTGGATCAGCAGATCGATCGACAGGCTTGAAAAAAGGCGGTTGGTCAGTCGCGAAGCCCATCCCACAGACAGCCGAATGACGCTTATTTCGCTGACCGCGCAAGGCGTCGAATTGATGACTGAGCTCACGCCGATCGCAACACAGCGCCAGAAGCGTTTGCTTTCCGGCCTATCGCCTAACGAAGCTTTTCGCGTTATCGAAATCCTCGAGCGAAATGCCCAGGATCTGCTGTCGAACCCTTGATTTGAAATTCAGGGGTAAGGCAGGCGCCTCCATGCAAGGCATGGTTTGCCGAAAGTTTGAACTCGGCAAAGGCGGCGGCTAACCGGCATCAACTTGCAGGGCGTGGCGCGGTTGCATGCCGACGCCGGGTGGCGGGGCGCTTCGGACTGGTGTAGCCTGAGGCAGAACCAGTCTGGAGGAACGCGCCCATGTCCGACCACGACAAAGTCTTCGCCGGTTCGATCCCGAAATTCTACGACAGCTACATGGTGCCGCTCATCTTCGCCGGCTTTGCGGCGGATATGGCCGAGCGCGTCGCGGCGCTCAAGCCGGCCGCCGTGATCGAGACCGCCGCCGGAAGCGGCGTCGTCACGCGCGCGCTGGCGGCGAGGCTGGCGCCGGACGCGCGCTATGTGGTGACCGATCTCAACCAGCCGATGCTCGATCATGCCGCGCAACGGCAGGGCACGGATGCAAGGATCACCTGGCGGCAGGCGGATGCGCTGGCCCTGCCGTTCGAGGACGCCTCTTTCGATGTCGCCTGCTGCCAGTTCGGCGCCATGTTTTTTCCCGACCGCGTGGCCGGATATCGCGAGGCAAGACGGGTTCTGAAACCGGGCGGGCATTTTGTCTTCAACGTCTGGGACCGCATCGAAGACAATGTCTTCGCCGACGATGTAACGAATGCGCTTACCGGGATGTTTCCTTCCGCCCCCCCGCGCTTCCTGGCGCGCACGCCGCACGGCTATCACGACGCAGCCCTGATCCGCGACGACCTGGAAAAGGCCGGCTTCTCCGACATCGCGATCGAGACGCTCAGCGACGAGAGCCGGGCGCCCTCCGCCCACCATGTCGCGCTGTCCTATTGCCAGGGCACGCCGTTGCGCAACGAGATCGAAGCGCGTGGTTCAGTGCAGGCGGCGACACAGCACGCGGCGGCGGCGCTCACACACCGCCACGGCAGCGGCGCGGTGGCGGCGAAGATCCAGGCACTGGTCATCAGCGCGGTGAACTGACGACTGCTACATACGGATAGCTCCACCGCAAGCTCCATCGCTCCTCACGCGGCGGGCGGAGCGGCCGGTGTCGATGCCTTTGCAAAATCCTTCATGAGGACGGCGGCGCGGGCCACAGCCTTGTCGCGATCGGCGGGGGCCATCTTGGCGAAGGCGGCATCGCGCTCCGCCCTGGCGAAAGCCGATCCCTCGAGCACGGCGACTTCCGACCAGGCGTAACTTTCGACCGGATCGGCGGGCGTTCCAAGGCCAAGCCGATAAGCCTGGCCGAGTAGCATTGCAGCGCGGGCGTCGCCCTGTTTGGCCGCACCTTCCAGCAGTGCAAGGGCCTTGGGATAATCGGGGAGAACGGCGTTGCCCTCGAGATAGATCTCTCCCAACGCTGCCTGGGCGGGCGAGAAGCCTTGCGCGGAGGCTTTTTCGTAAAGCGAAATCGCCTTCGGGATATCGCGCTTCATGCCCAGCCCCAATTCCGCCATGTGGGCAAGCCAGCTTTCGGCCACCGGATTGTTCTGTGCCGCCAGATGTTCAAACAGGTTGACCGCTATGGCGTTGTTGCCGTTGCGAAACGCCTTCTCCGCCAGCGCGATCTGCTGGCCTGGCGAGGCGGACGGCGAGGCGAAAATCCTGGCGAAGGCGTCGCGCCATCCCGTCTGCTGCGCAACGCCGCTCTGCAAGACGCCGGCGACGGCAAGCGCGACGAGGATTATCGCGATCAGGATACCGGATGAGGTCTGGCGGCCGGTGGGACGTGGATCGATCGCGGTCATTTCAATCACCATCGTTTCTCGGTTGACGGTCATGCATCAGTCGCTCGCGCGCATGACGACATGCCTTTTGCAACCTTCAACGTACGTCTGCAGGCTTCGGTCCCAAAGTGAATCATCTTTAATGTCGTGGACATCTTGAGGAGAGATCGACAATCGCATGCTCCCCTCGATGGCCGCTTCAAGCGACTTAACCGATATCGGGAGCAAGCGATGTCAAATCCACAAACAGGCAAAATTCATCTGAACCGCAAGCAGATGCTTTCATCCGTCGCCGCATTGGCGCTGGTCATGTCCGGCGTGGCCGGCGTAACGGCCATGTCGTCGGCGACACCGGTTCTGGCCGCGGCAGTGGCACCGGCGGACGCGCAAACAATGCCGTCCTTCGCCGGCGTCATCGATCACGTGAAGCCGGCGGTCGTTTCCGTCAAGGTCAAATTCGACAACGTGTCGGACCAGACCGAAGGTGCGTCCGGGCAGATGGACAATCTGCCGCCCGAGATACAGCAGTTCTTCAGGAATTTCGGCGGCCAGCAGCGGAAGCTGCCGATGATGGCCCAGGGCTCGGGCTTTTTCATTTCCAGCGACGGCTACATCGTCACGAACAATCACGTCGTCCAGCACGCCAAGACCGTGGTGGTGACCATGGATAACGGCAAGACGCTCGACGCCAAGGTCATCGGCACCGATCCCAAGACCGATCTCGCCTTGCTGAAAGTCAAGGAAAAGGGCGACTACCCGTTCGTGTCATTGGCGAAGGAAGCGCCGCGCGTCGGCGACTGGGTCGTCGCGATCGGAAATCCATTCGGACTTGGCGGAACCGTCACCGCCGGCATCGTTTCGGCGCGCGGCCGCGACATCGGCTCCGGCCCCTACGACGACTACCTGCAGATCGACGCGCCGATCAACAAGGGAAATTCCGGCGGCCCGACCTTCAATCTGAAGGGCGAAGTGGTCGGCGTGAATACCGCGATCTACTCACCCTCCGGCGGCAGCGTCGGCCTGGGGTTCGCTATTCCCTCGCAGACCGTTGGGCTTGTGATGACCGCGCTCGAACACGGTGGCGTCGTCTCGCGCGGCATGCTCGGCGTCCGTATTCAGCCGGTCACCAGCGACATTGCCGATAGCCTCGGCCTGAAGACCGCCAGCGGCGCCCTGGTCGACCAGGCTGAGCCTGGAACTCCGGCCGCCAACGCCGGGCTCAAGTCCGGCGACGTGATCACCGCCCTGAACGGCGAACCCGTCAAGGACGCGCGGGAACTCACCCGCAGGGTCGGCGCGCTCAAGCCCGGCGACACGGCTGAAATCACCTACTTGCGCGACGGCAAGTCGCAGTCCCTCGATCTGAAGCTGGCGGCTCAAACGGATATGCAGCAAGCCAAGGCCGGTTCGACTGGCAACGATGCAAGCCCCGCGTTCGGGCTCCGGTTGGCGCCGGCGAGCCAGGTTGGGGGCGCCGGCGACAAGGGTGTCGCCATCATCGGGGTCAATCCCGACGGCGTGGCTGCCAGCAAGGGTCTCTCCGATGGCGATGTCATCCTGGAGATCTCGGGCAAAGCGGTCAGCCGGCCTGCCGACGTGAAGGCGGACATCGCCCAAGCGAAAAAGGAAGGCAAGGCGGCGGTGTTGATGAAGATCAAGACCGCGAACGGATCGCGCTTTGTCGCCCTTGCCTTCCCCAAAGCATGAACCTGGGAAGACATGAATCTGGAAAGGCATGAACGGCGGACAGGCTGCGCCGAATAATCAATGACAAGAGGCCACGGCCCGTGGCCTGGCGCGTCCGGAGAACGTCGCATGGCGAAAGTCACCATGCGGCGCTCTCTGCGCGGATGCCGCGCACAGCCTCTACTTCGTCGTCAGCGCCGAAAGCTGGGTGGTGTCGTAGCGGCCTCTCAGGTCGGCGATCGCCCTGGCATCCGGCGGACCGCCGCGCGATGCAACCTCCACGAGCTCCTCGAAGTAATGTTCGTGGCCGGGCGGCGAGACGGTCATGATCACCCTGGCCGGCTTGTCGCTGGTATTGGCGATGTTGTGCGGGACGCCCGGCGGCAGGAACAGGTAGGTTCCCGGCGTGGCGCGGACCATCTGGCCATCGACCAGCCATTCGCATTCGCCCTCCAGCACGTAGAAGGTTTCTTCCTGAACGCGATGCACGTGGAGGCCGGTGGAAAAGCCCGCCGGCAAAGTCCAGTCGAACATGCTGGTGTGTTTTGAATCGGCTCCGGTGACGAGGAATGCCATCGGTTTGCCCGCCAGGGTCAACTCCTTACCTTCGCCCGGCATGCGAATGACTGCTTTTGCACCCATGATGCGGCTCCTTGGTCTGGCGCTTCACCTCGCGCGCCAACGACGCCACCATGATCCATCCGCGCCGCAAGGTCGTGAATCGCTTCCGAAATTGTTGCAAAATATCCGCGAATGAGGCCCACTTGGCCGATGGCGACGATCCACCAATTTGGCCCGTTCCGCCTCGACGCGGACGCCCAGATCCTCTTTCGGGATGCCGAGCCGAGCGGGCTCGGCCAGCGCGCGGTGGCGCTGCTGCGCCTGCTGCTGGAGCGGGCGGGCGCGCCGGTGTCCAAGGAGGCGCTGATCGAGGCGGCCTGGCCCGGACTGGCGGTCGAGGACAGCAATCTCACCGTGCAGATCGCAGCCTTGCGCCGCGTGTTCGAGGAAGCGGCCGGCGGCGCGGCCTGGATCGAGACCCTGCCGCGTCGCGGCTATCGCTATGTCGGGCCGGCCATCGCCGCAAGCGAACCCACGCTCGCTCTGCCCGACCGACCCTCCATCGCGGTGCTGCCGTTCGCAAATCTGAGCGGTGATCCCGGCGAGGCCTATTTCGTCGATGGCATCGTCGAGGATGTCACCGCCGGACTGTCGCGCATCAAATGGCTGTTCGTTGCCGCGTGCAATTCAAGTTTCACCTACAAGGGCAGCATCGACGCCAAACGGGCCGGACGCGAGCTTGGCGTGCGCTACCTGCTCCAGGGCAGCCTGCGCAAGGACGCCAGCCGCGTCCGCATATCGGCACAGATGATCGAGGCGGAAACCGGAGGCCATGTGTGGGCCGGGCGCTTCGACCAGCCCCTCGACGATATTTACGCCCTCCAGGACGAGCTCGCCCTCTCGGTCGTCGGCGCCATCGAGCCGGGCCTGCGGCAGGCCGAAATCGAGCGCGTCAGGCGCAAGCGGCCCGACAGCCTCGATGCCTATGATCTCGTCCTTCAGGCCCAGGCCGACGTCTATTCGGGCATGCCCGATCGCGTCACCAAGGCGCTCGTGCTGCTCGAGCAGGCGCTTGCTCTGGATCCGCATTATCCGCTGGCGCATGCTTTTTGCGCCATGTGCCATCACTGCCTGTTCCTGCGCGCGGGCCTGCGGGAGGAAAGCCGCGCCGCCTCGGTCAGCCATGCCCGCGCCGCCATTGTCCATGGTCAGGACGATGCGCTGGCGCTGACGTTCGCCGGCTTCTCCATCGGCATGGATGGCCACGATCACCCCGCCGCCTTCACGGCCCTCGAGGCGGCGCTCGCCATCAGCCCCTCGTCGGCCATCACCTATATTGTCGGAGGCGTCATGTCCGGCTGGGCGGGAGACGCCGGACGCGCCATCGAATGGGGCGAGCGGGCCATGCGCCTGAGCCCGTTCGACCCCTGGGCCTGGTCCACCTGTCATGCCTTGACGCTCGGACATTTCCATTCAGGCCGCTACGAGGAGGCGGCAAGGGCCGCCCGCAGGGCCGTGCAGCTCAATCCGGGCCACAGCATTTCGCACATGCTGCTGGCGGCGCCGCTGGTGAAGCTCGGCCGGCACGAAGAAGCCCGCGCCGCCGCGGCGCGGGTTCTGGAGCTGCAACCCGCCTTCCGCTACAGCCGGCAATTCGCCGGCGTGGACTGCGCCCCGGCGCTGGCCGCCGCCCTCGGCGAGGCGCTGCACGCGATCGGGCTTCCGGAATAGCGCGTACGCCCCTACACCCCCGCCATCGAATGGGTCCGCGCCGTCGACGCCGCATTCCTGAGGACGCTCGCCAGACGCGAGACGCCTTCTTCATAGTCTTCCGGCCGGGTCAGGCCGAATGAAATGCGGATGGCGCTTTGCCGGTCCCTTGTCGGGCTGAAACTGTCGGCGACGGCAAAACTGACGCCGTGGCGGACGGCGTTGAAATAGACATCGCCCGCCTTCATCGCGTCGTTGAGCCTGAGCCAGAAACTCAGGCCCCCGTCCGGCAGGTCGATCTCGGCGTAACCGCCGAGATGCTTTTGCAGAATGGCGTAAAGACGTTCCTGCCGGTCCTTGTACATCGAGCACACCCGGCGAATGTATGCCTTCCAGTCCGTCCCGTTCAGATAGTCCGCCAGCGCGCCCTGCAGCAGGGCCGAGGACTGCAGATCCGTCGTCGCCTTGATGTCGAGGCAGCCCTGCATGGCTTTCGCCGGCGGGATCAGAAACCCCAGGCGGACGCCGGGAATGAAAGCCTTGCCGAAGCCGCGCGTGTAATAGACCGCCTGGTCGCCGCCCTTCAGTGCGCGCAACGGCGGCAGGGGCTCACCGCGAAAGCGGATTTCCGGGCAATGATCGTCTTCGAGAATCGGCGTGCCGGTCCGCAGCGCGATGTCCAGAATGCCCTGCCGCTGTTCGAGCGACATGGTGCGGCCGGTGGGATTGTGGAACGTCGGATTGACCACGATGAGCTTCGGCCGGCGCTCGGCGATCAGTTGCGGGAGCTGGCCGAGGTCTATTTCGCCGGTCGGCGTATCGGGAGAGATCGGCGTCGCCCCGGCTGCGCGGACCACGTTGATCGCGCCGAAATAGGCCGGCCGTTCCATCAGCACGCAATTGCCCGGCCGCAGCAGATGGCGCGCGACAATGTCCATACCCTGCTGGCCGCCCGACGTCACCAACACGTCGGCCGGGCGCACCGCGATCGAATGACCGGCGAGGAACGGCACCAGCGCCTCGCGCAACTCGTCCCGGCCAGCCGGCGGGTCGTAACGGAACAGATCGGCCTGCCGCGCGCTTAGCGATTTTTCGAGAAGGCCGGCATAGGCGAACGCATCCGAGAGTTCGGCCGTGGGATAATTGCCCGTGAAGGCGATGACGCCCGGCGCATGCGCCAGCTCGAACAACCGGCTGCTGATGCTGCCGAGGTCGGACAAGCCGCCGTCGTTCGCCGGAACATCGGAGACTGTCTTGTGCTCGGCGACGAACGAGCCGCTGCCCGCCCTGGCGTGGATGAGGCCCATGTCGGCAAGCTGCGCATAGGCCTTGGCGACGGTCATCGGATTGATGGAGCGCTCCTTCGCCAGCGCCCGCACGGTGGGAAGCTTCTCGCCGGGCGCCAGCGAACCGGCGGCGATACGGCCGGCCAGTTCGTCGCGCAGCCGGGCATAGAGAGGCGAGCGCGGCCCGCCCGCGCGATCGGATTTTGCAGACACTCTTCGGTTCTCAACAGTCAAGCCATCACGCCTCGTTTTGTATTATGTGGATACCATACAATTTACAAGACCGCGCCGACAGTCGGATAGGGATAACTGTTGCGAAGCCCCTGCAACGGTCCCCGCGCGGCCTGTTGCTTATATATTGTTCGCCTACCGCCCAATCTCGCGCCGCATATCGCCGCTTTTTTGGAGTTGACCGCAACGGCCTTCGACCTAATGATTAATACATCTTTCCAATACAGCACATATGAAGATTTGTATTAATACATGGACTTTCAGCTCGACATCTTCCTGGCCTCTCTCCCCTCGCTCCTGCGCGGCGCGATGACCACGGCCAGCCTGGCGATCGTCTCGATCGTCATCGGCGCGGCGATCGGGCTGATCGGCGGCATCTGCCGCGTCTCGCGCAATCCGTTCCTGCGCTACCCTGTCATTCTGTACGTCACCATCATGCGCGGCGTGCCGCTGCTCGTCACCTTGATGTTTCTCTATTACGGCCTGCCCTCGGCCGGCATTCTGCTCGAACCCGTGACGGTCGCCATCATCGCGCTGGCCGCCGTCAACGGCGCCTATGTCACGGAAATCGTCAGAGGCGGCATCCAGTCCATCGATCCCGGCCAGATGCGCGCAGCGCGGTCGCTTGGCATGTCCTACTCGCTTGCCATGCGGCGGATCATCCTGCCCCAGGCCAGCCGCCGCGTGTTGCCGCCGATCACCAATGAATCGCTGACCCTGCTGAAGAACACCGCCCTGGTCTCGACCATCACCCTCTCCGATCTCCTGCGCTCGGGGCTGGAAGTGATGACATGGAAGGCCAACACCTTCAGCCCCTTCGCCGGCGTCGCCCTCATCTACCTGCTTATGACCATGCCGCTCGTCTGGCTGAACAGCTTCCTCGAGAAGAGGTATCGCCTTCGATGAGCAGCGAAAGCTTCGACCTTGTCGTCAGCAACGTCTCGATCGCCAGTACATCGACGCGATGGCGGCCGCAGGCGGGCTGGCTCGCTTGCCGTGGCAGGACTGTCGCTGCCGTCGGCGCGGCGGACGATCCCGTCCCTGCCGCTCATACCACCATCGACGGCGACGGCGGCACCCTGCTGCCCGGCCTGCGCAACGCCCACACCCACGGCAGCGAGTTTCTGGCAAGAGGCCATGCCGACGGAGAAACTCTTGCGGTGTGGCTGTCTTCCGTCTGGTCGCGGCTCGACGGGCTGAGCCCGCAGGACATGCGCCTCGCCGTGACCTGCGGCGCCCTGCTGTCGATCCGCTCCGGCGTCACCGGTATCGTCGACCATCTGCGCCGCAACCCGATGACCGACGACGTGCTGCAGGCCGCCATCGACGGCTATGACGCGACCGGCATCCGGGCGCTGCTCGCCGTCATGGTGCGCGACAGGCTCGGCGCCAACAATCGGCCGGTCGGCGCCGGACACCTGAACGATCTCGAACCTGCAACCCGCCAGATCGACCGCATCGCGCGCTTCGCCTGGCAGGCGTCCGATCGCGTCAGGATCGGCATCGGACCTTCTGCTTCCATCCGCTGCACGGACGAACTCCTGACGGCGGCGAGAGACCTGTCGCGCGAGGCGCAGCTTCCCATTCACATCCACGTCGCCGAGACACAGGACGAGGCCGCTTCGGAACGCGCCGCATTCGGTATGACCTCCTTCCAGCGCCTCGAACGTCTCGGCGTGCTGTCGGAGCGCACCGCCTGCGCCCATTGCGTCTGGATGATGCCCGAGGATCTCGAGATCATGGCGGGCAGCGGCGCCACTGCCGTGCACAATCCGGTGTCGAACCTGCGCCTCGGTTCGGGTATCGCCGACCTGCCGGCGCTGGCTTCCGCGGGCGTGCCGGTCGCCATCGGCACCGACGGCGCCGCCAGCAATGACGGCGTCGATGTCTGGGAGGCGCTGAAATACGCCGCGCTGCTGCCGCGCCGCAACGGCGCCACGGGCCTCATATCGAATGAAGCCTTTCTCGACATGGCCACGCTCACCGGCGCGCAGGCGCTTGGCGGGCAAAGCTCGACACAGCCCGGCTCGTCGCAGCTTCTGCCCGGCGACCCCGCCGACTTCTGCATCTACCCGGCCATCGATGCGCCATTCGTGTCGAACGAGCTGTTCGCCGCCGGCCTCGTCCTATCGTCGCCGCGACGGCCCCGCCATGTGGTCATCGACGGCGCGCACATCCTCGATGACGGCCAGTTCCGCCTGATCGACGAGGCGAAGATCGTTGCCGATGCGCGCCAGGCCGCAGCCAGGCTTTTCTCATGCAAGATCCTCTCATGACGGAAACAATGACGGCCGCACCGACACCCTCTGCCCCCGCCCTTGTCATACGACGCCTGTGGAAGAGCTATGGGCAGAACGACGTCCTCAAGGGCGTCTCCCTGCAGGTCGAGTCGCAGGAAGTCGTGACCATCATCGGCCCCAGCGGGTCGGGCAAGAGCACGCTGCTGCAATGCATCAACTTCATGGAGCCGTTTGACGACGGCGAGATCATCGTCAACGGCAGGCACATCGGCTATCTGCCGAACACCGGGTCGACCCGCGTGCGCATGCCCGAAAAGCAGTTGA
>Ga0182744_1002983_pt1 | contig 13479 bp, 10 predicted proteins | sample eDN3rd30CKraftMG_FD_128525 | JGI IMG/M metagenome (GOLD analysis project Ga0182744, IMG submission 128525) | Enriched Miracle-Growth compost microbial communities from Emeryville, California, USA - eDNA 3rd pass 30_C Kraft MG (version 2) (version 2) ...
ACCGTCGTCCGGGCACACCATTGTGCAGTCGGCATAAAAAGGGGACTCAAGAGACCGAGGCGCTTGGCCGATCGCGCGGCGGTTTCACAACCAAGCTCCATGCCCGGTGCGATGCGAAAGGCCGCCCGCTCGGCTTCGTCCTGACGCCCGAACAAACGCATGATACCCAAGGCTTCGTGCCCTTATTCCGGATGATCTTCAACCAGATCGAGGCTGTCATTGCGACAAGGAGCAACAGACACCAACCAGTCCCGCACGACAAAGCCTAATACAAATGGCGTAATCAGAACGAGCGCCTCTTCAACAAGCTCAAGAACTTGCGACGGGTGGCAACCCGATACGACAAGACCAAGGAATCCTACCTCGGTTTCGTCGCAGTCGCTGCAGTCAAACTATGGATACCCTTTGTCCACGAGCGCTAGTATCTAGAGTATTCCTCGGTCCTTCAAGCTTTTGTAAAGAAGCACAGCGGGCATGTACCAGGGCCTGCCACCGATATTGGGCACCCATGGAGGAGAGCGAAAATCTAAGCCAGTATCGGATCCTAGATGTCCCAGAATCTTCAGTGCTAGCTTGCGACCAACCCATGGTGCCCAAACGACACCTGAGCCGCAATAGCCTACTCCGTAGCGTTTTCCTGCGTGATTAAATACACGAGGGATCATATCCCTATTCATCGCAACATATCCATACCAGCTATGGCTAATGCCTACATTGGACAACTGCGGCAGAATTCGGCACAGCTCATGACGCAGATGGTCAGTCGGACCTTGCGGGTCACCGACAAAAGATCGGTCTCGTCCACCGAACAATATTCTCGTTCTGTCGGGAGATGGGCGATAATAGTAACTCAGTTCCCTGCTATCGGTAAGCATCATGAAGCGAGGGACAAGCTGTTCCACCGCTACTTGACCGATTGGTTCGGTTGCGATGATACGGCTTCGTACTGGAACGAGGCGTTGTTGCAGCCAGGTATCTGACTTGTCTGTGTACCCATTGGTTGCTACGATAACCTCACGTGCCAAACACTCTCCACGATCAGTCGTGACGCGGAATTGCTCTCCGACTTTCTGAATGCTTTGGACCCGGCACTTGCCATGTAGCAGGACGCCAGCCGAGACCGCTTTTTGAACGAGTGCAGCGTGGAATTTGGCAGGATGTAGACCACTGATGTCCATCTGCACTGTACCTCCAACGTAGAAATCCGTTGCGAGGTAGTTATCCAGTTCACTTTTCGAAACGGCAAAGGAGGTTATACCGTATATTTTCGAGGCGGCCTCTGCGGAGCGCGCTTGACGATCATAATCTTTTGCCGAAAGAGCTCCTGAAAAACGGCCGACGCGTTGCAAGTCAACATCCAGCGCTTCGTCAACAATGAAATCGTAAAGCCATTGACGAGCGACAACCGCCTCCGCGGTTACGGCATCCGCTCGTGCTTTTCCAAATCGAGTTTCGAGCGTCTGATGAGACGGCCGAAGGTTGCCGCTCGTAATTCCACCGTTCCTCGATGACGCTCCTTCACCTGGTCTATTTCGATCAAACACCTGTACTGACCGCCCGCCGCGTGCGAGAAAAAGAGCGGCGCAAATGCCTGTGTAGCCCGCACCAACAATGGCAACATCAACATTCGTTGCAATCGGGGGCGATACTCCTTCTGACACATGAAGCGGTGCGTCTTCCCACCAGAAAGGTGTTTTAGCGAAACTATTCACTAGCCTTCACTCCTACCCGACGATAACGTAAACTTTACGAACGGTCTTAATTGTCCGCCAAGTGCCGACAAACCCGGGTTTCATAATGAAATGGTCGCCAGCTCGATAGCGCTGTGCCTCTCCCCCGTCGGGGGTAATTTCAACCTCTCCTTCCAGAATGTGGCAGTACTCATATACGTGCCCTTTAATTGAACGGTTCATACCAGGTGTCATTTCCCAGACACCCGAACGAACCTTTCCATCGATTCTATCCTGCTCCCAGGACATGGTTCGAGGATTGCCCTCTAACAGCTTTTCCAGTGCAACCGTGCCAGCGATGCCTTCCGGCAATTCTTTTGTGTTCAGTGTGACAAGTCTCGACAAAAATTTTCTCCACTAGATCGGTTTGAACTATCATCCGATCAACTCAATCAATGGCGCAGTACGTGGAGGCGGGCTATTACCCGCCGCCTCTCGTCTCAGTAAAGCTTGCGATGTGCGGTTTCGCGAAGCCCCAGTATCACTAGGCCGCTTACAAATGAACATGCGATCACGTAGTAAACAGGTGCAATCGGCGTACCGGTTTTGCTAATCATCCATGTCGCAATAAAGGGAGCAAAGCCGCCGAAGGTCGCTGCCGCCAAGCTATAACCGATTGACATCCAGGTAGAACGGATCCGCGTTGGGAAAATTTCAGCTATGGCTGCGGGGCCCGGGCCGGAGAAGGTCGCGATCGAAATTGCGAAGAATATTTGCATCGCAATCACAACACCAAATGATGGATTGGCGAGCAGATATGCAAACGCCGGATAGGAGAGGAAAGTGAAGATTGCGCAGCACAAGAGCAACAATGGCTTCCTGCCAATTCTATCAGACAATGAGCCCATCGTCGGGATAGCGACTACCAGAACCAGAAGACCAATCGAATTTGACCACAATGCCTCGGATCGACTCAATTTCAGATAATTGGTCGTGAACGTCGGCATGTAGGAGAGAAAGATATAGTAAATCACGTTCCAGCCAATGGCGAAGCCGAACGCTTTGACCGCCAGCTTCGCCGGCCTATCGAATTCCTGTTCCTGCTCTGTTGTATCAGCCGTTGAAACAGCCTTGAAGGCGGGCGTTTCGTCGATCGTACGGCGCATATAGAGTCCGATCGGGCCGAGAATTCCGCCTAACAAGAACGGAATCCGCCAACCCCACGATTCAAGGTCTTCAGGTGAAAGAAGTGTACTGAAAACCGCAGCTACTGCAGATCCCAGCAAGAGTCCTGCGGCTACCGAACATTGTTGAAAGCTGCCGAAGTAACCGCGACGATCCGGGCGCGCCCACTCTACTATGAACGCCGTAGCACCTCCCCATTCTCCACCAGCTGAGAAGCCTTGAAGAATCCGCGCGAACACGATTGCGACCGTAGCACCAGCACCTATCGTCGCGTAAGACGGTATAGTCCCTATTAACATTGTACTGAATGCCATAAGAAACATCGTTAAGAGCAACGCATATTTGCGCCCCCGCTTATCGCCGATGCGGCCAATGACAATTCCGCCCAGCGGTCGAGCGGCAAAGCCGACGCCGAACGTAGCAAACGTAGCCATAAGCGCGGTTACAGGATCGGTTGCACTGAAAAAGTGTTTAGAGATGATCGTGGCAAAGAAGCCATAAACTGCGAAGTCATACCATTCGAGAATGTTACCAACTACGGCAGCGGAAAGTGCTTTGCGTCTCGTCGATTCCGATATGTGCGTACCATCATCGTGTGCGATGTGGTTCATTCCTTCAATTAAGCGATTTTCCATTGTACTCCCCATTATGGATTATCTGTTCGTTCTGACAAATGCCGGACTAGCTGGTCTTGCCATTGGCGGCATCGTCACGCACTTTTTCGGGCGAACGCATCGACGACGGACCATAACCTCCTCCTCCTGCTGTTTCGATCAGAAGGCGATCACCTGCGTTCAAAATTGCCATCGTTTTTGATGGAATTTCTTCCTCAGTACCATCAGCGCGCAAGATTACAGAGCGAGCGCATGCGCCGGCTTCTCCTCCATGGCTCCCCTGCGCTGCATGAAAATGTCGCTCACCGCGGTGGGTCATCACCGCTTCTCCTTCAAGCAACTCGTATTCGCGGACCGTTCCGAGGCCACCTCTAAATTGGCCTGTGCCGCCCGAACCTTTACGGAGGGTCACTTGTCGCATTCGAATTGGGCTCTCAAGCTCGATTGCTTCGACCGGAAGATTCATACAATTGGTAGCATCCGTTTCGATCGCATCGATGCCATCGCGTGACTGGCTTGCACCGCTACCCCCGGCAATAAGCTCTCCCACAACGTATCTACGCCCGTCATTCCTTTCACCACCGAATGAAACGAACAGAAGTTCGCCGCCAGAGTCAGCCGGCACCTTTTCCGGCAGCACGTCTTTGAAGGCTGCAAGGATAGCACCGGTGATACGCTTGATGGTGGCGGTCCGAGCATTAACAGCAGCTGGTTCTCGCGGATTGACTATGGATCCCTCAGGCAGAACCAATTTGATAGGTCTCAAGCATCCGCCATTGGTTGGGATGGTCGGGTTGGTCAGTGCGCGTATTGCAAAACCAGCCGCCGCCAGCGCGCCGGATGGTACGCAGTTAAAGGGCCCCTTCACCTGTTTGCTGGAACCAGTGAAATCACACACGAATTCATTATCTCGAACAGTTACCGCTACGGAAATTCGCACGGGTTCATTAAGGACGATTCCATCATTGTCCAAATAATCGACGTAGGAATAGGTCCCTGCAGGAATCCTTCCGAGAGCCTGGCGGGTCATCTCCTCGGAACGATCGAGCAATTCGTTGAACAGGCCGACCATATCGAGATCACCATATCCTTCACATAAAGCCTGAACCCGGCGCGCACCGACAGTGCAAGCCGCGATTTGTGCATTCAGGTCTCCGATGAAAGTGTCTGCTACGCGAACATTTCGTTTCAAGATGTCAATTAGAGTGGTGTTGAGAACGCCCTGATCGCGCAGTTTCACAGGCGGGATACGAATACCCTCCTGAAAAATTTCCGTTGCATCGGTGGGAACGGAACCCGGAGACTTTCCTCCGACATCTTGGTGATGGGTCATCGCGGCACTGAAGCCGACGATCGCGTCGTCAACGAAGATCGGAAAGGCAAGCGCGATATCCGGGAGATGAGTGCCGCCCATATAAGGATCGTTCATCGCAAAAATGTCACCCGGTCTCATGTCTTCGATAGGGAAAGTCGCGAGAAACGTCTTCATAATCGGTGCAAGTGTCACCAGATGGATTGGGATGGCGATTGCCTGAGCAAGCGACTCCCCCTCCATAGTGAAGAGGCAGGCCGATGCGTCCAGACCTTCCTTAACAATCGTCGAAAACGAGCTGCGCAGCAGCGTACTCTGCATCTCGTTGGCAATTCCGTCGAGCTTGTTGCGAACAACCTCAAGGGTGATCGGGTCAATAGATCTACTCATCTCTGTCCTCCTCAAACGGACTTTTTCTGAAGCAGCAGAACACCGTTTTCCAGAACGCTTACGGTCCATTGCTGGTCTACGATCGTTGTCGTGTCGGGTTGTTCGACGATGAGAGGACCGTCGAGGCGCGTACCGGGTGTCAACGCGGAACGTTCGACAATTCTGGCGTTCCTGATTGCGCCAGCTTCGAGAAATACAACGTCGCGAGCTGCTTTATCGGCGATACCAGTGGTATTGCCGGGTGTGTAACCAATTTCCTCCGAGCGATGGCGGCGATGTACCGAATGGATGTTCGATAACTTGAGCGCGCCTTCTGTTGCGTAGCCAAAGATCCTGTCGTGAAGTGAAAGGAAATCGCTGCGAAGGCGGTCGAACATATCGGTTCCCCGATGAAGTTCGACGGAGAGGAAGTGGGATTGTCCAACATACGAGACATCCGCGGAGTAAATAATCTCCGACCTGACGTCTGAATTGTCTTCCTTGCGCATCAATTCGTCGATACGTTCATCGAGTGATGCCAACTTTCGTTCCACCTCATCGCGATCAATATCGGCCAGATTGCCGGGCATGGCGACTGAGGCGGCATGTTCCACAGGTGCGTGGACGTGGCCGACGGCCGCCAAAACTCCGGGGCTCTGGGGTACGATGATTTGGGTTATGCCGAGGTCGTCCGCGAGCGCTGTTGCATGTAATCCGCCTGCTCCGCCCAGAGGGATAAGAGCGTATTTTCTTGGATCCTCTCCCTGCTTGATCGTCACCAGTCGAATACCCTCGGACATCTGGGAATTGACGACTTTGTGAATGCCAGCGGCAGCTTCCTGGACGGAGATATTCAGAGGTCTGGCGATGGTATTCTCGATAACTTGCCACGAAAGCGACTTGTCGAGCTTCAGACGTCCACCCGCAAAATAGTCGGGATTAAGGTAGCCTAGAACAATCGACGCGTCCGTTACGGTCGCGCGTGTTCCGCCTCGACCATAACAAGCCGGTCCGGGATCGGAGCCAGCAGATTCCGGTCCTACGCGCAATCCCCCGCCAGCGTCGATCCAGGCAATACTTCCGCCGCCGGCTCCAATTGCATTGACATCCACCATAGGGGTTCTGACAGGGAAATTCTCGATCATCCCCTCTGAGCGGAGGATCGGTTTGCCGTCCCGAATAAGTGCGATATCAGAACTGGTCCCACCAACATCAACCGTTATGATATTTTCTCGACCCGCCAAAAGTCCGGCCTGGCGGCCACCTATGACACCACCTGCCGGCCCTGAAAGAAAGAGATTGACTGGGCGCCGGCGGGCGATTGGAGCCGCAGCAACGCCACCGCGCGATTGCATGATCTGAAGAGGGGCTTCTACCCCCTTTTTGCGCAACCCAGCCTCTAGTCGTGCGATATAACCGTTGATAACCGGCTTCACATAAGCGTCGAATGCGGTAACAACGGTGCGCTCGTACTCTCTGAACTCAGGATTGACTTCCGAGGAAAGTGAAACCGAAACCGCTGGATAAAGCTCATTGACGATTTCTTTGATGCGGACTTCATGGATGTCGTTCAAAAACGAGAACAACAGGCAGACTGCAATACACTCGACTTTTTCGTTCTCGACCAGGTGGACAATAGCATCCCTCACCTGCTGTTCGTCCAACTGCTGAACGACGCTCCCGTCGGCGCCTACCCGTTCAACGACCCCGCGGCGTCGCCGACCCGGTGCGAGGAATACAGGCGTCTCGTTTGAAAGAATGACATCATATATTGAACTGCGAAGCTGCCGTCCAATTTCGATCACGTCTTCAAATCCTAAAGTCGTCAACAGCCCGATCCGCGAGCCTTTGCGCTCAAGCACTGCATTCGTCGCGACGGTAGTTCCGTGAACAAACCTAGCTATGCGTTCCGGTTCGATACCCCACTCTGATCTCAGGAAATCTACAGCAGACAATACCGCCTCGGCTGGGTCATGGGGGGTACTCGGTATCTTCACCAACTGCATTGGTTGACCAGGTTCCTGGCAAACCACATCCGTAAAGGTGCCGCCGGTGTCGATGCCGACTTCAACATTCCTAGTCACAGTTTTCCTCCGCTTAAACGATTCGTACGATGCCAATGACACCCACGACCGACCTTTCAGTTGGCTGATACAAAATACTGACATCGATTTTTGGATATCGCAATAGATTATTTGCGTATCGATAAACGATACGTTATAAGCGTTTAATTAGTAATAGGAGGGTTTTTATGAGAGATGATGGGCTGCCAATGGACGAATACGAGGCGTCTAATAAATTATACAATGAAGATTTGCGTAATCCATTGTATAATAATTCGCTCGCAAAGGGTCTCCAACTACTCGAGATTTTCACATCTGATCATCGCGGAATGTCGTTGCCGGAAATCGCGAATGCCGCCGGTATAACAAAGAGTTCGGCTCAGCGATCGGTATTTACTCTTATTTCGCTGGGCTATTTGGCAAAAGACCCTCAGACGCAGCGCTACGTGTTGACAGCGAAAATTTTAAGTGTTGGATGCAACTATCTTAGAAAGAAAATACTGCTTGAGGTTGCAAATCCACATCTTCACAGGCTAAACAAGGACACTGGCGAAACCGTTAATCTTGCGGAATCGTGGGGCAGTTCGGTCATCTATATAGCACGGTTTGTCAGTGCAAATAATCTTGTCACATATATGAACGTGGGCGCTATGCTACCGATGTATTGCTCATCATCTGGGCGCGCAATAATGTCAACGTATCCCGATGAAAAAATAGCGGAAATTCTTTCTATCAGTAATATAATATCTTATACTGAAAAGACCATTTTAAATCAGAATGAGATTTTTGAAAATATCCACGAGAGTCGGAATAATGGATTTGCAATTACGTTAGAAGAGTATTTTCCTGATGATCTGAGCTTAGCATCTCCAATAGTTGATGTTAATGGCATTGCTGTAGGTGCAGTGAATGTTTCAGTGCCTGCAAGCAAATGGAAGGCCAAAGATGCCATAGCAACATTTGTTCCTCAATTGAAAAGAACGGCGTTTGCCATATCGTCGTCGCTTGGTTCCTTGAGCCCAGCATTGCATTCTAATACCTAAAGTGCATGAAGGAATTGGAATTGGTCATTAGCTACATGGAAATTAAATCGTCGTCTATGACGTAACTCAAAGCGCTGTGCGCGTACTGCGTATTCTCCATGCCCGCCAAAAGTGGCCTCTGCAGGCGACGGATCAGCCGTGACGAAAGCAAAACCCGGTGACTTTCTGGCCGGGCAGCAACATTCCGTCTTAAAAAAATGGGATTGTCGCCATCATACCCGTTTGGCCGTAAATGTTGCCTCAGACTCGCTTCACCGGTTTTGAAAATCCTCTCGACGTCTTGGGCGGCAAACTGATACCCCAAATGAGGATGTTAGAGCACGTTTTGCACAATCGCGCATCTGTATGCCATACCGATCGGCGTCGTTCACTTTCCCGGGATGGTATTCAGAACTATCTTGCCGATAATGTTCACAAGCTCGGTATCCTGGTTTTGAATGATGGTGGCGCTTTTAGCGCCACCGAAAGGCATCTAGTTACTGGGATATTGGAGAAGTGTCAAAGCTGCAGCGAGTGTACGGGGCAGGATCGAGTTCAACTCAATGTATTCTTCAGGCGTGTGTGTATTGCCACCTACCGGTCCAACAGCGCATAATGTTGGAGCACCCGTCGATTGCGCGAAGCCACTTTCCGAACAGGCACCGGTTGGTTCATGCCCGACAGCAAAGCCCAGGCTTTGCGCCGAGGATTGATACGCCTTAAAGAGGTTCATCGTGTCACTATTCTCATACATTGGCAGGAATTCCCCCTCTATTTCAAGGGAGGCGGTTGTTCCGGTAACGGTAGACTGGCTCACGATTTCTTTGATTGCCGTCATTGCGCGGTTACCCAATGTTTCATCGGGAAAACGAAGATCAATGTATCCTTTTGCAAACGGAGCGGAGGTATTCACTGAAATTCCGCCCGAGACAAGACCGACATTGAGGGTCACCCCGGTCGAATAATCCGTCAAAGCATGCAGCTTCACGATTTTATGTGCCAGTTCTTCGATCGCGCTGGCTCCCTTGCTGATATCCGCGCCCGAGTGGGCAGGTTTTCCAACGACGTTCAATCGCATAAAGCGCCCACCTTTGCGCTTTGTGACGACATTACCAGACATCCGTCCGGGTTCCGCATTCAGGACACATAATGCCCCTTGTGCTTCCCGGACGATCAGATCGCGCGAAAATGGCGACCCTATTTCTTCATCGCTGGAAAACAAGGCGACCAGATGCTTGTCGCAGCCGGTCTGTTTGAATGCTGCCAGAATAAACGCGTTCATGACTGCACCGGCTTTCATATCGGCAACCCCGGGACCATAAGCCCTACCGTTTGACTGGCTAAACGGTCTAGCCGCTGCTTCGCCGGCAGGAAAAACAGTATCGCGATGCGCGAGCAAAAGACGGTGCGGGTTCTGACTGTTTCCAGAGTGTCCTTTTAGCAGAAAGCCCAGTTCCGGGTGTTCGACCCTTTCTGTTTCAATACCATTTTGATGTAGAAACGTTTCAATAATGACGCCAGCTTGATCTGTGTCGTCTTTGACTTTTGAAGGGCTATCCTGATCGACCAGGCGTTGAAGCAGTCTCAACATCTCCTTCTCACGCGATACCAGCCAGTCATGCACTCTCTGCTTCTGTATTGATGCATGGCTCATATGTGTCCTCCATCTTCATTGGTTCGCTCGGTTGCTCTGATATGGAAACGTTTCCGATTTCGTTTCAATGGCGCACTTTCTGGGCGTATCGGAATACGATACGATCGTATCGCCTTGATGATGTTTAACAATGATGGTAGGTAAATATCAACAACAAAACTGCATCGCAGGAAAAGGAAAAGGGAACATGGCAAGTGTTAATGCGGGAGTTACAGGCATAGCCGATCAAGCCGAACGCAAAAAAGCGACGACCGCCGGCATAATTGGCACGATCGTTGAATGGTACGATTACGCGATTTATGGGTTTCTTGCGACGACAATCGCTGCCAGGTTTTTTCCGACTGAAGATGAAACCACAGCACTACTTGCAACCTTCGCCACATTTGGTATCGGATTTCTCGCACGGCCTCTTGGCGGGGTAGTCATCGGACGTATCGGAGATAAAATCGGTCGCAAAGCCGCGTTGGTCACCACACTGTTCCTCATGGTTCTGTCGACGGTAGGTATTGGTCTTCTGCCAGGCTACGAGACCATTGGTATCGCCGCTCCTGCAATTCTGGTTGTTCTACGGCTTTTGCAAGGTTTCTCCGCCGGTGGCGAATGGGGCGCTTCGGCAGCCTTCATCGTCGAATGGGCACCATCCAACCGACGCGGACTTTACGGGAGTTTCCAGCAAGTTAGCGTTGGATTGGGTTTGCTTCTGGGCTCTGCGGTTGCTGCCATCTGCGCGTCTGTCATGAGTCCGGAACAACTCAGCGGCTTCGGCTGGCGGATTCCATTTTTCCTCGGCGGCATCCTTTTGCCGATCGGCATATATATCCGCCGCAACGTCAGTGAATCGCCTGTATTCGAGGCGGCAGTCGACAAAGCCGTCGAAACCACCTCCACTCCATGGGGACCTGCTGCAAAGACCTTTGCGATCTCGATCCTGTGGACCGTGTCTTTCTACATCGCCCTGACTTACATGCCGACTTTCACTGAGAAGCAGGTCGGTCTATCCAAGGCAGAAGCACTCTGGTCCAACACGATCGGTCTCGCACTCTTCACTATCGCCATTCCGGTTTTTGGTTTGCTCTCCGACTATATCGGTCGTCGGAAAACATTGCTGATTTCTGCGGGCGCATTCCTTTTTCTGACTTACGTGATGTTCTCGTTCATGCTGTCCACGGGAACTCTTGCCAACGTCGTCGTCACTCAACTTGTTCTGGCTGTGATGCTGGCAGCCTTTTCCGGTCCGGGACCAGCCGCCGTGGTTGAAATATTCCCCACGAATGGTCGATCCACATGGATGTCGACCGCTTATAGTCTGGCGGCAGCGTTGTTTGGTGGGTTTGCGCCCTATGTCTCGACTTGGTTGATCAAGGTGACCGGAACGCCTCTAGCTCCCACTTATTACGTTATGCTGGCGGCTTTCATCTCTATGCTTGGGATACTAGCTATGAAGGAAACAGCATTTTCGCGGCTTAAATAAATCCAGGAGGATAATATGCCACGTCACATCGCCTGCTTGAGTTTCGACTTCGATGCCTGGTCGGGGCTGACCGCAAGGGGCCTTACCACTCCAACACCTATATCGCGTGGTGAATTCTGCACCGTCGCCGTCCCCCGCATCCTGAAGCTCCTTGATAAATATAAGATCACGTCGACATTTTTCATTCCGGGTATCGTCATGGAGACATATCCCGAACTGACGCGGCAAATTCACGATGCCGGCCATGAACTTGGAAATCATGGATGGACACACTTTCCGCCGGCAACCCTGGACCCGGCGGATGAGGAGCGGGACCTGCTTCGTTCAAGCGATCTGGTCGAGTCGCTGACAGGACGACGTCCTACAGGGTATCGCTCTGCTTCATTCGATTTGAGCCCAGTCACGGCGGAATTGTTGGAGAAACACGGATTTCTCTATGAAAGCAGTATGATGGGACATGATCATTCACCATACTTCATTCGTATCGGTGACAAAGTGGACCCCAAGAAACGCTTGGAATTTGGGCGTGTATCCAAACTGATCGAGCTGCCTGTCAGTTGGAATCTGGATGACTTCCCGCATTTCGAATTCCTCAGGACGCCGCAGCAACTCATGCCAGGCTTGCAATGGGCAGGCGGTGTGCTGCAGAACTGGGTAGATGATTTCAGATACATGCATCAGACCGAGGAATGGGGTGCATTAATCTTCACCTTCCATCCTTACGTCATTGGACGTGGCCATCGCATGATCATGCTGGAGAAACTGATCGTCGCGCTAGAAGAGATGAGCGCGGTATGGATGTCTATGGAAACGACGGCGCTAGAATTCAAGGAGCGCGTCGACGCCTGAGCGATCATGGAAAGTAGTAGCCAGAGCCCTATCCTCATCTTGGGGATGGGGCTTTGTCATGTCTGCTCATCGACGATAAACGAAAAATGTCTGAACTGCGTGGATTGTTTTCTGGTGTAAACGTCCGCTGTTGTCATAGAGTTAGAGGTGTTGTCGCGCGAAAGCTTTAGCAGTGGGGGGAGTAAAACCATGAAGACGCCGAAGAAGCCGTCAGGACTTTATATAGGCTCGGTGGAGAAAGCTTTCAAAGTACTGGAATGTTTCCGCAATGCTCGAGCGCCATTGACGATGGGACAATTGGCTATTCAAACCGGTTACACCAAATCGGCCGTGCAACGTTCGGTTTTTACGCTTATCGAGCTTGGATATCTGGCCAGGAACGCAGATGGTGGGTTGCATTCAGGATCCAAATGTTTGGATATGGCTTTTCAGTTTCTGCAGCCCAATCCCCTTATCGCCATGGCTTATCCTGTCTTGTTGAAAATTCGCGACACAACGGGTGAGCGCACTAATTTAAGTTTCTTTGACGGGGACACTCTTGTTTATGCAATTCGCTTGCAGAGCACCAAAGATTATGGATATTTGACCTCATTAATCGGTCGACGTCTGCCGACGTTTTGCACTGCGGGTGGGCGAGCAATGCTTGGCTGCTTGCCTCGACACGAGGCAATGCAGATCATTGCATCTTCCCCCCGCCAGCCCCTGACTTCGTTCACCAAAACAGACCCGAAAGAAATCATCGCATCTGTTGATGAAGCTCGTAGTGCCGGGTTTGCATGTGTGGTAAGTGAGATGGTCACGGGAGAAGTATCCGTCGCAGCAGCCGTTGTGGATAAACAAGGTTTGCCAGTTGCCGCCATACATATCTCAAGCAGTCTGGCTCATTGGACACCAGAGGATTTTCAAAACCAATATGCTCCTCTTGTCATCGAAGTTGCGCAATCGTTAAGTGCTTTCAGGGGATGATAGCTGTTTTCTTGCAGGACTAGCCTCGCTCGGCCTCGTCGGAAACTAGAATTACTTTGGCATGACGACAGTCGACGTGACGAGCGGCCTGGATTGGATGCTTATGATCGCTTGTGGGACGGTTGGCGGCACACGCGGTGCAGTATTCAGCGCGCTCGCCCCCGATCTCCGCCGTCAGGTGAAGCGATGCGTGCGGAAAGCTCCCTTACGCAATGCTGTTTTTGTTGATTCCACTGAGAAGTGACCCTGGCGGCCCAGGATTTCCATCGAGAAGTGGCTCTGACGCAGATTTGCTGAAGTAGAA
>Ga0182744_1002985_pt1 | contig 13477 bp, 13 predicted proteins | sample eDN3rd30CKraftMG_FD_128525 | JGI IMG/M metagenome (GOLD analysis project Ga0182744, IMG submission 128525) | Enriched Miracle-Growth compost microbial communities from Emeryville, California, USA - eDNA 3rd pass 30_C Kraft MG (version 2) (version 2) ...
CTCGGTATGGATTTAAAGAGTCCGTGAAGCAGGTTTTTGAAGGTCTCTTTGAAGCGACAACCTTTATTGAGTTACACAGACTTCCAGAATTGTTTTGTGGCCTTAAAAAAAGAAATGCAGAAGGACCTACCGCTTACCCTGTCGCCTGTTCACCACAGGCCTGGGCCGTAGGTAGTGTATTTTTACTGCTAGAGGCCCTTTTGGGATTAGAAATCGACGCCATTAAAAAACAAATCATCTTCCATGAACCGGTGCTTCCTGATAAGATCGAAGAACTCCATATCCGTCAGCTTCCATTATTGGGCGATAATTGCAACTTTAAAATAATTGCAACCGCTGCTGGTGTCGATATCAAATTCGAGCATATTCCGGATGAATGGACCTACGCTGTAAGTAAAGAAAATTCCTATTGGTAAAAGAGACGCCCATCAAATCTTTAAATAAAACAAATTATGCCTGAAGGTCCTACACTTGTTATCTTAAAAGAAGCACTCCAACCATTCAAAAACAGAAAAGTGTTGAAAGTAGAAGGCAATAGTAAAATGCCAATTCAACGGATGCAGGCTAAAATGTTAATGGAAATTCGCACATGGGGCAAACAGTTGCTTTTACAATTTAGTGGTTTTACGTTACGAATTCATTTTCTGCTTTTTGGTTCTTATACCATAAATGAGCCTAAGGAAAACAGAGCCCCCAGATTAAGCCTGACTTTCAAAAATGGAACAGTTTATTTTTATGCCTGTTCCGTGAGATTGTTGGAAGAAGACTTGGACGACTTATATCCATGGCAGGCAGATATTATGAGTGATGACTGGAATGCCAAAAGAACCAGATCTTTATTATTGGAACAACCGGAGTTATTGGTCTGTGATGCGCTTTTGACCCAAGACTTATTTGCGGGATCCGGCAATATTATAAAAAACGAAGTGTTGTTCAGAAAGCATTTACATCCTTTAAACCAAATAGGATATTTACCCGCCAAGCAGTTAAATGCATTAATTAAGGACGTAAGACAATATGCATTTTTATTTCTGAAATGGAAAAAGCAATATACCTTAAAAAAGCACTGGTGCGTTCACAATAAATCTACATGTCCCAGATGTCTAATACCTTTGAAGCGTGCCTATCTTGGCAAATTTAAGCGCAGGACTTTTTATTGTGAAAATTGTCAGGTTCTCTTTGGTCATGAGAAAAAATAATATTTAAATTTAACTGGCTGGCACACTAAGCTTTCTTTTATGAAAACCTTTGAGCAAAGGACCGCATATTTAGCTAATTTCATGTAAGTAAGTTGCATTAAAGCGTATAATCATTCAGTATGCCTGATTTGGCGGTGGACTATTTTTCCTTGGCCAACAGTTTTTTAAGGTCAATGCCTTTGCCAAGAACAGGCTTGAATAAATCACCGGTATGCTCAACTCTTTCCAATGCATTATGGATATTAAAATCTTCTTTTTTTAGGCCTGGTTTTACTTCGGACCAATCTAGCGGCATGGACACAGTCGCACCGGGTTTGGGCCGTACTGAATAAGGTGCCGCAATGGTTGCCTGAGGTCGATTCTGCAAAAAATCCAAATACATTTTACCTTGACGATCCGCTACGGATCTTTCTAAGGTAGTAAATGTTGGAAGTTCACGCTGTACCATGGATACAATTAGCTTGGCAAATAATTTGGATTGTTCGTAACTATACTTGTTTCCGAGTGGAATATAAATATGCATTCCACTTGAGCCACTTGTTTTAGGAAAACCTTCAATTCCCATACTATCAAGTACATCGTGTGTTATTTGGGCAGCTTTAATAACTTCTTCAAAGGCCTTTTGCCCTTTTTTATTTTTATCGGGATCCAGGTCAATGATGCACCAAGTAGGATTATCGGGCTTTTTAACGGTGCTGCTCCATGGATTTATTTCTATACAACCAAGCGATGCCATATATAACAATGAAGCAAGACCATCCGCCACCAAAAAATGTTTATCCATTTTATCACCCTCACTGTGGTATAAATAAAGACTTGCCCAGTCAGGTACTTTGCCGGTAACATCTTTTTGATAAAAACTCTGTCCGTTAATACCATCCGGAAAACGGTTCAGGGATTGTGGGCGGCCTTTTAGATAAGGTAATATAAAAGGTGCCATCTGATAGTAATAATTAATCAGGGCCCTTTTTTCAATCTTTTCCTTTTTCCAATAAAGCTTATTCAGATTTGTAAATTCTAATCTTTTTCCACCCACGGATTTAACTTGCGTTTTCTCTTTCGGATTCAAAAGAGTATCATGATTTGAATTTGCTTTACCTGGATCCAACACCTTTTTCAGGTTGACCTTTGTTTTTGAAACCTTCCCTTCCTTTTTTACTTTAGGAAGCGCCTCAACCTTGGATTTAGTTTGTTTAACGGCTGATTTTTTAATTGCCTTTTTAGTTGTTTTCTTTCCGGCCTCTTTTGAATCGTCCATATTACTTTCTGTTTCATTTAGTACTTTTCGGGTACTGCTTTTTTCCTCCAAAATAACATCCTTCGGATCTTTGTCGGGGCGAAGTCCCTTAAAAGAAGGATGACGAAATAATCCATCTGTTGTCCTTTCCCGGTAACTAACCTCTCCTACAAGCTTTGGATTTAACCATGTCACTTCACTTCCTGGTGGATTGGGTCTGAACCGGGACGGTTTATCAACATCCACCTCCTTATCTAAAGGACTGGTTTTGCGCACGTTGGATTTAAATTCCTTCAGCAGGTTAACCTGATCCTTGTCACTGAATCCCGTACCAACTTTGCCGGCATATTGAAGCTTGCCATTTTTATATACACCCAAAAGTAGGGAGCTGAATTTTTTGGATGAACCATTATTTAAAGTGTACCCAATGATGATTACTTCCTGCCTTAACTCAACCTTGATTTTAAGCCAGTTTTTAGAACGGTGCCCGGTTTCGTAAGCACTCGTAGCTTTTTTAGCAACAATGCCCTCGAGGCCTAACTCCGCCACACTGTCCAAAAAGCCTATTCCTGATCCCTGAACACAATAACCGAGACGGATATTTGTCTGCTCCTGCTTTTGTAAAACGATTTCCAGAACAGCCTGACGGATTGTTATTGGCAAATCCCTTAGGTCCTTTCCCCTGTACCATAACAGATCAAACACATAATAAATCAATGTCCCATCTGATTCGCTGCGCCAATTCTGTAAAGCACCAAACTGCGGCATGCCGGCCTGATCCACTACAACCAATTCACCATCAAGGACCATAGGCTCGCTCATCTTTTCCAGGGAAGCTTTTATCGGATAATATTTTTCCTCAAAATCCTTTTGGTTCCGACTTTTAATTTGCACCGTTGGTTTTCCTTTATTTTTTCCAGCCAATTTCACATAGGCAATCGCCCTATATCCATCCCATTTAATTTCAAAATTCCAGTCAGGATCATCAAAAGGCGCGTCTACCAAGGTAGCCAGCATGGGTTGTATTTTTTCCGGCATGGCAGTGTCAGGCATTTGTTGAAGGATTTCTTGCCAATCAGGACTTTCCTTTGATGGCTCCTTCATTGTTTTTGCCGATCTTTGTTTTTTTTTAGTTGTGGGCACCTTGGTCTCCCTTTCAGCTTTCGTTGCCTTGTCGGAAGTATTTTCTGAACTTTTACCTGTTTTTTGCTTTGACTTTAAAGATGTTTTTTTGGCTCCCTTTTTTATTGTTTTCTTCTCGGTATCATCAGTACTTGACGCTTCTTGCGTGGTCTTTTTCCCATACGTTTCTGATGGCGATTTTTCCATTTGTTGAATCGTCTTCCCACTGATAACCGACTTATCAAGTTTGCTAATATCTTTTTTACTGACCGCCTCATCCTTATGCTTAATTAAAAGCCACGCATTTTCTGCCATATTGCCTCCATGAGTCTTGACAAGTGCAAACTCTCCATGTAGCTTCTCCCCATTTAATCTGAATTTGAGGTCGCCGGATTTCAGGCCGGCAAGCAACGTTTTTTCAATCGTTTTTTTGCTTTTACCTTCGGTACCGTCGATGGGTTCATAAGTACCTTTGTCCCACACAATGACTGTCCCGGCACCATAATTCCCCTTTGGAATAATACCTTCAAAATCCTTGTAATCATACGGATGGTCTTCAACCTGCATCGCCAGTCTTTTAACCGCCGGATCCAGTGAAGGGCCTTTGGGAACCGCCCAGCTTTTAAGCACCCCTTCCATTTCCAGCCTGAAATCATAATGCAATCTGGAAGCGTCATGTTTTTGAATCACAAAATGAAGCTTGGCTGTTTTACCCCGGCCACCTTTGGGTTCTGGTGTTTGGTCAAAATGCCGTTTTTCATTGTATTTTTTTAGGTTCTTGTCCGGCATAGTCTAAAGTTTTAAATTAATGATTAGCAAATTAAAAAGCAAAGCTTTACGAATAAACAATTTATAAAATACACAATCCATGCCGATTATGTTTAATTAAAACACCCTTTGCACACTTTGACGCGGTGGCGCAATAAAACATCGGCCACTTGTGATCTCAATCAGCTTGTTTGATCATTTGTTACTTGTTATTACCAATTTTATTCTATAATCCACCTCCACCTACCCAGACCAGGGTGCACATCCAAGAAAAAAAAGCAGAAACTGCCGCATACCCTTCACTCCCCAAACGAAAATTGGTTATCCTTCTCTGATCAACACGAACAGCTTATACCAAATTCAAACAAAAAGGGAAATTAGTTCCACAATATCCAACAATGAAATTCAATTAAAGCACCGGGTTACTTTTTGACATTTAGTATTTTTGCTTTATTTTCTTCGGGCTCATTTGCTTCAATCACTTCTTCAATCAGAGAAGTCTCCATTTCTTCAATAGAATGTGACCGTTGCAATTCTTTTTCCTTCTTGGAAATAGAGGATAATTTAATATAATAATCTTTGATTATAACCAGCTCTTCCTCAGTAAGGTCTTCTACATCAATTAACCGGTTGCTTGCCCGCTCGTTTGAAGCAATCAGCTCATTGAGTTTCATTTGGAGCGCCATGGTATCTTTATTTTGAGACTGTTGGATGACAAAAACCATAAGAAAAGTAACAATGGTAGTACCAGTATTGATAACCAGCTGCCAAGTATCAGAATATTGAAAGACTGGGCCACTAAGCGCCCAAATAATAACAATTAATAGCGCAACGATAAAAGCCCAGGGGGAACCGGTGACCACAGTCACTTTACCGGAAAAACGGTCAAAAACGCGGCCCAACCGGCTCGGTTTTCGCCTTTTATTTTCAGGTGCAGCCAGCGTTTCTGTATTTGGAACCTTATTGCTTTCGGTCCCTTCAGCACCTGCAATATGCGGCACTTTTGCTTTTAGACCCGTATTTTTCTTCATGTCAGTAAAAATTAAATTTTAAATTGTACTAAAAAATTAAGAGGTAGAAATATTATAATTCAGAAGTATCTATATACGTTTCTTAAGCGGATTAATTTGGATTCTGAAAATACCCTAAAATCCCAAAATCGGTTTTCCGAGGCACAGGTCAGAAACAATTTTCGACCGCAAAACATAATTTAACTTTTAAAATAATAAAAGGGATAATATTACTTTGATATCTAATTTCATACCAATTTGCCAGCCAACCTTCCCGTTAGACGGTAACATCCGTTATAATTGCAGCAGGCAAAAACATCATGGAACGATTTATGTATTAAAAATTCTTTAGAATTATAGCCACGTTTTTTGTCAATTAAATATTTAATTTATGCGTTCAATCTGGACAGGCTCTATTGCTTTTGGCCTGGTAAACATACCCATCAAACTATTCTCCGCTATTGATGAAAAAGGACTGGATTTAGATATGCTGGATAAAAAAGATCTTGGGCATATTAAATTCAAAAGAGTAAATGAGAATACAGGCAAAGAGGTCCAATGGGACAATATTGTAAAAGGCTTTGAAATAGAAGGAAAATATGTTGTCCTGACAGATCAGGATTTTGAGAAGGCCAGTCCGGAAAAGACCAAATTAATTAACCTGGAATTATTTACAGAAACTGAACAAATCGATGTCGTATTATTTGACAAAGCTTATTATGTTGCTCCGGCCAAAGGCGGGGAAAGAGCCTTTGACCTTTTGGAGGAAGCGCTCAAGAAAACCGGTATGGTAGGCGTGGGTTCATTCGTATTGAGAAATAAGGAGAAACCGGTGGTTTTACGTTCTGCCAAGAATGTCCTTATGCTGCATACCCTGAGGTTCATACACGAAATCAGAGACCCTTCCGAATTTGAAACTAAAAAAATCACGACAAATAAAAAAGAGCTGGATATGGCAACAGGACTGATTAAAACCTTGGAAGGGACATTTAATATCAATCAGTTCAAGGATACTTATACAGAACAGCTTTTAAAATTAATTAAGGCAAAAGCTTCTGGAAAAAAATTACCCGCTGCCCCCAAAGTACTTGAAAAACCTTCCACCGACCTTGTCCAACAATTGCAACAAAGCCTGGCATTACATGACAGTAATAAAAAAACGCAGCAAGCCGAAAAGCCAACAGCAAAAGCCGCAAAAAAAGCGAAAACGAAAACCCCAGAAAAAAAATCCCCAAAAAAAGTAAAAAAAGCTAGTAAAACAAAATAATAAGCCTTACTAATTCCAATTTGTCATCCTTTACGTCATCACCCAAAAGTTACAATGAACGAATCAGTTAAAAAAATAATGAAAAACGTTGAGAACCTTGCCAACCTTCTGGCCAAGCGAAACAAACGAATCGCATTTGTAGAAAGTGCTACCGCCGGATATCTTATGGCTGCTTTTGCGTGTTGTGAACATTCAGAAGTCCTCAGTGGAGGAATTGTATGTTATGACGCCTCAATTAAAACAGACCTGTTAGGTGTTGATCCCAAACTAATCAAGGAATTCACAGCAGAATCCACACCGGTAACTGAAGCGATCACGCAAGGATTAACCAATTTAATTCCGGCAGATTATTATATTGGAATCACGGGTTTGCTTAAACCAGGCGGCAGCGAAAGCCCGGAAAAACCAGTGGGTACTATATATACCTGTATTATTGAAAATACCGATAAATTATCCGTAAAATCTTTATGCAATGGAACCCCGGAAGAAATTCGTGACCAATGCCTTGAAATGACCTGTATGTTGCTCATAGAAAAAATATCCCTGTCCACAATATAAAAACAACTTCAGCCTTGTTTTTAATCCACAAACGGGCCCCTTTTTAAAGGGACCCGTTCGCACTACTGAACATGTCGATGGAAAAAAATATTTAAACACAAAAACAAATTCATTATTGAATGGGGGCAGACTGACGCAACGAAATTTCAATTTCTGAAGATTGTGGCAGTTCAGAACCGTAGCGAATCAATAGTGATTCAAGTTCTTCTTTCGTCCTTTTTATACTAAAAAATTGCTTTAAAAAGGTAAATTTTAATAAAGGGTAATAATAAGGAAGATACTTATTCGCGCAGAGCAATTCATAACTAAGATTAATCATTCTTTCACCAGTAAGAGAGGCGCAAATTGCCGCTTTATCTTTTTTGGAACAAAGGTGGACCTTAATGGTCATCCAGGTTCTGTAGACTGCACCAGTCCACGAGGGATTGCTTTTTACGGTTATTCCCTGCAATTCCATAGCAGCCTGTAATTTATCAGCAAAATAAAAACTTTGTTGCATATAATGTTCAAATAAGGACTTTAAAGCATCATCACATGCTAGGGACCGGGCTTTTTGGTAACCAAGTGCGCGGTCCAATTGCATCTGTATTATTTTTTTTATTTGATAAACTAATTTTGTTCTGTGATTCATTATACTAAATATTAAATTTTTCCAAAGCAAAACAAAAGACAAAGTTTACGCGCTGTCTCTTAATGTCTTAATTTGATCATGTGCCTTTTCTATATCACGATATTGCATGGTAATGACACCTACTAAATTATTATCCAGCTGTTGACTTTCATCCAACGCATCCTTGTATGTCTTTACTGCTGCATCTTCTCCCCTTTCACAACTTGCAAGTACCGTTTTTCGCTGATTGGTGGTTAACGCATCTTTTATATCCATCCAGGCCCGGTAAGCATCACCACTAATACTTGTCCTTTCCGCAGGCACGCCACCATAGCTTTCAACGGCCGTACCTAATTCAACAACATACCGGGCACTTTGTTTGGAATACTGATCGAAAAGTGTTTTTAAATTAAGGTCATCGCTATGTTCCCATGCCTTTTGGTAACCTTCCTTTCTATCCTCATTAATCTGGATTAGTGAATTCAATAAATCCACTACTTTATCATTGGTTGTCATAATTATTTAATTTTTAAAAATTTTCGGGTTAAAAAAAAGAATCTTCTATTTCATATAATATATTATTGCGATACCGAGATTCTTTAGTTTGTTACTTAAGGGATTCCTGAATTTGTTTTGCCATTTGCTGATGTGACTGCAAAATAGGTAAGGCATTCGTTATAAAAGAATTAACCTCAGGATTGGCAACATTGGTCGCTGCTTTTTGAAACAGATCAACATCCTTGTTATGATCATCGACCATCATATCCATATAGGTCTTGTTAAAATCCTTTGATTTTGCGTTATTAAGTTTATCGATTTTAGATTGACTGTCCCCATCTATGGCAGCGGGAATAGTGATATTCAGCTTGCCGGCTAAATCCTTCAATTGATCATTCAATTTGCTATGGTCAGTAACCATTTTGTCGGCAAATTTCTTAACGTCGTCATTAGTTGCTTTTTATTGGGCAATTTTTGCGGCTTGTACTTCGGTCATTCCCCCATTTGCGGCCTTAACCATGAATTCTGCCTCATTGTTATCCACCGCAGTTGTACTGTCATCGATCTTTTGATTATTAATATCCATAGCACTGTCAACTCCATTTCTATCAGCATTCGAATTTCCTTTACATCCCGCAAAGAGCGCAGCTGCAATAAACAGAGCAACCATAGCGGTCACAACGCTGTTTAAATTATAAGGCGGCAACCAACTTTTACTCATTTTATTATTTTTCATAACGTTAAAAATTATAAATTTAAAAATAGGGGAAGCCCAGCATGAACCCTAAACCAAATTGGCTGGACTTCCATTAATTACAAAGAAAGAATTAAATTAGGAAGCTTCTCTCCGCTCCATTTAATGACTATTCTTCTGCACCTTCCTGATTAATATCATTTTCGGCAACATCTGTTAATTTCTGATCGGCTGCCTTTTCCTCTTCCAAAGTTTCATATAATAGCTTAGCAGCATCTTTATGCCCCATTTGTTTGGCCCATTCTGTCAGACAACCGTAAGTGGCAATTTCATAGTGCTCAACTTTTTGTGCAGCCAGGATAATGCCACAGTCACGCACCATGGTGTCGCTTTTTGTTTCTTCCATTATTTCTTCTGCCTCTTTGGTAAGGCCTGCCATTGCCTCGCATTTTTTTGCCTGAGCTTTAAGACCTAACAGTTCAAATACTGACTCCAGACGTTCGACATGTCCTTTAGTTTCTTCCAGGTGAGATTCAATTGTTGATTTGAGTTCTTCGGAAGTAGCGCCTTTGCTCATTTTGGGCAGTTCTTTAACCAAGTGTTTTTCTGCCCAATAAATATCCTTAAGTCCGTCCACAAATAATTTATGAAAGGGAGATTTCGCCATCGAAGCAGAAACACCTTGAGAAGTCTTTTTTCCATCTTTTGATGATACGGGAGTGTCTTTTGTGTTTTTCATTTTTTTAGGTTTAATAGTTTAGATCAGTTAAAATAAAAATTAAGCCTACTCTGAATAATCGGTAAATATTTTTACCCATTTTAATCTGGATTCATTGTGGTGCGTTTGCATAAAATAAACCAAGATAAAAAGAGTAGGCTCGTAATTGTTCACTTCAGTATTGTGTAAGCTAAAGCCATTCCGAAATTTGGTTTAATAGAAATTCTTTTCACTATCAATGACTTAATGATCATTTGATTGTAAATACCATTGCATTTTCTTAAACTTATGCGACCATTCCCCAACAATTCGTGCAATCAACACCACACTTCGTTCATTTAAAAATCCAATATCAAAAATACCCCCTCCTGCCTATCCACTGTTCTGTTATGCCTTTAATTATGGCATAATATTTTAAGCTATATAAATTATAAGGAATAGAGTTTATCATTAAATCACCAAGAACATGGCAGAAAATATCGTAAAACAATTAGAGCAAAGACTTAGAGATCGTCCTATGAAAACCATGGATCCTAATACTCAGGCAGCCGGCGACGAACAGGTAACCTCACCGAAAGCCCTTTATCATCGTGCAGTGATGGCGGCAGCCCTAGCTGGACTCCTTGAATTCAGCCGAAAAGATCAACATATAGAAGCCTTACTTTCAGCAAATCCCGGAACCGACTTTTCTGAACAAATTTTTCATCAGCATTTTGATGAACTTGAGGAGAAAATCAGAACTTACAGTGGTTATACACATGGTAACCCAAAAACGGACTTCAACTTTGTTTTTGAACAACTAGTTGATATAGTAGACGCAAAAGCTAATGGTGATCCTCAGACAGCTAAGGATTACCTTTCCAGTCAGAGGGCCAATATATTGTCCTATCTTCCTGGAGCATTACATGCAGGGCAATTATTGGACAACGGGACAATCGACGACCGGACAAATAAAATGCATGGTCCTTTTTCAGACTTTACACATTGGATTGAACAGATCTTTTCAACATCCGATCAGTAAAAATGGAATATTATATACAATAGCACCGTCAACCTTTGATAAAGCCAATTTATTTGTGTGTAGCCGGGCTATATTTAAGCAATAATTTTTAAAAGAGACAACAGGTGATTTAAGCTTTGTTGTCTCTTTGCTTACCAGTCCTTTTGGGAGTTAGAGGGTTTTGGTCAACATTTTGGGCCGCCATCTGCCTTTCCAATTCTGGATCTACTCCAAACACTGCATGGGCAGGCATGGCACCCTGAAATTTTTTCTCGGGATCACTGTCACCTTTTATTAATCCATTTTGAAAGTCAGGGCTCACTGCAGGAAGTGCGCCTTTTTTAACCTTCGCTTCTGACTTTTGCTGCCTTTTTATACGGGAGGTATTTTTATCCTGAGTATTATCCGATGGTTTAAGAATCTTTTCCATGACATTTTTTTAAATGCATTACATATTAATTTAATAAATTGAACAACCTATTCTAAAACCCAGGTGGGTCAACCTATGCTGAAAATTGCCAATGCTCTTTTATACAGTTCAACAAAAACTTACTCATCCAGTGCGTCCTGATAAATACCAGATAAAGCGATTTCCGAAAAAATTGAATCATTGATTTTTTTATCATTAATTATAGCATCAAAAGATTCTGCCCAAGCCAAATTACAGAGCTTTTTCGCAGCCGTGCACAAGCTCCTATAAACGGCCATTTGATAAAAAATAATTCGTTGAATGCCTGTGAGCATAGCGATATCTATTAAAGGTTCGCTGTCGCTATTCTTATTTATTTGTTCAACTAATGGTATCATTAGAAGTTCGGAGGCCTTTTTATTTTCCTTCGAAACAAGGGAAGATTTAAGCCCAAGCTTTCTTAAGCGATTCAGATGTTCCTTGGTTACATTCTGGTAATTTACCATCGCACTTCTAAGAGGCTGATAAACAACATTGCGTAATAGTTTAGCGATTAACTGGTTTGTCTTCATCTCCAGCATATATATTTGCTGGAGTTCCCTTCCCAAAAAGTGCATAAATGGGGAATCGTTATTATTTGCAATTATTTCAAATTTACGCTCTTGCCCCTGAGATGATAAAGTTTTCATGAATTTATATTTGTAGGTTTGAATGGACAAAAATTAATGCAAGTACCTTGCCTTGATTTGAAACTCACTTTAAGAACAGATTAAATAATTGGCAACAGAATCGAATCATGATTTTTATAACAAAAAAGGTTTCATTAAAAAGTGAAATCGCTTTTTAATGAAACTTTTTTTGTTGTAAAATGAAAAGAGAAAACTGGGAATTATCTTGCATAATAAGAAAAGCTGTGGTGGATTTTCAATGCAAAATATTAAAATCATTCCGATTTACATCTCTCCCATCTGTCGCCTCGGAAAGTGAAAAACTAATGCCAAGTGAAAAACCTTATATATTAATTCGTTTTAATTTATTATAAAGAGTCTTCCTATCAATATTCAAAATTTCTGCGGCTTTACTCTTATTGAATTTCACACTACGTAATGTCACCATGATTGTATTTAATTCGGCATTAGCGGCAATTTTCTTCAGACTTTTCTCTGATTGAGATTTCCCACCTGAGGAATTAGAACCCACAGATGGAGACAATTCAATGTTGTTTTTAACCTCTAAATTTTCATCCAAATGAATTCGCTGTAACAAGTCCTGGTCAATCTTTACTTCCATGGGCAGATACTGATCCGTAATCGCTTTTCCATTTGGCGTAAAAAGACAGGCTTTTTTAATGGTATTTAATAATTCTCTAATATTACCGGGCCAATGATAATCCTCAAGAATCTGCATGGCTGAAGCTGTTGGCATTTTCAGATCCTTATTCAAACGTCCACTGGCATGAGATACAAATGCTTCAATAAATAAACTGAGATCTTCTTTCCGTTCTCTTAATGGAGGAACAGTAACGGAAAATTCATTGAGCCGATGATATAAGTCCTCTCTAAATTTCCTTTTAGCCACACTTTCATACAGGTCTTCATTAGAAGCAACAATAAGTCGGACATTAACAGGCTTTTCCGCGGTGCTGCCAACTTTACGTACCACTCTTTCCTGTATAGCCCGAAGCAGTAATAATTGTACGTCATAGGATAAATTTCCTATTTCATCCAAGAAAAGCGTGCCTCCATGTGCTAACATAAACGCACCCTCCCTTGTTTGCAGGGCACCTGTAAAAGCACCTTTTTCATGGCCAAACAATTCGCTTGCTGCCAATTCTTTAGATAGGCTTCCGCAATCCACTGCTAAAAAAGGTCCACTATTTCGCCGGCTCTTTTCGTGAATCATTCTGGCGACGGATTCTTTGCCAGTACCCGTTTCTCCATGAATAATCACAGTATAATCCGTTGGGGCAACCAGATCAATGGATTTGTATAATTTTTTACTATTAGGACTAATTCCAGTAATATAAGGGTACCCTTGTTTCATATTGGTTTCAGTTCCGACCTTCTCACCACCAACCTTTTTTTCTTGTCCATCTTGGTTTTCAATTGGAGTTATCGTGGTCTCGCCTTTTTCATTAGCCTCCTTCAGGGCTGAATGTACAATGTCGAGAAGCCGCTCAGGGTTAATTGGTTTCAACATAAAATAGAAAGCTCCGCTTTTCATGAGTTCAACAGCTGTCTGAATATTTTCTGAATCACTCATGCTAATAATAGGAATTGAAGGCTTTACGGACTTGATTTTCAATAAAAATTCCACAGGATAGGTGTTTTTAAGCTCGCTGTCACATAGAATTAAATCAAAATCAGAAGCTTTGATCAATTGCAGAG
>Ga0182744_1002988_pt1 | contig 13474 bp, 5 predicted proteins | sample eDN3rd30CKraftMG_FD_128525 | JGI IMG/M metagenome (GOLD analysis project Ga0182744, IMG submission 128525) | Enriched Miracle-Growth compost microbial communities from Emeryville, California, USA - eDNA 3rd pass 30_C Kraft MG (version 2) (version 2) ...
ATCCTATTGAAGGCTTTTCTTCGTCAAAATCGACGCCAACAGCTCCAAAATGAAATTTTCCATCAATAAGTAACGGTTTTCCCGGGCTTCTGGATTCTTCTTTCGTCGTCCGGCCATCTGGCTTAGAATTTAAAACGGTAATGGAATTTCCGTCTTGAAAATACATGCCGAGCAGTGGGGCCCCAAGCCTGTCTTCCCTGATTTGTATAATATCTTTGCTTCCCACTCCTCCTGCTGCCCATTCGGGGAGATAGGATGTCGTCCCATATATCATGCCGGGAGCAAAAAGCAAAACGGAATCCCGCTTCACCGATTTATCGGGTATCAGTTGGACTCCGCTCATAAAGCCTCCATCTAAACCGCCCTGCACAGTAATACTACGATTAACGATTAAAGAACCCGCAGAATCAACCCACCACCGGTCTTTAACGTCAAATAAAACCTTTTTATACTTAATTTTTCCTTTCGCAATAAACACTTGTTGATCTTTATCTTTCGAAAAAGAATCATAACCAGACACCAGTTGCTTTATTTCTTCGTTTTCAGCTATTTCAATAGTTATCGGGTGCCCATTGAGAGCTACCATATGGTCGTCTTTCCTTATTGATATCCCCCAATTGTGCTCTTTATTCCTTGTAAAAGAAACGCTGGTATCTTCGGGTAAGCGACCTATTCTTTTTTGACTGATACAACCCGATAAAAATATAATCGCTATTAGCATTTTTGTCCGCATATTGATATGAATTAAGTTGTCACACTTTCCTGTTTATTTGTCTACTTATAATAATATTTACTCCCCGTGAAATAGCGCATAACACCGTACTTGAACCAGCAAATATTTTAAGCTCATGCAGCTAAATCAATATCCTCTTGTAGCCGAATAGGCTTGTAGCAGTGATTTCTTGTTAGCTTTTTTCTCGATAACATCCACGTCCATGTCCCCAAACACATCTTTAAACAAAACCATAGGTTCTATAAAATTATATGCTTCCCAGGTAACATAAAACCCTACGCTGTGTCCCCGGGGCGGAATCAAGTTCATCGCCTCTACCGCAATACCTGGATCGCCATACCCCGGTATGGGTTTAGAACGATCCCAGTTCAGGGCCTGCTTGGTATTCTTCAGACAAAGACGGGCAATATTCAAAAACATTTTATCATCAGAATATAAATACATCCGGTAAAAGGCAAAAGCATCAATAGCCGCGTAAGTATCGCAGCCGCCTGCAAGATCAATAATGCTCAATCCGGTCGTGCCTCTCGTTTTAGGATAGGTAGCAGCTACATCATCCTGCGGAATAGGAACATTCCAGCAATAAATCCAAGTCTGATAATAGTATGCCGCTTGAAGTGCCGCCTCCATCCATTGGGTATTTTTTGTTAAATCATACAATGCAAGATAAGCCCTTAATGCCATTGAAGCCGCTTCTTTATCAGGAATGTTCGGATGATCGGGTGTGCCCCCGATATACTTAAAGTTCACATAAGAATCATTGTATAAAAAATTTCCAGCTTCTAGTGCAGCCTGTTTGTAAGTATCGTTGTGGGTGGCAAAATACAATTCCACTAAAAAAGGAATAATATGCGACGTATTCGTTTTCTCGACATTTCTTACCGTATTGGTTACAAAATCGATAGACCGGGGGAAGGACCCGTCGCTGTTCTGTTTGGTCAGTACCCAATCGGCCGCTGCCCGGCAAAACTGCAACCAGTTATCCTTAGCAATGCCGTTCTCTTTTTCAAACTTCCACGCCCAGAGCATGCCCATCAGGCCATCACCCAAAACCCTCATAAAAGTTTCATATCCGGTCCTCCAAGTTTGTGGCCATGGGTCATACCAGGTTCTTATGGCTCCGTTTTCATTAAAGGCATTAGCTGCCCACCAGTCAACAATCTGCTCTCCCTTTGATCTTAACTGCTCATCTCCACTTATGAAACCCTCTCTTATCAACAGAGCAGCATTAGAAGGCTGCTGCCCCACAAACCCCATATTCCAATTATAGTCTGCATCTGGAGCCATACCATTCAACTGGATGGCAAAAGGAAAGCCTGGGGAATTATTGATCGATTTCCAGTATTTGTTAAGCAGGTTGATTTGGTCATGGTATATTACTGCCAAATCACAATTATAGACAGAAGGATTCTCTAAATTATAATAACTGCTCCAAGTATTTTTCAAAGCGCTTAAATAACTATCTTCATGGGTGAGCGCAAACGCTACTTTGTAATGTTGTTCGAAATTAGCGGTGATGGGATGACTGCGGTAGGCCCACCGGTTATTCTGATCGGCCATACCATATATGCAGGTGCGCTCTCCTTCTGAACCAGGGTAAGTAACACCAATTAATGGCCTGACACTATTTTGCATTCCTACCGACGCAAATTTTATTCGGCCATCTATAATTCGTGCAAGACCATCTTCACCTGAGAAGGTAGCACCATCTGCATCTTTATGAAATACAGAAAAAGTCTGACCCGAGGTTCGATCTCTTGCCATAAAAATAGGTAAAGGCAGGCGGTCTTCCCGAAACCAATAAAACTCATCTGCCATGCTACTAGCCAGCGCATCAGCCGGCACATAACTGTTATGCTTATACCAGATCGCAGGCACAAAGTAATCATAATCCGTTACATTCGAGTTAACATTTCTTTGAAATCCAACCCGAGTAGAGAAGCCCGTTTCAGTCCCAACGTTGACCACCTTAACATCTCTTACTACTTCAAAACTGCCATTGGGCAATTTTTTATACGCATCTGAAAAAGCCAAGCTGCTGCCTCCTTTACCTGTCAGTGTTCCCGTACATATAACACTGTCTCCTCTAACGGTCAGTCCTGAATACATGGCATCTACCCAAGAAACAGTATTATCGCTGTTCACCAACTCAGCAACCAAAGGCATTTGTTGTTCATATATGGTTTTATCATCGGCACTCGAGAGCGTAACATAATAGGTATTATCTCCGGCCTGGTTAAAACTGAGAGTAGAGGCAATTCCTTTTATCAATGCCACGCCTTTTATTGTGTCTACAGCTGTTGTTTCTTCCTGATTGTTAGGATCATCCGGACGTTGTTTTTTGCATTGTGTAAAAAACAACAATAAGATAAAACACATCAGGTTTATAAAAATTTTACAATGATTTTTTTCAGACTTTTTCATTATTGTTTAAATCTATTGATACCGTTACAGCATATCTCCATGTACCGCTCAGATTTTGCCAGTTACCATGAACCATTTGAGGCCGGGGATATTCATTCAAAGGCCTTGCTTTATTTACTTTATCCGTCCACGGCGTAGACATGCAGGTACTTACATGGTTTTGAGCATAAGTAGCACTTCCCAAAAGAAACAACCCGAACGCGATTGCTTTCACCTATAGTTTATTCATGATGTACGATTATTTTTCTATTCACTTTGAATTAGCTTCCATGCCGTAAAAGACAGCGCATTGGTTTCTCCCGTCGGAAAATTAACGATGTAGCCGACACTGAGCGGAGTAGAAGCATTTAATTCAAAAGGTATCGTTACAGCCGTACTGTTCTCTACTAAGGAACAATCTGCTTTATACAAAATATCTGGACTGTTCCAGCTTAAGACGTTTCCGGAAGCAATGGCCACAAATGCCCTGTTCTGACCACCATTTAAATCTCCTGAATTCCATCCCCTGGTAGCAATAAGTACATATTTACCAGCGGGCAACGTAGTTGTTTGCCAAACGGCTCCGTTGAGTGCCGGACCGCCCCAGTTTTCTGCAGACATAAATCTCCTATCACCCCAGGCATCGTACATACTGTATTGCATACCCTCCGTATATGACCAGTCATTAACCAAAAACCTTCTTTCCGGATCATTAGACTGGGCAGCCCCCAGACTAAACGGTTGCTGATAATTTTTAAAATACTGGTTGGTTACATCATTAAAATTGAGCGGCAATCCCGTGGCCTCATACGTGTCTGACCAAAGGAAGTAGGAATTCGATATATCTGTTTCTACAGCGACCCTGAAGAACAAATAATCCCTAAAGTTGTTAATAAACTTATTGCGGTAATCTATCAGGCTCAGTTTTATTTCGATGGGCTGTGAAATATCCACATCATTTAAACTTTTTACAGTGCTCATCTTTACACCACTGTTTACCAATTCGGCGGTATTGGCAAAGACCCTTGCATTTACCAGTTTAGCCCCTTCTCTTACTTGTTTGACACTGAAACGGATTATCAAATCTGTTCCGGAAACATTGCTTGAAACATCTGTAACTTCGAAATACGGAATTACTTTAATATTAAAAGTATAGTTGTTTTTCAGATCTACATGTATGGTATCATACTGGTTCCCCGCATTTCGGGGCCAGTCTTCAAATATAAACGGGTAGGGCGTATTTCTCATGGTAATATGATAGGAACCGGGAAAAAGTAGTTGTTTGAAACTGCCATCTTCCTTTATCTGCGCCGTAATAGGGTTACCGCTTTTTCCAAAACCATACTGCGTCAACTGCACGATTTTGGAAAGATCTCCGTCGGACCGCCCGTCAAAGAGAAACGGCCGGTTATTATACAACAGCTGTCCTGAGAACTCAATATCCGGACGTGCATAATTATCGTATTCGCATGATGCCAATAACAACAAGGCTACAGAAAGAAGACCCAATATATTTTTGAAATATTTTTTCATGAGAGAACCATTTAGTGATTAGGATTATTTTCTAATAAAGGATTATTGCTGCGCGCATCTGCCGGAATGGCGGGATAATACATTGAAAGCGTAAAAACAATTGGTGCCTTATAATTACTAAGCTTGGTACCTCTAAGCCTGAGCCGCCTATAAATGTACTTCCCGTCAGATGGGTCGCCGGGTCTTACAATACGATAAGGCCATAGCGCATACAAAACGGCCTGTTGATTGGCCGTACTCCCATCCCAAATAACATCAGCTATTCTCCATCGCCTCAAATCGTTAAACCGGTGATCTTCCATGGCCAGTTCTACGGTCCTTTCGTTCCTGATACGGTCGCGTGTAAGTTCTCCGGCAGTAATTTTAAAAGAAGCTCCTCCGGCTCTTTCTCTTATTTCGTTGATATATTCCAAGGCATCTGCTGTATTCCCCATTTCAAAAGCAGCTTCAGCGGCATTCAGCAGCATTTCTCCATACCTGAATACGATATAAGGAATACTGCTCTTACCTGCTGCTTCGCTCCCATTGGCAGGGTCTACATATTTTCTCAAAAGAAATCCAGTGTGCGAACAATAAAAACTGGTCATGTGGGGACCATCTACACCGGTCATCTGGATACCGTTATAAAGTCCCGAAGCAGCAGCAGCATCCTCAATTTGGCCAACTTGTTTAAAGCTGTACCCAGCACCTGTCCAAACAGCAAGCCCCGCCTGCAGTTTCACAGTTGTATTGCGGAAAGTGCTGCCCGGCGTAAGGATGGTTCCGAAAAGCCGCGGATCCCGTCCTGCAAAAATATCGTCGATATCATCGTAAATGGTATAGTTTAGATCGGAAGTTGTAGCATCCATTTCTTCAATTACTTCGCTGTTATTATTGGTTTTAAACGGAGCGGTAAGATGAGAGGCCGTAAGCTCAAACTTTTCTGCAATATTCAAAGTAGGATTTAACTGGCTACCCGAGTTGGCTACGGCTCTTAAAGAACGAGGGATGGCCCGCTGCGTGAACGTGTTTTGAAAATTGACTCCGTCATAATCTTTAACAAAAATCACTTCGGGATTATCCGCATCTTTTTTCAGAAAGACATTGGCAAAATTGTTATCGTAACCTGCTGTAATATCTTTGGTATATAGCGTATACCCCAATGCTTTAATTGCCTTAAAAGCGTCTATACATTTCTGAAAATAACCATTGGCCATGGATGCAGGAATCCCTACCACTCCGCTGGGCAGTACCAGATTTTTAGCGGTGTTCGCCGTTTCATTTTTAGCTATGGTTCCTGCGTATAACATAGCACGGCATTTAAGTGCTAAAGCAGCACCAATGGTAGCGCGGTTTTTGGCATAACCTGCTACACTTTTTACATCAAGGTCATGAGCAATTTCATCTACTTCATTGGCTATGAAATCATATACTTCATATTCTTTATTACGAGGCTTCGCTAGTTGCAGCGGATCCCCCTCGGGATAGTCATAAACTTCTGTAATAATGGGTACCCCTCCCATCCTGGAAACCATGGTAAAATAAACCATTGCCCGCATAAACCTGGCCTCAGCAATAAAATACTTCTTTTGATCGGGTGTGACGTTGGGCGAATTGTATTTATTTAAATTTATGATATGCAGGTTAATCCTGCGGATAGTACCATAATCATAGTACGTTCTGTAACCACCGCCGGGGTTGCCATCTGCATCTCCGAACTCACTATTATTGTAAAGCTCATCAAACCTACATATATCATAGGATTGGGGATCTGTGGCAAAGTCCTGCTCAAATCTCAATGAAGCATACAGGTTGACTGCAATGCCATTAATGGCGTCCACCGAAGCATAAGCATCTTCTTCATTAATAATATTGGTTGGTTTTTGATCTAGATACCCTTTCTTACAGGAAGCTAATAGGGTAAGAAAGAGGATATTCACGAGTAGTATATAAGTATTTTTCATCGCTAATTCATTTAAAAGGTTACCTGTAAGCCAAGGGTGATAACGCGGTGTTGTGGGTAGTCTTTGCCATCTACTCTTTTAATTTCAGGATCAAAGCCCAGTTTACTGAGATTATCTATCGAGAAAAGATTGGTACCCTGTGCATATACACGGGCTTTTCTGATATGGGCTTTACGGGTAAGCTCAAAAGGTAGCGTATAACCCAGCACCAAGTTTCTTAATCTTACATAATTTACGTTGTAGATATAGAACGTATTCCACCATCTGGTTGAAGCGCTACCTACAGAAGGAAAAGTACCAGATACCCAAGGGCTCTGCGGATCTAGAATATCTTCATGATGCCAGACATCTATATTATTATAATAATAACCATTGTGACTGCGATCGACACCCCACTTCAATAAGTAATCCATCACGAAAGTGTTCATAAAACCACCCGCAAAATCAGCCGCAAAATCAACACTTTTATACTGAAAACCCAAATTTAATCCACCTGTCAGCAGCGGAAGTTTATTCCCATAAGAGTCGTCACCTGGCCAAGCAGCACCCGCATAGCCTAATGGCCTTACATCATAATCATTAATAATACCATCACCATTCTGATCTTTAAAAATCAAATCGCCCGGTCTAGTATTGGCATTATTGGCTCCGTCTATATCCACAGGATAATGGTCTATTTCTTCCTGGGTTTTAAAAACACCTATTACTTCCCACATCCACATCTGCGAATCTCCGGACACATTTGCCCATCTGTTTTCCTGCCCATAACGATATTGATCCCATGAATTAAAGAATTTCTCTCCGTAGCGGGCACCGTATTTTTGCCTGGCCAGTGTAACATTCAGGCCAATATTATATTTAAAGTCTCCTGCATAATCTGTCCATATAATATTTCCATCCAAGCCAACAGTTTGATCACCATCCAGATTCTGGGGTAATACCGTTAGTCCTGTTTCCGTTGGAATTTGTATATTATTGGGGATTATGGGAATACCCGACCGGATCCTTTTAAATACATTGGCTTCGAAAGAAAGCCTATTATTAAAGAACCCCAGATCCATACCAATATTGGTCATTTTGGATGTCATCCACGAAAGAGAGGTTACCGGCAAACCTTTGTAGGAAATCCCTGGTATTTTTTGTCCGGTCATATCCATTCCGGGAGAAGATGTTATCAGCGTGGAGCCGGTATTGTAATTATATCCAGGCAGATAGGCGAAATCAGGATAATAACCTAGATTATCATCTCCCAATTCACCATACGAAAACCGGATCTTAGCATTTGAAAGGAACTTGGAGACAGCAGAATTAGCAATAAAGTTTTCTTGGGAAATATTCCATGCTAACTGAATTGAGGGAAAAAATCCCCAGCGCTTATTCTCAGGAAATTTCCAAGAACCATCATAGCGGCCTATAGCGTTCAAAATATATTTCTGCTTATATTCATAACCAAGCCGAAAAATATAACTCAGTCGGGTGAAAGTAGTTTTTGAATCGCCAACTGTATTGTCCGGGTCGGTGTTTAACAACTGAATTAAATCGTTGCTTATTGGATGCTGCTGCACATTTAATGCTTTGTAATCGTTTTGGAGAGCCTCAATGCCTGCTACACCCGATAAATGATGATCGCCATTAATGACAGTATTATAATTTAGGGTCAACTGTGCTAACTGGTCAATACCTGTTTCTCTTGATTTAAGATTATAGGTATTTCCTGCAGCTGTTTTATCATAAGATACGATATAGGAATCAGTAGCCGCATCGTAAGTATATTCTTTCCAACCCTTTTCAAAATTATCAACAACATTATTCTTAAAGTTAAAAGAGTACAAGCCTTTTAGATCCAGTCCTTTCATCAGATTTAATTCACCAGTCCAGTCTGTTTGAAGCACATACCAATCACTGGTATAAGTACCTGCAATATCATTGGTGATAGCGGCCATATTCTGGCCGTATCTAGACGGAACCGCGTTTAGATATTGTGGATTATCATTAGCATAAGGCCTATATATGGGAGGTAAATCAAAAACACTTATACGGGCTGATTCATAATCATCCGGCCCCGGCATCCCCGGGTTACTTCTGTTTTCGTTCCGCCCCATTAATTTCATTCCCAATTTTAAACGGTTAGATACTTTAGCATCTACCCTAGAAGTGAAGTTATAACGCTTAAAATTATAATCCTGAAAAACAGCATCCTGATTTACGGCACCAAATGATAAGTAATAGGCTACTTTTTCAGATCCGCCATTCACGCTCAGATTCTGGGAAGATAAAGGTGCTGCGTTATTTACATATTCCTTTTTCCAGTCAAAGCCACGGTAATCCTGCCCTGTGGCTGAATCATAAAAGCCCTGTTTCCATAGGTTCAGCATTTTCCAGTCATCTTCGGGGTTACCCGTGTACACTCCATTATTGACATCTTTCATTAAAATAGCATATTGCCATTGGTATGGTGTCAACAGCTGTGGATAGCGAAACCATTGTTGCCATCCGTAATAAGCATCTAACGAAAAAGTTGGCTCGCTATTAAATTTACCGCTTTTGGTAGTTACCAGTACAACCCCATTGGCTGCCTTTATACCGTAAATAGCCGCAGCACCGTCTTTTAAAATACTGATGGACTCGATATCATTTATATTGATATTATTAAATGTTCCCCCGTCTGACATTACACCATCTATAACAAACAAGGGGGTACCCAAGCTCCTGATCTGAATATCAGCGGCGCTCCCCGGCACTCCTGATGACTGCCTATAAGTAATTCCCGCCGCCTTGCCAACCAATGCACCCGCGGTGGTAGTAGAAGTTGTACGTGCTAAGTCTCCAGCGTTGATAGTACTTACCGCAGCAGCTACATTTCCTTTCTTTTGTGTGGCGTATCCTAAAACCACTACTTCGCTCAGGTCGTTGGCCACTTCTTTAAGCGTCACATCGAGCACATCACTTCCGGAAGGAACGGCCAGTTCTCTGGCAGCAAACCCTACAGCTGAAAAAGAGAGTATAGCTTTTTCAGACACAGAGATGCTGTAACTACCGTCGGCCCGGCTTACCGTTCCGTTGCTAGCCTTATTTACTTCAGTTACACTGACATTCTCAATAACGTTACCTGCATTGTCTTTAATAGTACCCCTGATAACTTTCTGGGCATAACAAAAAGACTGACAAAGCGCAATTAAAATCGCCGTCAAAATCAGTCGCTGGTACCAGATAATTGTATTTCCAGCAATAAAGTCCTTTTTTATCATAACATGGTTTACATTTTATAGATTAGCGAATAAGATTTATTGGTGCAAAGAAAATAGTCCCCGGAAACATCCTTACAGAAAATCGTGTCAAACAATTTTAAAATCGTATCATTTTTTTTTTAACCGGCTGCTAACTGATATTTTTGAGGTACGGAATTATGTTTAAATTATTGATACATATACTTTTTCTCGTTTTCTTTATCCCAACCATACATGGACAAGAGTTCGTTTTTAAGCCCGTCAATGTGGATGCAGGACTATCGCACAATATGGTTTTTTGTACCATGCAGGACGAATATGGATTTATGTGGTTTGGTACCAAAGATGGCTTAAACAGGTACGATGGTTATAAAATAAAAATATTCAGAAATACTCCCGACGTTGCAAAAAGCCTTGGCAATAACGATATCCGGGCTTTGCTAAACAAATCAAAGAATGAAATATGGGTAGGTACCTGGAAAGGATTATTCATTTTTGATGTATTGACAGAACAGTTTCTGGAAATAAAAAGGTTTGCCAATACGCTTGTTTCTGCTCTTCTGAAGGATGGACCAAACGTATGGGTGATATCCAATCATAACCTGTACAGAATTTCCCCGACCGACACCACTAAATTTGAATTTCCCCCGGGAACTATTTCCTCCCTATGCAGGTTGCACAATGGCGATATATGGATAGGCACCGCTACCGGAAAAATAGGAGTATACAACAGATTTACCCATCATTTTGATTTTAAAGATGCGTTTGAAGCCCGTTACCGGGGTTCCAGGCTGATTGAAAAAATAAGAGAAGGGTATAACGATAATCTGTTGATAGGTACCTCTTCAGCAGGACTAAAATCTTATCATATACCCGATAGTACATTTCAGGATATTCTTATTAATGACAATAATGCCAAACCACTATATGTACGGGATATCCTGAAAAACGACAGGGATCACGAAATGTGGATTGCTACGGAGTCAGGAATTTATATCCTCACGCCAAACCATCACATAAAACACCATATTGTCAAAGATTTAAAAAATTCGGAAGGACTAACCGATAATGCAATTTACACATTAACCTACGATTGTTATGGCAATATATGGATCGGCACTTACTTTAAAGGAATATGTATGTATCCCAGGCCCAGCCTTGCGTTCAAAACTACATTCCCCGGTTTCCAATTCTCCTCTGTCAATGATGAACTCTTATTTAAAAACACGATTATCCGGGAAATCTGCCAAGATAACTACAATAATCTCTGGATAGGAACCGAGGATAATGGTATTTTCAAATTGGATTATCATAATCAAAAGATATCGCACGTCTCACCATCTGCCTTACCCAAAGCATTAAGCTATTATAATATACACGGAATGCTCTGTTCTAATGATACACTTTGGGCCGGCTCCTTTGAAAGAGGATTAGATTTAATAGACATCAAAACAGGCAAAGTATTTCAACATTTCGACAAAAGAACCCATCCGGATTTACGCAGTGATTTTATCATCACATTCTGTAAAACCAAAGATGGGAGAATTTATATCGGAACAGGAGGAGGCTTGCAGCTTTACAATTACAGTACCCGTACATTTGACACAGTTAAGGGTATTCCATCAGATTTTGTATACACGTTAATGGAATCCCACGATGGGTTATTGTACGTTGGCACTGAAGACAATGGGGTCTTGATCTACAATCCTCACTCTGAAAAGGTGACCTATCTAAATCATATTTTAAAATCATCCGCTCCATTGCCCGCATTCAAAGTCAACTGCCTGTATGAAGGCACCAATGGGAATATTTTTATCGGCACCGATAGAGGAGGAATGTTTGTCTATCATCCGCAGCGACAACAACTCAGCCACTATTATACCAGCAACGGCATGCCTTCCAATTTTATTTATAAAATCTTACAGGATACTACCGGCAATATCTGGTGTACCAGCTCCGTAGGTCTGATTCAGATGAATAGCAACCTACAGGTATTAAAGGTATTTACGAAAGAAAATGGCCTACCCAGCAATCAGTTTAACTATAACTCGGGTTTTCTCAATAAAGATGGCATGCTGTATTTTGGCACCACAAACGGCTTGGTATATTTCTCACCGATCAATAAGCATATCGCTCAACTGAAAATTCCACTCTATTTTACTGGCCTTAAAATATTGGGTAAAGAAATCACTATGTCACACACTTCTTCCCCACTTAGAAGATCTCTTTTAAGTTCTGATAGTCTTACACTGGGTTATAATCAATCTACATTCAGCATTGATTTTTCGGCACTTGTTTATTCTTCTCAAAGCGGTGTAGTTTACAGCTACCGGTTAGCTGGTATTGAAGATAAATGGGCGCCTGTCAATGAAAGCAGTACCATTTATTTTACCCAATTACCTCAAGGCAATTATAAACTACAAATTGCTGCAGCAAGTCCGTTTGACATAAGTTATACAAACTCAACAATAAGCTTACATATTACTATTCTTCCTCCCTTTTGGAAAAGCAACTGGGCTTACACTTTTTACACGTTGGTTATAACCGTCCTGTTATATATACTGGTGCAATATTACCATCGTCATCAAAAGAAACTCAACGCGAGAAAAATAGAAGAATTTAATCATCATAGAGAGATAGAAATCAACCAAGCTAAAATTGATTTCTTCACCAATATTGCGCATGAAATAAAAACACCGCTGACGCTTATCCAAGGTCCGGTAGAAGATCTCCTTGACAGGTTAGCACAAAACGATCATACGCAATATGAGTTAAAGCTCATTGAAAAAAACACCAACCGCCTGCTGGAGCTTACTAACCAGTTACTGGATTTCCGTAAAATCGAAAGTAACATGATCAGGGTTAATCCGATTGCCCTGAATCCTGCGTACCTGGTTCGAGAAGTGTATGAGACATTTACCATAGCAGCAAGAAGTAAAAATTTAAACTACCGCCTACAGGTAAAAGAAGAAGAACACACCATCGTTACAGACAAAGATCTTTTAACGAAAATTCTATATAACCTATTCAACAATGGGATAAAATACAGCGACTCCTTATTTGAAATCATCCTGCACCCAGGAAATGCTGAAGATACATTAATCCTTGAATTCATCAACAACGGTGATTTAATTCCCCAAGAAGCATTTTCTAAAATATTTCAACCGTTTTACCGATTTGAACAAAGCGAATTTAAGGAAGGCTCGGGTATTGGATTATCCTTTGCTTACTCGCTTGCAAAACTGTTACAGGGGGATATAACCGTAAACGTCTGTAATGATAAAAATATTTTCACATTAACCTTACCGAAAAAAGTAAAATGAAAAAAAAGGCACATATATTACTCGTTGACGATAATGAAGAAATATTAGATTACCTGGAAAGAATACTACAGGAAGATTACCAGACCTTTAAAGCAAGCCATGTAGCCGAAGCATTAGACATCCTAAGCGTCCAGCCCATACATTTAATCATTAGTGATGTGATGATGCCAGGCTCCAGCGGCTTCGATTTTTGTAAACAATTAAAGCTGGATATCAATCTTTGCCACATTCCTATCATATTGCTAACCGCTAAAAACACAATACAGGATAAAATCGACGGACTGGAACACGGTGCCGATGCTTATATTGAAA
>Ga0182744_1002990_pt1 | contig 13470 bp, 9 predicted proteins | sample eDN3rd30CKraftMG_FD_128525 | JGI IMG/M metagenome (GOLD analysis project Ga0182744, IMG submission 128525) | Enriched Miracle-Growth compost microbial communities from Emeryville, California, USA - eDNA 3rd pass 30_C Kraft MG (version 2) (version 2) ...
GTCAATGAGCGCACGCTGGTCTGGATTCCGGTTGGCACCCGCACGGTCGTCGCAGTCCCGCCTGCGGCAGTCACCATGCGTCACGGCGTTGATTACGTCCGCATCGCAACTCCGGACGGGCCGCTCGACGTCGCGGTCATTCTTGGTGAGACCTTCCAGAAAGACGACGGGCCCCGGATCGAGATTCTGACCGGGCTCCGCAATGGCGATCGTGTCATCATGCCGGATGTGACGCCATGAAGCTCGGAATCGCTGGTGGTCTGACGCGGGCCTTCATCGGCTCGCCGCTCACGCCTCTCTTTCTTCTTGCTGCCTTTGCTCTTGGCCTCGTCGCGCTGATCACGCTGCCGCGCGAGGAGGAGCCGCAGATCTCAGTGCCGATGGTCGATATCCGGATCGAGGCCAATGGGCTGAAGGCGGAAGACGCGGTCAAGCTCGTTACCGAACCGCTCGAGACCGTCGTCAAGAGCATCAACGGCGTCGAACATGTCTACTCGCAAACCGAGGACGATAGTGTCGTCGTCACCGCCCGTTTCCTCGTCGGCACGAGTTCCGACGCGGCGATCCTGCGGGTGCACGAAAAGATACGCGCCAATATGGACCGCATTCCGGTCGGTATTCCCGAGCCGCTGATCGTCGGTCGCGGCATCGACGATGTCGCGATCGTCGTTGTGACTCTCACGCCAACACCGAGCGCCATCGCACGCTGGACGGCGAACGGCCTCACCCGTCTCGCTCGCGAACTGCAGGTGGAGGTGGCGAAGCTGCCCGACATCGGCCTTACCTACATCGTCGGCGAACAGCCGGAGGCTATCCGGGTCGAGCCGGATCCCGAGAAGCTCTCACTCTACGGCATCACGCTGCAACAGCTCAGCGCCAAGGTCGAGGGCGCCAACCGATCGTTTCAGATCGGCAATGTGCGCGAAGAGGGGCAACAGCGCCGGCTCGTCGCGGGCCAGACCTTGCAGACAATCCCGGACATCGGCAACCTGTTCATCACGGCGCGTGACGGCCGTCCGGTCTATGTGCGAGACGTCGCCAGAGTGGTTCTCGCCACGGAACCCAACGAGTCCCGGGTCACCGACGTGCGCAAGGTGGCTGCCGGCCTGGAACGCGCGCCGGCCGTGTCGCTCGCCATCGCCAAGCGGCCCGGCACCAATGCCGTCGACATCGCCGAAGCCGTCGTCCACCGTCTCGAGCAGGTGCGCGGACAGATATTCCCGGCCGATGTGGAAGCGACCGTCACGCGTAACTATGGCGAGACCGCCAACGAGAAGGCGAACGAACTGCTTTTCCACCTTGCGCTGGCGACCGTCTCGATCGTCATACTGGTCGGCGTGTCGATCGGCTGGCGTGAGGCGATCGTCGTCGCCGTCGTCATTCCGACGACGATCCTGCTGACGCTGTTCGCCGCCCGCATCATGGGCTACACGCTCAACCGCGTCAGCCTGTTCGCGCTCATCTTTTCCATCGGCATCCTCGTCGACGATGCGATCGTCGTCATCGAGAACATCGCCCGGCACTGGGCCATGAGGGACGGGCGCTCGCGTGCACAGGCGGCGGTCGAAGCGGTTGCCGAAGTCGGCAACCCCACCATCGTCGCGACGCTGACCGTCGTCGCCGCGCTGCTGCCCATGCTCTTCGTCTCCGGCATGATGGGCCCCTATATGAGCCCCATTCCGGCCAACGCATCGGCGGCGATGTTATTCTCCTTCTTCGTTGCCGTGGTGGTGACGCCGTGGCTCATGGTGAAGCTCGGCGGCAAGGCGGATGTGTCAGCCCATGGGCATGATGCCGGTCATAGCGGCTGGCTCAGCCGGAGCTATGTTGCGGTTGCCGCGCCGATTCTGCAGAGCCGCGTTCGGGCCTGGAGTTTTCTCCTTGTCATCGGCTTCGCCACCCTGGCCTCGCTCGCGCTGATCTATACGCAGCATGTCACGGTGAAACTCCTGCCGTTCGACAACAAGACCGAGCTCCAGGTCGTCATCGATCTGCCGAAAGGTTCCTCGACCGAGGACACGGACAGGTGGCTGCAGGCGATCGTCGACCGGCTGGCGCCAGTTCCGGAGGCGATTTCCTTCCAGACCTACGCAGGGACAGCGGCGCCGTTTAATTTCAATGGCCTCGTGCGGCACTATTATCTGCGCTCGCAGCCGTATCAGGGCGACGTGGCCGTCAACCTTCTGCCGAAAGGTGAGCGCAGCCGGCCAAGCCATGCCATCGCTCTCGACATGCGCGCGCGTTTGAAAGGGCTCGACCTGCCGGCCGGTACGGTCTTGAAGGTCGTGGAGCCGCCGCCGGGGCCGCCGGTGCTCGGCACATTGCTTGCCGAGGTTTACGGGCCGGATCCGCAGACCCGGCGCGATGTTGCCGCGAAGTTGCGCGAGGCCTTCGCGAGCATTCCCTTCATCGTCGACATCGACAACAGCTACGGCGTGCCGGCCCAGCGCGTCCGTATCGCCATCGACCAGGACAATCTCGAATATTACCGGGTCGAGCAGAGCGACGTCTACGATGCGATCCGGGCGCTCGGACGCGGCCTCACGGTGGGCTATTCACACCGCGGCAACGGCCGCCAGCCGATTCCGATCGTCGTTGCCTTGCCCAAGGGAGAGCGGGTCGTCAACGAGCGCACCCTCGCCATCCCTGTGCCCGCCAATGCGCTGCCGGGTGATCGAAGCATCGTTGAACTCGGCGATGTCGTCACGGTGTCGCGGGAGCGCAGTTCCTATCCCATCTTCCGGCATAACGGCCGCGCCGCCGAGATGATTACGGCTGAACTCGCCGGTCAGTTCGAGGCCCCTGTCTACGGCATGCTGGCCGTGTCGAAGGCCATCGAAAAGGCCGATTGGGGAACCGTCCCGAAGCCGGTCATTTCGCTGCATGGCCAGCCCGACGATGAGGCCCATCCCACCGTTCTCTGGGACGGCGAATGGGAGGTGACCTGGGTTACTTTCCGCGATATGGGCGCCGCCTTCGGCGTGGCGATCCTCGGCATTTACATCCTGGTGGTGGCCCAGTTCGGTTCGTTCAAGCTGCCGCTGGTGATCCTGACACCGATCCCGCTGACATTCATCGGCATCATGTTGGGCCATTGGATGCTCGGTGCGCCGTTCTCGGCCACTTCGATGATCGGCTTCATCGCGCTTGCCGGCATCATCGTGCGCAATTCGATCCTGCTGGTCGATTTCATCCGTCTGGCCCGTTCACCAGACAAGCCGTTGGTCGATACGCTGCTGGAGGCCGGCGCCATCCGTTTCAAGCCGATCCTGCTCACCGCTCTCGCCGCCATGATCGGCGCTGCGGTTATCCTGGCCGACCCGATCTTTCAGGGCCTTGCCATCTCTCTTCTCTTCGGATTGGCGTCGTCGACATTGCTGACGGTGCTGGTCATTCCGGCGATCTATGTCGTGTTGCGTGGCGATGCGGGTAGCAAGAGCGAAGGGACCAGTGGCGAGAACAGCCAACCGGAGAGCCCGCCGGCGCCTTCACCCGCTACCGGCTCCGAATGATGAACAGCGTAGAGAAACGATGGCTGCGGCTCATACCGCCGATTTGCGGCGGATGGTTCCTTCCAGCTTCGTCGCTTCGGCAATCGTGTTCGAGATCGTGCCGAACTTGCGGATATTGGTGTGCAGCAGTTGGAGCCGCCGGTCGTTTTCATCCGTATCGACGATGATCTCGTAGTCGATCGAGATCATTTTGGGCGGGCTGTCCTGCCGAACGCCGTGGAGCTTCACTTCGACGCCGCGGAGTTCGAACTTGAGCATCGGCGTCACGCGTTCGACGCCTTTGATCATGCAGGCCGCGACCGCGGCGAGGAGCAGTTCGGCGGGGTTGAACGCATCCGGACGCCCTTTCAGGTCCGTGTCGAGAACGACCTCTGCGCTCTTGGCGGACGCAAGACTGCCGTGCGCATCGATCCGGTGCGCCTCCACGTCGTATTCCAGCATCGCGCGTGCTCCGTTCCCTGGCCGACTCGTAGCGCATTTTTCAGCGAAGTCGCCGTCGACCTCCAGCCATAAACTAGAGGCGTCGGCGGTTTCGACCTTGCGTCAGATCAAACTGCAGAGGGAGCGGGGCAGGTCGGCCGTGCCGCATCGGCGATTGCGTTTTACAAATATGGCGGAAAGTCTGCTAGGCAGGGGCAAACAGGGCTACGCGCCAAGTTCGATGGAAAGGGGAGGAAGATGATGCTCAGTTATGGGCGAATTATATCAACGGTCGCTGCTGTCGTAGTCGCGGCGGCAATCCCCTTGGGGACTGCCAATGCACAGGTCTACCCAAACAAGCTCATCCGCATCATCGCTCCTGCGCCCCCCGGCGGCACGGTCGACATCATCGCCCGGCTGCTTGCGCCGCATCTGCAGGATGCCTTCAAGCAGAATGTCATCGTCGAGAACCGTGGTGGCGGCGGCGGTTATCTCGGCTCGGAGCAACTGTCGAGATCGGCGCCCGATGGATATACGCTGGCAATTGGGGGCGGGTTCACGGTCATCACCTCCACCCTGCAGAAGCGCCCGTCCTATGATCCGCGTGACCTGATCCCGGTCGCCGTCATCGCCGGCACGCCCAACATGCTCATCGTCGGTCCGAAGGTGAAGGTGCAGTCCGTCGCGGAGCTTGTCGCGGACGCGAAAGCCCATCCCGGCAAGTACAATGTCGGTTCCAACGGGCTTGGCACCACGATCCATCTGACGTCGGAATTGTTCAAGCTGCGGACGGGAACGCAGATCACTCATATCGCCTATCGCGGACAAGCGGATGCGCTGAACGCCATCCTGTCCGGCGAGACCGACATGATGTTCGATACCGCCTCCATCCACGTCGCCAATGTGAAAGCGGGCAAGGTACGGGCGCTTGGCGTTGCATCGGCGGAGCGGTTCAAGCCCCTGCCGGACGTGCCGACGCTGGCGGAAGGCGGCGTCAAAGGCGTCGAAGTGCTGTCGTGGTTCGGCGTTTTGGCGCCGAAAGGGACGCCGCCCGACGTGATCGCGACACTGGACCGGGCGCTGACGACGATCTTCGCGAAACCGGAGTTCAAGAAGGCCATCGTCGAGCAGGGCCTGGAGCCGATGGCCATGGACGGAGCCAGGGCGAAGGCCTTCTGGCAAAGCGAGATCGAAAAGTGGGCGGCCGTCATCAAGGCCGCGAAGCTTCAGCAGTAGCCGCCGGTTCAAGGCGCTTGCGGCAGACCGTCTGCAGACGATCCGCCGCCAGACACAGGCCCGCCGTCAGGCCGCCGCCACTGCGACCACGCCAGCCTCGACCAGCGCAGCCACCTCATCCGGCGTGAATCCGGCCTCGCGCAGGACCGCCGCCGTATGTTCGCCCAGCAGGGCAGGCGCGCCTTGCTGCGGACCGCGTGAATTGTTGATCCTGGCCGCCCTTTGCATCATCTTCAGCGGGCCGGCCTTGGGATGTTCTATGGTCTCGAAAAGGCCGCTGTGGCGCATCTCCGAGCTTTCGATCGCATCGGCGATGCTGAGCACGGGCGCGCAGGGAATGTCGCGCTCCTGGAAGCGCTCGATCAATTCATCGCGCGAATATTTGCGGAAATGAGGTGCGAGCGCTTGCAGGAAGAGGGACCAGTTCGGCACCCGCTGGGCGCGGTCGCTGAACAGCGGATCCTGCGCGAGTTCCGGGCAGCCGGCGGCATCGAGGACGCGGATGAAGTTCGCCGGAACGCCGCCCATCTGGACCGCAATGATCTTGTCATCGCCGCAGCGCAGGACGAAGGCCTGGGAGCCAGCCGGCCGCAGCTCCGAATGGACCTCGAGCTTCGCGTCCGTGTGGGCGGCGTAGATGTCCGGCATGAATGAGGCGGTTGCGTCGATCATCGTCAGGTCGATCTTGCAACCGGTCTTCGTGCGCTCGCGGCCGAACAGGGCGGCCATGATGGCATTGGCGGCCTGCAGGGCGGTCGCCTGATCGGCTATTGTCGTGCCGCGCATACGCGGTTCGTCCGGATTGCTGAAGATGTCGAGCATGCCGGTCAGTGCCTGGCCGATCGTATCGAAGGCGGGCCGTTTCCTGTTGGGACCGTCGGCGAAGAAGCCTGAGACGGAACAGTAGATCAGCCGTGGATTGATAGTCTTGAGCGTTTCGTATCCGAGCCCGAGCCGTTCGAGCACGCCCGGCCTGAAGTTTTCCAGCAATACGTCGATGTCGGCGATCATCTTCTTCAGGACGTCGCGCGCCTCGGGCTTCTGAAGATCGAGGGCGAGGCTCTTCTTCTTGCGGTTGAAGGCGCGGTAGTTGTAGGCGTAATTGGGAACGGCGCCGCGATTGTCGTAGACCCGGAACGGGTCACCGGTGCCTGGCCGCTCGATCTTGATGACTTCGGCGCCATAGTCGGCAAGCTGCTGCCCGGCCAGCGGCCCGGCGATATACTGGCCCAGTTCCAGCACCCGAATGCCGGCCAGAGGGTTCTCGGGCTGGCTTTTTGCGACGTCAGACATTCCTTACAGGTCCTCTCTCAACATGGCGGCGATCCGGCCTCATATCATTGCGGCTCGATCTTCGACATGCGGAAAATGGCCGCCCAGCGCGGTATATCGGCGCGCAGATAGGCATCGAGCGAGGCTGGAGTGCCGGGGAAAGCGTCGGCCGTTGCTATCTTGGAAAGAAAGTTCTTGCCGGCCTGGCTGTCCAGGATCTGGTTCAGCCATTGCGCGACCTGGTTGACGATGGGCTGCGGCGTATTGGCGGGATACCAGGCGCCGAACCAGGCCTGCAGGTCGAAATCGGCGATGCCGGATTCCATCAGGGTCGGAACGCCGGGCATCAGCCCGGAGCGGTCGGCGGTGCTGACTGCGATCAGCTTGATGCGGTTCTGGCGCGCCAGGCCGACGACGGCCGTCATGTCGCCGAAGAAGAAATCGACGAGGCCGTTGTTCAGGTCCGCGGTGATGTCCGACGTGGTCTTGTAGGCGACGGATGTGGCCGCAATGCCGGTGCGCTCCTTCAACAATTCACCGCACGCGAGCGGGAGATTGGAGGAATAGCCATAGGTGGACTTGCTGCCCTTGGCCTTCATCTTCTGGATGAAGGCCTTCACATCCGAGGGCTCATCGGGCCGTGCGCAGAGCACGAACGGCAGCTTGATGAGCGAGGTTACCGGGGCGAAATCCTTGAGTGCATCATAGGGCGGGTTTTTTAGCATATACGCATTATTGGTCAGCGAATTGCCAGGGCCGATGAGCAGCGTGTAGCCATCCGGCTTTGCCCTTGCGACCGCTTGCAGGGCGATGGACGAACTGGCGCCCGGCCTGTTTTCGACAATCATCGGCTGGCCCGCGAACTGCCGAAGCTGTTCTGTGAAAAAGCGCACGACGATATCGGCGCCGGAGCCTGCCGGAAAACCGCAGATGACGTGGATATCCCGCTGGGGCCACGCTTCGGCCTGGGCGAAAGCGAGCCGGGCAGGCAACAAGCCTGCCGTCGCAGCAGCACCGATGGTGAATGTTCTTCTCGTCGTCTTCACAGTTTCCTCCCTCGTGCCGTTTCGGGCTTTCTTCAAAACCGATTAGAGATTTTTGCGGGGAAGTACAATAAAATCAATCGACACGCGATTTCCAGCGTTCGCTCTGCCAAGATCAAGCGTCTGGGTACAACGCCGGCGCAGATGGGACACAAGAGGTGATTTATGCCGTCCGCGAAAGAGCTCGCTGCCCATAATGTCGAGTTTGAAAAAGGTATCGTCCAACTGTCGCCCAGGGCGTTCCTTGCCATCGGCTATGCAGCTTCGAACGTGGGATTTCTGATCGCTCCATCCGGCGTGGTGGTCATCGATTCAACGGAGAGCACGGAGTCGGCAAAGGACATCCTCACGGATTTCCGCAAGCTGTGCGCAATGCCCATTCTGGCCGTGGTGCTGACCCACGGCCATCGCGATCATATCGGCGGCATTGCCGTTTTCGCGGATGAGGGCACGCCGATTATCGCGCACGAGACATTCCAAAGTCATCTTGCTAGCCAAGTTTCCTCGCCGGCGCGGCTCAACATGATCCGGACCAGGCGGCAGTTCGGCGCGGGACTGGCGCCTCACGCGGAGCGGATCAATATCGGCATCGGTCCCGCCGTCCTTCCGGAAGCTGGCCTGGGAGCTGGTTTCAAACCGCCGACGCGCCTGATCAGGGGGCCGTCCGAAGAAATTGAAATAGGCGACCTGACCCTGACATTGATCGCCGCACCGGGCGAAACGCCCGATCACATGCTCGTCTGGTCGCCGCGGGATGAAATCCTGTTCTGCGGGGACAACTATTACTGCTCGTTCCCCAATCTGTATGCGATCCGCGGAACGCCGTATCGGGATTTCTCGTTGTGGGCGGCAAGCCTGGATACGATGGCGAACCTGAATGCCTGCATTCTTGCGCCCGGCCACACCCGGCCGGTCTTCGGCAAAGAGACCGTTCGGGCAACGCTTCTGGCGTACCGTGACGCGATTCAATTCGTGATCGACAAGACGATCGAAGGCATGAACCTGGAACTGAGCGTCGACGAACTCGTCGCGCATGTGAAGCTGCCGGCGCCGCTCGCATCGCTGCCGTTCCTGCAGGAATACTACGGTACGGTTGAATTCGCAGTCCGCGCTTTCTACTGCGGCACGATGGGCTGGTTTGACGGCAATCCGACCAATCTGCGCGGGCTTGCGGCGGTCGAACGCGCGAACCGTCTGGCAAGACTGTGCGGCGGACCGTCCCAGCTTGTTGCCGAGATGCAGGCGTCAATTGAGAAGCAGGACAATCGTTGGGCTATGGAACTGGCAGATCATCTTCTTGCTCTGGATGTCTGCCGGCAGGAAGCGCAGGAGGCGAAGAGAAAGGCCCTCGTGGCGCTCGCCGAGCAGGAGGGGAACGCGCCAATTCGCAACTACTATCTCACTGTTGCCCGTGAACTTGCTCGCGAGCCGTCCTGACCATGCCGGAGTGCACATCGCGGCATGGAAAAGCCCGCCCGATGGGCGGGTTTCTGGTATTTGGCGTCTGGTTGGCGGGACACTCAAACGAAATGTCAGTTTGCCAGCAGCGGAATTGTCTTCGGATCAGCAGGCTTCGGACGGGACTGAAGATAGGCGTAGATATCGGAGAGTTCCGCATCCGAGATGATCTTGCTTGAGAAGGGCGGCATCGCGCCGCTCGTGCCGCGCACGAAGGCGATTAGCCCCTCTTCCGGCAGTTGCGTGTTGGAGAGGCGAAGGCCGGCCGATCCTCCCTGACCTTCAAAGCCATGACATTCATAGCATCCCTTATGAATGAAGGTGGCCTTGCCCTTCTCGGCGTCGCCTGCTTGAGCAGTCGAGAGCCCGATAAGGGTCGTCGCGACGGTGACCGCGAAAATTTCAAGTTTCGTCATTGATCGTTTCTCCGGTCAGCGCGGTTGGGTCCAGACATTGAGCAGGGCAGGCTGCCCCGATTTGACAACGGCGACGGCTTCTTTGAGGGCAGGTCCGAGGTCGGCCGGATCCTTGATCGGACCCTTCGCCCACCAGCCCATGGACTCGGCGAGTTTGTGATATTCGATATCCGGATTCATGATCGATGTTCCAATCGGACCCAGATCGTTGCCGTAGTTCGATGCGCGGTCGCGGAAGCTGGCCATGCGTTGCACATGCATGACCTCCTGGTGCCAGGCGCGGTTGTTGTGCATGACCGAGAGCAGGGGGATCTTGTGACGCGCTGCGGTCCACAATACGCCGGGCGCGAACATCAAATCGCCGTCCGACTGGATCGAGACCGAGAAGCGTCCGAGATCGCGGTTGGCCAGAGCCGCACCGACAGAAGCAGGCGCCCCGTAGCCGACGCCGTAACCCCCGGAGCGCCCGATCCAGTGGTGATGCTTTTCCATTTTCCACAGGCGCTTCGGCCAGTTCGAGACGTTACCTTCCGAGGCGACCAGCGACCAATCGAGATCCTTGATCGCGGCCCAGGTTTCCATGCAAAGCCGCGCGGTCGAGATTGGGCTTGCATCCCAGGCGACGGCAGCGGCCTGAAGCTCACGATTGCGCGCATCGGAATGGGCCTTCCTGGCCCTCTCGGTGCGGCCTTCGATGGCGCGCTTCTGGTCCGCCGTCAGGGCAGACTTGATGGCTTCGATCAGCGCGGGGAGGGTCGCTTGCGCATCCGCGGGCATCGCGACGTCGACCGGTTGGAAGCGCTGGAAGTCCTGATAGTTCGACTTGGTGATCAGCTCGGAGGCATTGATGCTGATCAGCTTCGTGTTCTTCTTGATCTTGGTCCCATTTTCGCCGATGCCGTCGATACCGTTGTCGGAGTAGCTGTTGACGGTGCCCCAGAAATCCGACAGCTCCAGACCAAGGATCACGTCAGCGCTGCTGATGACGCCGGGGCCGCGCGATAGATAATGCGTGTTGGGAAAATTCATACGATTTGCCTGGTCGACGACCGGCGCCTGCAGCAGTTCAGCCAGTTCCACGAGCAGGCCGACGCCTTCGTGCGTGCGGGCCGAACGATCGGCGATGATGACGGGGTTTTGCGCATTCACCAGCAGGCGGGCTGCTTCCTTCACCGCGCCCATTTCGCCGGCCGGTGGCGACGGCATGGTGAACTTCGGGATGTAGAGATCCTTGTGATGCTCGCTCAGCGGCTCCTGCTGGATGCCGGCGTCGAGCGAGATGGAGACCGGCCCGAATGGCGGCGTCATCGCAACCTTGTAGCCGCGCACCATTGTCAGGGCGAAGGCCTGCGGCGACACGGGCGTATCGTCCCATTTCGTGTAGTCGCGGACGATCGCGTTGATGTCCTGCGCCGAGTGGAACGTCGGCACGCCAGGTGGGCGATAGGCAGCGTCGAGATCATTGCCTGCGATGATGATAACCGGCACGCGGTCGCAGAAGGCGTTGTAGATGCCCATGGTCGCATGCTGCAGGCCGACCGTGCCATGCACCATGGTCATCAGCGGCTTGCCGGTGATCTTGAAGTAACCGTGCGCCATGCCGACGCCGGACTCCTCGTGCATGCAGCTCAGATATTCCGGGCTTTTGTTTTCACCGTAGTTGATCAGCGATTCATGCAGGCCACGAAAGCTGGATGCGCAATTCGACGGCGTGTACTTGATGTCGAGCGTCTTGATGACATCGACCATGAAGTCCGAGCCGGCCTTTCCGCCAATCCGGTTTTCTTCCGCTTCGGGAGTGCCGACCTCGGCCGCAATGCGCTGGGCGGTTGGAGGCAAGGCCGATGGAAGGGCGCGCGTCGCCGTAATAGCTGCTTGCGCGGGGGTCATTGTGGCCAGGGCTGGGGCCGCGCCTGCCAGGGCCGCGCCCCTCAGAAAGTTCCGACGATTGGTGGGAATGCCATCTCCAGGACCAGTCATGCAACCTCTCCTCGTTCTATGTGATGAATTCTCGCGTCAGTCGGGCGATTTCCTGAGCGGGTGGCTCCGGTTCGCCGTTTGCCGGGTTGACTCTTGAATGCAGAGTCCTTGCCTCGGTAATTTCAGATGGGTTGGCTTGCCGATGTCACGGGGTTCGTGCCGGCAACTGCTGACAAAAGCGCAAATGCGAAATGATGGACGTGTGCCTGCCCCGCCAATGCGCATCTGCTTCTCCCGAGCGCTCGTATGGTGCGTTTCAGTTGGTGCGTTTCAATCCATGCTCAAGCATAGCAGTTATTATTGAGATGTCACCAAGCGCAGCTTTGCTTCGCAGCGCAGCATGAAAAATTGTACGGATGGCAGGCCGGGTCCCCTACACCAAGTCGAGGAAGTGGCGGAGGTTTGCCGGACTGGCTGTTGGACGTTCGGGGACTGGAGGCCTGAATGGTGGCCCAGGTCAATTTCTTGTACTATCGGACTGGATATATAAACAAATTCAACAACTGCTCAGGAGCGTTCAATGAATTCCGATGGCCGGATGCGCCTCGCCGCCTATTACAATCCTACCGGACATCATGTTGCGTCGTGGCGTCATCCACGCGCCCAGGCGGACGCCTCATTCAACATCAAACATTATGTCGAGATTGCTCAGACGGCGGAGCGGGCGAAGTTTGATCTCCTGTTCCTGGCCGACGCCAATGCAACGCGCGAGGCGGCGGTGGATGCAATCTCGCGCTCGGTACAGTTCGTCGCGCATTTCGAGCCGATGACCTTGCTTTCGGCACTGGCGCTGGTGACGGAGAAAATCGGCCTGGTGGGTACGGTTTCGACGAGCTGGAACGAGCCCTATCATATCGCCCGCAAGTTCGCTTCCCTCGATCATATTTCCGGCGGCCGCGCCGGCTGGAACATTGTGACGTCGGGCCAGGATGCGGAGGCGCAGAATTTTGGCAAGGCCACTGCCTACGATCATCATGATCGCTACGTCCGGGCTCGTGAAGTCGTGAAGATCGTGCTCGGCCTCTGGGACAGCTGGGAGGACGACGCCTTCGTCATCAATACCGAGACAGGCTTGTACTACGACCCTGCCAAAAGGCACGACCTCAACTGGAAGACGGATATGTACAGCGTGCGCGGGCCGCTCAATGTGCCACGCTCGCCGCAGGGTTATCCGCTTCTGGTGCAGGCCGGTGGTTCAGACGATGGGCGTGAGACGGCCGCCATGTATGCCGAGGCGATCTTCAGCCCGCATCTCAATATTCCGGCGGCGAAAGCCTATTACGACGACGTGAAAGGCCGAATGAAGAAATACGGCCGCAATCCGGACCATTGCAAGATATTGCCGGGCTTGAGCGTCATCTGCCGTCCGACCCAGGAAGAGGCCGATGCGGACTATGACTATCTGCAATCGCTGATTCATCCCATCGTCGGCCGGGAAATGCTGAGTACCATGCTCGCCCATAAAATCGATCTGACCAGCCTTGATCCGGATTCTGAGTTGCCGGACATGCCGGACCACGACGGTGGGCACTATGCCAGCATTGTCGAAATGGCGCGTCGCGAGAAGCTGACCATTCGCCAACTCGGTCAACGAGTAGCCGGCGCCCGCGCCAAGAATGTGATCAAGGGCTCGCCGGAATTTATTGCCGATTACATGCAGGAATGGTTTGAGGCGGAATGCTGCGATGGCTTTACAATCATGCCCGCCTATATTCCCGGCGCGCTCGACGATTTCTGCAATCTGGTCGTGCCAATCCTGCAGGAACGTGGCCTGTTTCGCACCGAGTACGAGCATGACACGCTTCGCGGCCATCTCGGCGTTCCGCGACCGGCAAACCAGCATGTCGCCGATAACCAGTTCTCTGCCGTTCCAGTTCGATTGTCGGATGCGGCCGAGTAGATCGACCTGCCGCCCAAAGCCCGGTAAGCATATCGGGCGAGTGGCTTCTCGCGACCCGCTTGGTCGTATGTTTCGGACGGGCTCATATGAGCCCGTCCGTTCTGTCGTTCTACTTGATGCCGAGATGCTGCTGGGCGTTCTTGAAGCAGATCTTTTCCTTGTCTTCCTGGCTGTAGTCCAGCTTCTCCATGATCGCGATGGTGTCGCGGATATAGCCGGGGCCCTTTTCCGGA
>Ga0182744_1002991_pt1 | contig 13468 bp, 8 predicted proteins | sample eDN3rd30CKraftMG_FD_128525 | JGI IMG/M metagenome (GOLD analysis project Ga0182744, IMG submission 128525) | Enriched Miracle-Growth compost microbial communities from Emeryville, California, USA - eDNA 3rd pass 30_C Kraft MG (version 2) (version 2) ...
GGCGCCGCGGCTCTCCGAGATCACCGGCGTCGGGCGCGTTTCCGTGCAGGGCGGACTGCGCCCCGGCATCCGCATCCAGGCCGACCTGTCGCGGCTTGCCGGCTACGGCATCGGGCTTGAAGATCTTCGCACCGCCATCGTCGGCGCCAACGTCGCCGGCCCGAAGGGCTCGCTCGACGGCGCGCAGCAGTCCTACACCATCGCCGCCAACGACCAGATCGACGCCGCCGCCACCTACAAGTCGATCGTCGTCGCCTTCAAGAACGGCGCGCCGATCCTGATCGGCGACGTCGCCGACGTCGTCGAGGAGATGGAGAACGTCAAGGTCGGCGCCTGGTATCAGGGCAAGCCGGCGGTGGTCATCGACGTGCAGCGCCAGCCGGGCGCCAATGTCATCGACACCGTCGAGCGCATCCGCGCGCAATTGCCGCGCCTGCAGCGCGCGATGCCGGCCGCCGCCAAGCTGACGATCATCAACGACCGCACGGTGACGATCCGCGCCTCCGTCCACGACGTGCAGTTCACGCTGGTGCTCAGCGTCGTTCTCGTCATCTTGGTGGTGCTGATCTTCCTCGCCACCATCCGCGCCACCGTCATCGCCGGCGTGACGCTGCCGCTGTCGGTGATCGCCACCTTCGGGGTGATGTGGCTCTGCGGCTTCTCGCTCGACAACCTGTCGCTGATGGCGCTGACCATCGGCACCGGCTTCATCGTCGACGACGCCATCGTCATGATCGAGAACATCGTCCGCCATATCGAGAAGGGCGAGCATCCGTTGCAGGCGGCGCTGCGCGGCGCGCGCGAGATCGGCTTCACCGTCATTTCGCTGACCATCTCGCTCGTCGCCGTGTTCATCCCGCTGTTGTTCATGACCGGCCTCGTCGGCCGCATGTTCCGCGAATTCGCGCTGACGCTGACCATCGCCGTCGTCGTCTCGATGGTCGTGTCGCTGACGCTGACGCCGATGATGTGCAGCAAATTGCTCAGGCCGCATGTCGAGGGCCTCGGCGGCGCGATGGCGCGCCGGCTGGACCGCTGGATCGGCCGGACGGTGGAATTCTACCGCGTCAGCCTCGAATGGGTTCTGGCGCGCCAGTTCGCGACGCTGATGGTGACGATCCTCACCCTCGTCGCCACCATCGTGCTCTATCTGGCGATCCCGAAGGGCTTCCTGCCGCTACAGGACACCGGCCAGATCAACGCCGTGACCGAGGCCGGCGTCGATGTGTCGTTCGCCGAGATGACAAGGCGCCAGCAACAGGTCGAGGCGGCGATCCGCACCGATCCCGACGTCACCGACATCGTCTCGATTGTCGGCGTGAGCCCGGTCAATCCGACGCCGAACGCCGGCAAGCTCACCATCACGCTGCGGCCGCGCGACGAGCGCACCGCGCGCGCGCCTGAGATCGTCGAGCGGCTGAAGGCGGCGGTGGCAGACATCCCCGGCATGACCGTCTATTTCCAGCCGGTGCAGGATATCCAGATCAGCACCCGCGCCAGCCGCGCGCAATATCAGTACACGCTGTCGGGGACCAATGCCGCCGAGATCGGCAAATGGGCGAACCTGCTGACGCAGCGCCTACGTGAAGACCCGATGCTGCGCGAGGTCGCCAACGAGACGCAGGACGGCGGCCCGCGCCTGTTCGTCAATGTCGACCGCGAGAAGGCCGGGCGCCTCGGCGTGTCGCTACAGACCGTGACCGATACGCTCAGCGACGCCTTCGGCCAGCGGCAGGTGTCGACGATCTACGGCCAGGCCAACCAGTACCGCGTCATCCTCGAAGCCCTGCCGAGCCAGCAGCAGGACCCCTCGGCGCTGTCGCGGCTCTATATCCCCGGATCGAGCACGACGACGACCACCACGACGACCATCCCGACCAGCACCCAGTCGGGCACCGCCAGTTCCGCGGCCTCCAGCACCACCACGACGACGACGAGCAGCACCGTCGCCACGCAGGTGCCGCTCGCCGCCATCGCCAGCTTCGAGCGCACCACTGCGCCGCTGTCGATCGCGCATCAGGAGCAGTTTCCCTCGGCGACGATCAGCTTCAACCTCGCGCCGCACGCCGCGCTCAGCGACGCCGTCGCGGTGGTCTCGCGCGCCGAGCAAGAGATCGGCATGCCGGCCTCGATCCTCGGCAGCTATTCCGGCGACGCGGCGGAGTTCGCCCGCTCGCTACAGGGCCAACCATGGCTGATCCTTGCCGCGGCGATCACCATCTACATCGTGCTCGGCGTTCTCTACGAGAGCTTCATCCATCCGATGACCATCCTGTCGACGCTGCCCTCGGCCGGCGTCGGCGCGCTGCTGGCGTTGATGCTGTTCAACTATGACCTGTCGGTGATTGCGCTGATCGGCATCATCCTGCTGATGGGCATCGTCAAGAAAAACGCGATCATGATGATCGACTTCGCGCTCGACGCGGAGCGCGAACAGAAAATGTCGCCGCACGATTCCATCGTCCAGGCGGCGCTGCTGCGCTTCCGCCCGATCATGATGACGACGCTGGCGGCGCTGTTCGGCGCGCTGCCGCTGGCGCTGGAAAGCGGCACCGGATCGGAACTGCGCAACCCGCTCGGCATCACCATCATCGGCGGGCTGCTGCTGTCGCAACTGCTGACGCTCTATACGACGCCGGTCATTTATCTCTATATGGAACGGCTGCGCGAACGGCTGACGCCCGCACCGAGCTCTCCGGACGCCACCGCACGGCCGGCCGGGGAGCGGCGATGAACTTCTCCTATCCGTTCATCCGGCGCCCGATCGGCACGACGCTGCTCGCCATCGGCCTGTTCCTCACCGGCCTCGTCGCCTACGAGGCGCTGCCGGTGTCGAGCCTGCCGTCGGTCGAGTTTCCGACGATCCACGTTTCCGCCAGCCGACCCGGCGCCGACCCGGAGACGATGGCGGCGACCGTCGCGGCGCCGCTCGAACGGCGGCTCGGCGAGATTTCCGGCGTCACCGAGATGACGTCGGTGTCCTCGCTCGGCTCCTCGCGCATCACCGTGCAGTTCGACCTGTCGCGCAATATCGAGGGCGCCGCGCGCGACGTGCAGGCGGCGCTCAACGCCGCGCTCTCGACGCTACCCGGCGACCTGCCGACGCTGCCGTCGTTCCGCAAGGCCAATCCCGCCGCGACGCCGATCCTGATCCTGGCGCTGACGTCGAAGACGATGCAGCCGAGCGCCATCTACGACGCCGCCGATACCATCATCGTGCAGCGGCTGTCGCAGATCGACGGCGTCGCGGAAGTGACCGCCGCCGGCTCCGAGCAGCCGGCAGTGCGCGTGCGCGTCGATCCGGTGCTGCTCGCCTCGATGGGCCTGTCGATGGAGACCGTGCGCACCGCGATCGTCAACGCCAATGCCGTCGGCCCGGTCGGCACCCTCGACGGCGGGCGCCGCGCCCAGACCATCGCCACCAACGCCCAGTTGACCGATCCGCGCGAATACGACCCGATCGTGGTCAAGGCGGCGAACGGCAATATCGTCCATCTGTCGTCGATCGCCACCATCGACCAGAGCGTACGCAACAGCAAATCCGCTGCGCGCTTCAACCGCGACCAGGCGGTGCTGCTGATCATCACCAAGCAGGCCGACGCCAACGTGCTCGACACCGTCGACCGGATCTTCGAGGCGCTGCCCGAGATCCAGCGGCTGACGCCGGCCGGCATCGAGTTCTCGGTGCTGAGCGACCGCACGCAGACGATCCGCGCCAGCGTCACCGACATGCAGCTCACGCTGGCCGCCTCCGCCGTCATGGTAATGCTGGTGGTGTTCCTGTTCCTGCGGCGCGGCGCGGCAACGGTCGCCGCCGGCATCACGGTGCCGCTGTCGCTTGCCGGCACCTGCGCGGCGATGTGGGCGGCCGGGTTCTCGATCAACAATCTGTCGCTGATGGCGCTCGCGGTGAGCATCGGCTTCGTCGTCGACGACGCCATCGTGATGATCGAGAATATGTTCCGCAACCTTGAAAAGGGGTATGCGCCGCTGCGCGCGGCGCTGATGGGCGCCAGGCAGATCGGCTTCACCGTGGTGTCGATCAGCGTGTCGCTGATCGCGGCATTCATCCCGCTGTTGTTCATGGGCGGCGTCGTCGGCCGGCTGTTCCGCGAATTCTCGGTGACGCTCGCCTTCGCCATCGCTGTTTCGACGGTGATCTCTCTGTCGGTAACGCCGATGATCTGCGCCTATTTCGTCCGCAGTCCGCCGAGCCGCACGGCGACCTGGCTCGACCGCACCGTCGAAGCGACGCTGTCGCGCGCCATCGGCTTTTACGCGCGGACCTTGCAGGGCGTATTGCGGCACAGCGGCCTCGTGCTGCTCGTCTTCGTCGCCACCATCGCGCTGACGGTGTTCCTCTACGTCAAGACGCCGAAAGGCTATTTCCCGCAGGACGACACCGGCCTGATCTTCGGCGGCACCCAGGCATCGACCGATATTTCCTATCAGGCGATGGTCGATTTGCAGCAGAAGGCGCTCGACATCGTGCTGGCCGATCCGGCAATCGCCGGGGTCGGCTCGTCGGTCGGCTCCAGCGGCTTCAACGGCTCGGTCAATCGCGGCCGCATGTTCATCAGCCTGAAGTCGCAGAACGAGCGCGGCGGCGTCAGCACGCAGGCGGTTGTCGCGCGGCTGCGCGCGCGGCTGTCGAACATCGCCGGGCTGCGGGTATTTATGGTGCCGGCGCAGGATCTACGGGTCGGCGGCCGGCAAAGCGATTCGCAATACCAGTTCACGCTCTGGAGTTCGGACTTCAACGAGTTGCAGAAATGGCTGCCGCGGGTGCGCGAGCGCATCCGGCAGGTGCCGGGCGTCGTCGATATCTCTACCGACCGCGAACAGGGCGGCCTGCAAGCCGATGTGGTGATCGACCGCGCCGCCGCCGCGCGCTTCGGCGTCCAGATGCAGGACATCGACAACGCCCTCAACAACGCCTTCTCGCAGCGGCAGATCTCGACGCTCTACACGCAGCGCAACCAGTACCGCGTGATCCTGGAGATCGACCCGCGCTACCAGCGCGACCCGAACGATCTGCGGCAAGTCTTTGTCAACGGCTCGGCCGGGCAGGTGCCGCTGTCGGCGGTGGCGCGCATCGAGCGCGGCCTGTCGCCGCTCGTCGTCAACCACCAGGGGCAATTTCCCTCTGTCACCATCAGTTACAATATCGCGCCCAACGCCAAGCTCGAAGATGTGACCAACGCGATCACCCAGGCGGTCGCGGAACTGCACATGCCCGACATCATCAACGCCGACTTCGCCGGCGACATCCGCGCCTTCCAGCAGAGCGCCGGCGCGCAGCCGCTGCTGATCGCGGCGGCGCTGATCGCCGTCTATATCGTGCTCGGCGTCCTCTACGAGAGCCTCGCCCACCCCTTGACGATCATCTCGACGCTGCCGTCCGCCGGGCTCGGCGCGCTGCTGGCGTTGCAGGCGTTCAACACCGAGCTGACGGTGATCGCCTTCATCGGCATCATCCTGCTGATCGGCATCGTCAAGAAGAACGGCATCATGATGGTCGATTTCGCGCTCGAAGGCGAGCGGCGGCGCAACCTGACGCCGGAGCGCGCGATTTTTGAAGCCTGCCTGGAACGCTTCCGCCCGATCCTGATGACGACGCTCGCGGCGCTGCTCGGCGCGGTGCCGCTGGTGATCGCCTCGGGGCCGGGATCGGAACTGCGCCGGCCGCTCGGCATCACCATCATCGGCGGCCTGCTGGTGTCGCAGGTGCTGACGCTCTACACCACGCCGGTGATCTATCTGCTGCTCGACCGGCTGCATCGCCGGCTCGGTCGCGGCGGCAAACCGGCCATCGCGCCGGCCCCGCAGCCGGCGCGCTAGAGCATTTTTGCTTTTGATGGAATCAAAAGCAAAGCTCTAGATTGTTGTTTTGACGCGTTTTCTTCACGCGAAGTGATGCGCTCGAAAACGCTATAGGTTTCGGAATCATGTCCCAGTCTCGCGGCGATCACACGCCGAGATAGCGACGCTGGATGTCGGGCGCCGAGGCCAGTTCGCGCGACGTGCCGGTCCACACCACCCGGCCGCGCTCGATGAGATAGTGACGGTCGGCGATCTGCGTCAGCGCCTCGACATTCTTGTCGATCACCAGGATCGCCTGCCCCGCCTGTTTGAGCAGGCCGAGGCAGCGCCAGATTTCCTCGCGGATCAGCGGCGCCAGGCCTTCGGTCGCCTCGTCGAGGATCAGCAGGCGCGGATTGGTCATCAACGCACGACCGATCGCCAGCATTTGCTGCTCGCCGCCGGAGAGCAGATTGCCCATGCTGCCGGCGCGCTCGGCCAGACGCGGAAACAACGTATGAACCTTGTCGAGCGTCCAGCCGGACGTATCGGCGCGGTCGCGCGCGGTCGCCACGAGGTTTTCCCGGACGCTCAGATTCGGGAAAATCTGCCGACCCTCCGGTACCAGACCGAGACCGAGCTTGGCGATCCGGTAGGACGGCAGGCTGCGGATTTCGGTGCCGCCGAAGGCGATGCTGCCGGCGCGCGCCGGCGTGAGACCCATGATCGAGCGCACCGTCGTCGTCTTGCCCATGCCGTTGCGGCCCATCAGGGTGACGACCTCGCCGGGCATGATGGTGAGCGACAAGCCGAACAGCACCTGGCTGAGCCCGTAGCTGGTTTCGATGCCGTCGACCTTGAGCAGCGGCGCCGGGCGGCCGTTCGGTGCGGCCATGTCAACCATGTCCGCCCCCCGGCCGTTTCTGCTCCCCGAGATAAGCGCGCCGCACCTCCTCGTTGCCGCGAATCTCGTCCGGGCCGCCCGAGGCGATGGCCCGGCCATAGACCAGCACGGTGATCCGGTCGGCGAGTGCGAACACCGCTTCCATGTCGTGCTCGACCAGCAGGACCGCATAATCGCGTTTGAGCGCGCGCAGCAGCTCGACCATGCGCGCCGATTCCTCCGGCCCCAGCCCCGCCATCGGCTCGTCGAGCAGCAGCAGGCGCGGCCGCCCGGCGAGCGCCATGGCGATCTCGATCAGCCGGTGTTCGCCATGACTGAGCGCCGAGGTGCGGGCCTCCAACCGGTCGGAGAGCCCGACCTGCGCCAGCGCGGCGCGCGCCGGCTCGCGCAGGTCGCGCTCCTGCCGCGCCGGCCGCCAGAAGTGGAACGAATGCCCGGCATGCGCCTGCACGGCGAGCGCGACATTGTCGAGCACGCTCATATCGAGGAACAGCGAGGTGATCTGGAACGAGCGCGCCAGGCCGAGAATGCTGCGGCGATAGGCCGGCATCCGGCTGATATCCTCGCCGGCAAAACCGATGCGGCCGCTGTCGGGCGTCAACTGGCCGGTGAGCTGCGTGATCAACGTCGTCTTGCCGGCGCCGTTCGGCCCGATCAGCGCATGCAGTTCGCCCGGCCGCACATCGAGCGACAGGCCGTCGGTGGCGACGATGCCGCCGAACCGCTTGCTCAGATTCTCGACCTGGAGGAGCGGCTCAGTCACCGTTGCGCCTCCCGAGCAGGCCGTCGATGCCGCCGCGCGCAAACAGCACGACCAGCACCAGCATCGGGCCGACGATGATCGGCCAGTATTCGGTGAATTGCGACAACAGTTCTTCCAGCAGCAGCAGCACGATGGCGCCGAACACCGGCCCGAACGGCGAGCCCATGCCACCGAGGATGACCATCACCATCAGGTCGCCGGAACGTGTCCAGTACATGATCGCCGGGCTGACGAAATCGGTATTGTTGGCGAGCAACGCGCCGGCGACCCCGCACATCGTTCCGGCGATGACGAAGCAGGTCAGCTTGTAGCGATAGGTCGGAAAGCCGAGCGCCTGCATGCGCCGCTCGTTGGAGCGCGCCCCCTGCACCACCATGCCGAAGCGCGAATTGACGATCCGGTGGATCAGGTAGAGGCCGGCAAGCAGCAAAGCGAGGCACACATAATAGAACTGCGTGCGGTTGGAGAGATCGACCACGCCGCCGAAGTCGCTGCGCTTGTAGATGGTCAGCCCGTCGTCGCCGCCGTAACGCGCCATGCCGGCCGCGATGTAATAGGCCATCTGCGCGAAGGCGAGCGTGATCATGATGAAATAGACGCCGCGCGTGCGCAGCGACAGCGCGCCGATGATGAGCGCGAACAGGGCCGAGGCGGCGATCGCCACCGGCCACTGGATGAAGCCGGACGCGATGCCCTCATGCGCCAGGATGCCGACGGCATAGCCGCCGATGCCCAGATAAGCGGCATGGCCGAAGCTCATCATGCCGCCATAGCCCATGATCAGGTTGAGGCTGGCGGCGGCCAGCGCATAGATCAGGATGCGGGTGAACAGCGTCAGCGCGAAGATATTGCCGGACAGATGCGAATAGAGCGGCAACAGCACCAGCGCGGCAACCATGACGGCGGCGCAGACATTGCGAAGCGAAACCACCGACATCATCGACGACCAGCCGGGAACAGCCCCTCCGGCCGCACGATGAGGACGATCGCCATCAGGAGATAGATCAGCATCGACGATAAAGCCGGCGCCGCCGTCGACGCCGCGGTCGAGCTGAGCACGGTGCGCAGCAGGTCCGGCAGGAACGAGCGGCCGAGCGTATCGATCAGCCCGACCAGGATGGCGGCAACGAAGGCGCCGCGGATCGAGCCGATGCCGCCGATAACGATGATGACGAAAGCGAGAATGAGGATGTTCTCGCCCATGCCGATCTGCACGGTGAGGATCGGCGCCTGCATCAGTCCGGCAAGGCCGGCCAGCGCGGCGCCGAGCCCGAACACCAGCATGAACAGGAGCTTGATGTTGATGCCGAGCGCGCCGATCATTTCGCGGTTGGAGGCGCCGGCGCGGATCAGCATGCCGAGCCTGGTGCGCATGACCAGCACATAGAGTCCGCCCGCCACCGCCAGCGACACCAGGATGATGCTCAGCCGGTAGGTCGAATAATAGACGCCCGGCAGAATCTGCACCGGCGCGGTGAGCCAGGACGGCAGCGGCAGGCTCAGCCCCTCCGGACCCCAGACGATGCGGACCAGTTCGTTGAAGAACAGGATCAGGCCGAAGGTCGCCAGCACATGGTCGAGATGGTCGCGCCCGTACAGGTGCCGCAGCGCCACCCATTCGAGCACGATACCGAGCACGAAGGTGGCGGCGAGCGCCAGGACGACGCCGAGCACGAAGCTGCCGGTCCAGGCGGCGAAGGTCGCGGCGAAATAGGCGCCCATCATATAGAGCGAGCCGTGCGCCAGATTCACCATGTCCATGATGCCGAAGACCAGCGTCAGGCCGGCGGCGAGCAGAAACAGCAGCAGGCCGAACTGCAGCCCATTGAGAAGCTGTTCGATGAAAAGCAGCATTCCGTGTTGGCCCTACCCCCCAAATCGGCCCGACATCACGCCAGCATATCGACCGAAGATCGTCCCAATCGACCGTCAGGGCAACGGCGGCAACTTGACGGTTGCCGCCGCGCGTTCCGATAAGCCCTCGTCTACTTCATCGGGCACTTGTCGTGGAATCGGTCCTGGCTGTCCTTGACGATGGTCGCCACCGTCTTGAGCTCAAGCTCGCCGCTGGCGTTCTTGACCACGTCCTGCAGATAGAAGTTCTGGATCGGGAAGTGGTTGTTGCCATACCGGAAGGGGCCGCGGATCGACTTGAAATCGGCCTTCTTCATCGCCGCCCGCATCTCGTCCTTCTTGGTCAGATCGCCCTTGACGGCGACGACGGCGCTGTTGATGAGCTGGGCGGCGTCATAAGACTGCGCGCCGTAATAGGTCGGCCGCTTGCCCGGATTCTTGGCCCGGTAGTCGGCGACGAACCGCTTGTTCTCGGGGTTCGGCAGATCGTGGACCCATTCCTGGGCGCCGGGAATGCCGAGCGCGTTGTCCTTCTGCAAGGGCAGCGACAATTCGTCGATGGTGAAGGCCGTATAGAGCGGCATGGTCTGCTTCAGGCCGGCCTGCACATACTGGTTGAGGAACTGCACGCCGGCGGCGCCGGGATAGAACACGAAGATCGATTCGGCGCCGGAGGCGCGCGCCTTCGACAGTTCGGCGGAGAAATCGAGCTGCGAGGGCCAGACGGTGTATTCCTCGCCCAGCACCTTGCCCTTAAAGACGCTCTTGAGGCCGGCGAGCATATCCTTGCCGGCGGCGTAGTTCGGGCCGATGAGGAACACCGACTTGACGCCCTTCTGGTTCATGTATTCGCCGACCGCCTGCGGGGTCTGGTCATTCTGCCACGAGGTGGAGAAGAAGAACGGATTGCACAATTCGCCGGCGATCTGCGAGGGGCCGGCATTGGCGCTGATGATGAAAGTCTTGGCGTCAACCGCCGATTTCAGCGAGGCGAGCAGCACGTTCGACCAGATATAGCCGGCGACGAAATCGACCTTGTCCGACTGCAACAGCTTCTCGGTCTTCTGCTTGCCGACGTCCGGCTTCTGGCCGTCATCCTCGTAGATCACCTCGACCGGCAGGCCACCCATCTTGCGGCCGAGATGATCGAGCGCCACCTCGAAGGCGTTGCGCATGTCGTTGCCGATGACCGCCGTCGGCCCGCTGAACGTGCTGACGAAGCCGATCTTGACGGTCTTCTGCTGGGCAAGTGCCGGCGTTGCGGCAAAGGCGAGTGCGCCGGCCAGCAGCAAGGTCTTGTTCATCGCTATCCCTCCCGGTTCTTTAGCTTTCCGCCCGGACTGATCCGTCCGGTTGCGCTGGCGACTAATCTAGCGGCACAGCGACCGATCGGTCTACCCGCTATCGGCGGACGGAGCGCAAGACTAGCCCAAAGAAGAAGATCAGCCCGAAGACACCGGCCCAAAGACCGGGAGCGACGGCGGTCGCGATTGCCCATTGCCGGGAGCGACGGCGCGGACCGGCCGACGCGCACCCGCATCCCGCAGCCATTTGTGCATTGCAGGCGGCCGCGCCGCGCCATTGACCGAGGCCGAAGCCGGCCGGCATGGTGCGGCCATAGCATTCCGAGCGCGGCGGAGGGGATACGGATGGCAGCACCACTGGAGCGCACTTATGACGGCATCGTCATCGGCGCCGGCCATCACGGCCTCATTCTCGGGACCTATCTGGCACGCGCCGGGCTGAAGATCCTGCTGGTCGAACGGCGCCTGCGCTACGGCGGCGGCCTGTCCACCGAGGAAGTCACGCTGCCCGGCTTCTATCACAACCTGCATTCGATCAATCACTTTCACATCACCGAAGCGCCGTGGTTCAAGGACCTCGGCGTCGGCGAGCGCACCACCTACATCACGCCGCGGCACGAACTGGCGCAGGCGCATGCCGACGGCTCGGCGCTCGTCCTCGGGCGCGACCTCGAGGAATCGGTCGCCAGCATCGCCCGCCTCTCGAAGAAGGACGCCGAGACGTTCCGCGCCTGGAACGCGCGGGCGGAGACGATCACCCGCGACATCTTCCTGCCGGAACGGTTCTCCGAGCCGCTGCCGCAGGCGGAGCGCGAGGCGCTGCTGTCGCGGACGGCGCTCGGCCGCGAGTTCCTCGCCGTATCGCGCCGCGAGCCGCTCGACGTGGTGCGCGAGCTGTTCGAGAATGAACACGTCCAGCTTCTGTTCCTGTTCAAGGTCTCGCTGTTCGGCACCTGGCTGGTCGATACCACCTCGAAGACCAGCCCGATGGGCTCCGTCATCCGCGCCTTCGATCTGGAAAGCGGCTATCAGCTTTGCCAGGGCGGCTCGTTCAACCTGGCGCGCGGATTGATGGAGTGCTTCATCGCCGCCGGCGGCACCTACCAGCCGCAGGTCGACATCGACCGCATCGTCATCGAGGGCGGCAAGGCGAGCGGCATCGCGCTTGCCGACGGGCGCACGGTGCGTGCCAGCCGCTTCGTCGCCTCGACGCTCGACGTTCACCAGACCTTCGACAAGCTGGTCGGCCGCGCCCAGCTCCCGGCGGCCTTCCTCAAGAAGGTCGACAATTTCCAGTATACGAAATGGAGCCTGTTCGGCCTGCATCTGGCTCTCAACGAGAGCCCGCGCTTTGCCGCCGAGGCGTTCGACCCGAATATCAACCGCGCGCAGAAATGGAGCATCGGCGCCGAGACGATGGAGGACCTGTTCTCCGCGCACGAGGACACCAAGGCCGGCCGCGTGCCGAAGATCGTGCAATTCGGCGCCGGACCGCTGAGCCTCATCGACCCGACGCAGGCCCCGCCCGGCAAGGCCACCACCTATGCCTGGCACGTCATGCCGCTTGATCCCGACATCGGCAATCAGAGCTACGAGAGCTTCAAGGAGGAATTCGCCGACAAGATCATCGAGACCTGGGCGAAGGTGTGTCCGAACATGACCGACCGCAACATCCTTGCGCGCTACATCTACACAGGTCGCGAATATACGCAGGAGATGATCAATATGCGCGAGGGCGACATCTTCATGGGCGCCTTCAACGCCGATCAGGTGATGTACAACCATTTCGGCTACCGCACGCCGATCCCCAACCTCTACAATGCCGGATCGGCGGCGCATCCGGGCGGCGCGATCTCCGGCGGCGCCGGCTACATCACCGCCGGGATCATCGCGCAGGAACTCGGCATCAAGCCGTGGTGGACGCCGTGGAACGCGCGCGCCGCGCTCGAGCGGCATGTTGCCGGCTCGGCCGGGAGCGGCGCAGGGGACCGCGCATGAGCGGGCCGCAGACAACCGATTTCGCTTCGCTCGCCGGCCATGTCGTCATCGTCACCGGCGCGGGTCAGGGCATCGGCCGCGCCTTCGCCAAGGCATTTGCCGCGGCCGACGCCATTCCGATCCTTGCCGAGCGCAATGCCAAGACCGCGGCGGCGGTCGCCGACGAGATCGCGGCGACGGGCGGCAAATGTCTCGCGGTCGAAACCGACGTCGCCGACGAAGCCTCCGTCCTGCGGATGGCGCGCACGGTCGAGGAGCGGTTCGGCCGCATCGATACGCTCATCAACAATGCCGGCATCTTCTCGACGCTGGAGATGCGCCCTTTCGAGCAGATCCCGCTCCCCGAATGGGAACAGGTGCTGCGCGTCAACGTCACCGGCCCGTTCCTGTGCGCGCGCGCCGTACTGCCGGCGATGCGGCGGCAAAAGCGCGGCCGCATCATCAACATCGCGTCCGGCGCGGTATCGCTCGGCCGGCCGAACTATCTGCATTACATCGCCTCGAAGGCGGCGCTGATCGGCATGAGCCGATCGATGGCGCGCGAACTCGGCGGCGATAACATCACCGTCAATTCCATCCTGCCCGGCGCTACCTTCACCGAGATCGAGCGCAAGACCGTGACGCCGGAGCAGAAACAGCGCATCGTCGCCATGCAGTGCGTCGCACGGCCGGAAACGCCGGACGACCTAGTCGGCACGGCGCTGTTCCTTGCCTCCGACAATGCGGCGTTCATCACCGGCCAGTCGATCAATCTCGACGGCGGCGCCACGCATCGCTAAGCGTCCGCGACAATAACGGCTCGATACGGGACATCATTCGGATGAGCGAAATCCTCGTCGATCA
>Ga0182744_1002994_pt1 | contig 13452 bp, 8 predicted proteins | sample eDN3rd30CKraftMG_FD_128525 | JGI IMG/M metagenome (GOLD analysis project Ga0182744, IMG submission 128525) | Enriched Miracle-Growth compost microbial communities from Emeryville, California, USA - eDNA 3rd pass 30_C Kraft MG (version 2) (version 2) ...
CCCTGTTGTTCAGTTAACACCCATTTGGTGGCACATGGTTAAAAAGGCGTTTGTTATAGCAGATAGTCTGGGGCTTAAACTGGGCCTGCATGTGGGAGATGGATTTGCAACTTCTGGGGGACCGTGGATTACGCCTGCTTTATCCATGCAAAGAGTTGTCTGGTCAGATACCACGGTTAAGGGTGATGGAAAGGAAAAAATCATACAGCTTCCGCAAGCTGAAAATATCCGGGCAGGTTATTATAAAGATATTGCCCTTTATGCATTTGCTGCCTTGCCTGGAATAGACAGTTCTACGGATAATATACAACCTATAGTGACCACTAATGCCGCTGGCCAGGACGGTATGAAGCTGATTACACCCGGTAATACTGAAAACTTTACCAGTAAAAAACGCTGCTGGATCGATTATCATTTTAAGGAGCCTTTTACCTGCCGGACTATTCAGATTACCACCAAAGGCATCACCTTTCAGGCTAAGAGACTGAAAATGTATATTAGTGACAATGGAAAAGATTACCGCTACTATACGCAACTACGGCCTGCCAGAAGCGGCTGGCAGGATTACACCTATCCTGTGTATTACAGTATTGCCGCTGTTCGCGCCAGATTTTTCCGGTTCGTGTATGATCCAGGTGGAACAGAGCCCGGAAGTGAGGACCTGGATGATGCAAAATGGAGTCCCAGCTTAAAACTCACAGGCCTTAAATTATCCTCCGGGCCGCGAATAGATCATTTTGAAGGTAAATCGGGCGCTGTGTGGCGGATAGCCAAAAGAACCGATGCTACAGTAATAGCAGACAGCGATTGTATAAAAAAGAGCGCGCTGCTCAATATCACAAAGTTCTTGCATCCGGACGGGACCCTTCATTGGAAGGTTCCTGCCGGCAAATGGACCATCCTTAGGATGGGCCATTCATCCACAGGCACTGAGAATGCGACTGCAGGCGGCGGCAAAGGTCTGGAATGTGATAAATTCAATCCTGCAGCCGTTACGCTTCAGTTTAATAACTGGTTTGGTCAGGCCATTAAAAAAATCGGGCCGCATCTAGCAACAAATGTGTTGAAAGTATTCTATATGGATAGCTGGGAAGGGGGCTCGCAAAACTGGTCCCCTGTTTTCAGAAAAGCTTTTATCGAAAGACGGGGTTATGATCCTTTAAATTATTTGCCCGTTATGGCCGGTTTTCCGGTTGAGTCTGCCGGCTGTTCTGAGCAGTTTTTGCATGATGTTCGTCTGACCATTGCAGATTTATTAAAGGATAACTATTTTGGTACACTATGTGATTTAGCGCATCAGAAGGGTTATAAAGTAGCAGCGGAATGCACCGCCCCGGTGATGGTAGGGGATGGTATCAGTCATTTTGATAAAGTGGATTTTCCCATGGGAGAATTCTGGCTCAACAGCCCTACCCATGATAAGCCCAACGATATATTGGATGCCATCAGTGGCGGGCATATTTACGGGAAAAATATTATCCAGGCGGAAGCATTTACGGAATTGCGCAATAAATGGAATGAATACCCCGGCATGCTCAAAACTTTGCAGGATCATCACTATGCACTGGGTATAAATCGACTGGTATTTCACGTTTTTGGAGAGAATCCCTGGCTGGACCGGGCACCGGGGATGACACTTGGCGGTGTCGGGCTGTATTTTCAAAGAGATCAGACCTGGTGGCCCATGGTCCATGGATGGATGGACTATACCAGAAGAGCGCAGTTTCTTTTGCAACAAGGTGTTCCTGTAACCGATATTGCTGTATTTAACGGGGAGGAGATCCCTTCACGGGCCGTGCTTCCTGACCGGTTAATCGCCACGCTACCGGGATTATTTGGAAAGCACCGGATGTTAACTGAAAAAACAAGGCTTGAAAATACAGGCAACCCTTTGCAACATATCCCGGAAAAGGTAACCTCTTCTGCAGGCATAACGACGGCCAGGGACTGGATTGATCCGCTGCATGGATATAAATATGATGCCATTAACCGGGACGCCTTAATCAGGTTGGCTGACCTGCGTAATGGGCGTATAGCCCTGCCCGGCGGTGCAGCTTACCGGTTGCTGGTGCTGCCAAGGCTCTCCAAAATGGACCCTAATAATCAATATATGAGTCTTGCCGTAGCTAAAAAGCTCCTCGCGCTTACAAAGTCGGGAGCGACGCTGCTGGCAGACCGTTATCCGCTGTACCTGGAAGGAATAGCAGCCCATAGTCAAGCGCAGCAGGACTCACTACGTCATATTATCCGTGAATTGCTGGGAGACTATGATTTTTTTAAGGCGCATGCCGGTAAGCAATTTGTCCGCAAAGTAGGAAGCGGCAGCGTGGTGTATGGCGCTTATGGAAGCGCCGAGCTGTCCGCACTGGGTGTTGACAGAGATTTTGAGGCGGTTAACCCAAGTACAGGTAAATATGCGAATGGCGTCGCCTGGAATCACCGCCGGATAATCCTTCCATCTCAAAATGAACATAGTCAACATACAGCCAATAGAACACATGGGAATAAAAAGGCTGCCAGTATGGATAGGGAGGTGCCAGATCTTTCGGCCCTGGGCGTAACAGATATTTACTTTGTCTCCAATCAACTGGATTCGGTACGCAGTATCCGGCTAACGCTCAGAGTGGGTGGTAAAAAACCGGTGCTCTATGACGCTGTCACTGGTCGTATCACGGCAACCCGGCACTGGCAGACAGATGTCCATAAAACGACACTTAAGATCACCTTGCCGCAAAACGGATCTCTGTTTGTTTTATTACAGCCAGCAGAAAAAGCAACACAATCCGGATGGGACACAGCCGTGCAGACAAAGGGCAGAAGCGCTAAAGCACCCGAAGAATTGTACGTGCCGGCGCAACAGCTTCAGGGTCCATGGAAAGTCCAGTTTGATCCCAAAAGAGGTGGCCCTGAAGCTGCCGTGACCTTCAAAGGGCTCCAGGACTGGACCGCGATGCCTGAGGCCAGTATTAAAAATTATTCCGGTATGGCTACTTACCGGATCCGTTTTAAATGGGCGGGTAAGGTACAGGCAAATAGAGCCGTTACCGGCCGCAGGATTTTGCTTTTATTGGGTAAAGTCTGTGACATGGCCAGTGTCCGGTTAAATGGTATGGATATGGGTGTCGCCTGGACCTATCCTTACCAGGTAGATATCACCAAGGCAATCAAATCAGGAGATAATGATTTGGAAATCCAGGTAGCCAATACGTGGGCTAACCGGATACTGGCAGATGAAAATTTACCCGTGGATCAAAGGCAGACCTGGACCACCAGTCCCTTTAACCTGCAGGGGCATCAACCGTTGCCATCAGGCCTGCTTGGGCCTGTGCGGCTCATGATCGCGAAGTAAGATAAAGTAAGACAAGGTAACCTAAAGTAACCTAAAGAGACATAAAGTAATGCAAAGTAATATGCTGACAGACTTAGCATAAAGACAATTCAGCCATCCGCTCCGGTAATAGAAATTAAATCAAACACGGTTAAATTATAAAAAAAGAATGCCAAGAAAATACCTTTTAAAATTCTCAGACAGACGGTTCATGAAACGCTTTGTCTTATTTCGTTTCATGATTATACTGGTAGTTGCTTTTATGGCTATGCCACCTGTCAACAGCCAGGCGCAATCTTCACAGCAGTCCTTAAGCAGCTCCCGCGGGCTGGACCCCAGGGCCGGCATAACGGATACTAAATACAGCCCTTTTGCCAGACTTCACGGCGTGCCCATGCAAGACGTCAGCTGGACGGACGGCTTTTGGGCCGATTGGTTTAAGGTATGTGACAGCTCCATGGTACCCAATATGTGGCATTTGTTTAATAACGATACCTTAAGTCATGGATTTAAAAATTTCAGGATCGCCGCCGGCCTGGATACCGGCGTACATATCGGACCTCCTTTTATGGACGGGGATTTTCTTAAATGGCTGGAAGGCACTGCTGCTGTATATGCGCATACAAAATCACCCGTACTCGCCGCTTTAATGGACACTGTAATAAAGGTGATTACTAAAGCGCAACGGGCGGACGGCTATTTGGGAACGCAGGTACAGATTGCCGCCATGGCCCGTGCGGATTCTTTACAGGTTTTTGGCGATACCCTGAGTTTTGAGGCCTACAATATGGGGCATTTAATGACGGCGGCCTGTGTTTATTACAGAGCCACCGGCAAAACGACTTTGCTGAAAGTTGCTGAGAAGGCCGCCGATTTTCTGCTTCGATATTATCAGCATAGTTCCCCGGCCCTGGCGCGCAGTGCTATTTGTCCGGCGCATTATATGGGGGTTATCGAACTATACAGGACCACCGGCAAGAAAAAGTACCTGACGCTGGCGGAAAAACTATTGAACTTAAGAGACGGTGTAACCAATGGCACAGATCAGAATCAGGACAGGATCCCGTTTCGCCAACAGGTGAGGGCGGTCGGCCATGCGGTACGTGCTAATTATCTGTACTGCGGTGCAGCGGATTTATTTTTGGAAACAGGAGATAGTTCTTTACTGAGGCCTCTGGACAGTATCTGGCAAGATGTTGTATTTCGTAAAATGTATATCACCGGCGGTTGCGGCGCACTTTATGACGGAGTATCCCCAGACGGCACTTCTTATCATCCCGAGCAAATACAACAGGTGGCCCAAGCCTATGGCAGGCCTTATCAGCTGCCTAATTTCACAGCCCATGACGAGACCTGTGCCAATATCGGCAATATGCTTTGGAATTGGCGGATGTTGCAGATTACCGGAGATGAAAAATATGCCGATGTTTTAGAGCGAACTTTATACAATAGTGTCCTGTCAGGTATCAGCCTTGACGGCAAGACCTTTTTATATGCCAATCCGCTGGCCTATAACCGGCATCAGCCCTTTACACTGCGTTGGTCGGAACTGCCCAGGGATCCCTATATCGGTTATTCATTTTGTTGCCCCCCGAACGTCGTGAGAACGGTGGCGGAAGCCAGTGACTACGTCTATGGGTTGGTTGATAACGGTCTGTACCTGCACCTGTATGGCGCTAATGAACTACACACGCATACGCCGGCTGGCGAGCTGATCGATATGAAGGAAGTGACAGATTATCCCTGGAACGGCAAAATTACCCTGCATCTGCGTAAAATGCCAGCAACGCCCTTCTCCTTACATTTCAGGATCCCGGCCTGGGCTACAGGCGCAAGCCTTAAGGTAAACGGTCAGGTTGTTTCAGGGCAGGTGGAGGCGGGTAGTTATTATACGCTTACCAGAAAATGGCAGGCGGCAGATAAAATCGAATTGAACCTGCCCATGGAGGTAAGGCTTATAGCTGCCAATCCATTGGTGGAAGCAACCAGAGGACAGGTGGCGGTGCTAAGAGGTCCGGTGGTTTATTGCCTTGAATCTACCGATCTGCCTCAAAATATGGATATTACACGTATACACCTCTCTAAAGAAAATGACTGGAAGACTTTTAAAATGAAAATCGGTCCCCAGCAAATTACCACATTAGAAACCACGGCGTATGCAGCATTTCCCCCTAAAGATCAAAAGGCCCTTTATTACAACCTTTCTGACCAACCGGCGCGACCGGTGAAAATTCGGCTGATCCCCTATTACAGTTGGGAAAACAGAGGCCGCGCGGATATGGAGGTATGGATGCCGCTGGCTGCAAAATAAATCAATGCAAGAAATCATTGAGCAAAGGCAAATGTAAAAGCATAAGATGTAATCAAATCAGGGGAATCGGGAGAGGAAAAGAGAAACAGGCAAAAAAAACAGGTAAAGAAACAGGTAATCAGAGCTCAGCTTATGTATAGCAGTAACGCTCATAAAAGCCGATACGAAAAAGCCCGTCGGCTTTTATAAATAAAGCGGACCGGGCTTTTTCTTAAAACTTTTATCCATAACAGGTATTACGATTACATGCCTGCATAACTCATGATGACAAAAGAAATCGCCAGGGTAATCAGTGCGACAATCAACATACCATAGGTTTGTCTTGATACATTTTTCCATTCCTTCATGGCGATACCTACCAGGAAACTAAAGAAAATAAGCATAGACATATGGATAACCCAGCTGGCAAATTGCAGGCTGCCCATTTTGACATGGCCCAGGCCATAAAAGAAAAACTGCATACACCAAAGGATTCCGCCCAGGGAAGACCATAAAAGATTTTTAAAGCGCTTTGCCGGTTGAAGGCCGCTATTGGCATCCGCCTTTACTTTGTAATGAGCTTTAGAAAATTCCTTAAAACGCTTTTCTTTGAATGCTAAAACGGAAAACCAAATAAAATTCACGACAAAACAGCCGCTGGTCGCTATAATCAGTTTGGCATTTCCTTCAAATATGCCGGCACCATTTTGCGCGGCCATATCCGCGATGGGCTGGCCGGATTCCAGCGCAATATTAAAAATACCCGATAATACGCCGGCGGCTATGGCCAGCACTAGCCCTGTACGCATGTTAAAATGCAAAAGGCCTGTGGAAGACGAATTTTGCTTAATTTCCTGTTCTTTTTTAAAACCGGCCCAGCCGCATAGGCTCACCCCTAAAATGGCCACAAGCATGCCGACAGCGATAATGTGACCGCCCGGCTGCTGGAAATAAGTGTCTAAGGTGCCATGCATCATTAGCGGCAAAAGGGTCCCCAGGACGGCAGAGATTCCGATGGAGATAGCGTAGGTTAAGGAATAACCGATATAACGGGTCGCAAAGCCAAAGGACATCCCGCCGAAACCATATACGGCGCCAAATATAAAAGTCAGCCAGAGGACTTTATTGGGCGCATGTCGTATAATGGCAAAAAAATCCGGCACGGTTAAAAGTGCCAGGGCCAGCGGTGTCAGGATCCAGGCAAATAAGGACTGAACCAGCCAGTAAGAAACCCATGACCATTTGCGTGTCTTATGATAAGGCAGATAGCAGGTTGAGGCGGCCGCTGCGCCCACCGCATGCAGGCCGATGCCTTCTATTGGATTAGGTGCCATCATGTTTTAGGTGTTTTTGGAAGTGGAGATAGGACGCAGCTTCACGAGTAAGATGTGGTCGCAGACCATAACCAGTGTGTCGCTTTGATTAAAGACTTCTACATGTTCCACAACTTTTCCAAATCCCGGTTTTTTATCCGGGGAAGTCTCCGTGATCGTCACCTTGGTGTGGATGGTGTCACCGATAAAAACAGGTTTAATAAACCGCAGCCGGTCATAGCCTTTGGAGAAGGCCTCCGGATTGATCTGGGTAGCTGTTTGCCCGATCGCCACACTGAAAATCAGCGTTCCGTGTGCAATTCTTTGTTGAAACGGCTGTGTTTTGCACCACTCAGCATCCATATGGTGCGGAAAAAAATCGCCTGTCTGACCTGCGTGCAGCACAATATCACTTTCAGTGATCGTCCTGCCAAGGCTTATCCTGCTTTGCGACAGGTGGTAATCTTCGTAAAATTGCTGATGTATATGCATAAGATAAAGAAAAGTTACATGAAGGTGAATAAATTAAATAATGGACGCAACCGGTATATGATGTCCATCCAGTTTGGCTGATCTATAAGCGGCCTCTACCAGTTCCATGGTATGATAAACATCCTCTACGCGGCTGGGCAGATGCGGATCAGAGCCTTCGCGGAATCTTTGCAATGCGTACATGATATTTCTGAAGGCATCCGGGAACCAGGTTTCTTTGATCGCAAGTTTATGCCACCGCGGGGCTTCCGTACCCTGGAGCAGGCAATAGTCAAACTGATCGGCAACGCCTGTAGGATAATCCAGTAGTAAACCCATTTTTGCCTTAATCACGCCTTTTGTGCCTTCCCATTTTATAAAGCTTTCCTGTTGATCCGGGCCAAAATCATGGTCATGATTGGTATTGATCACCGCCCGTTTATTGGGCCCATAGGAAAATACGGTGGTGGTCCTGGTAGAGGAGAAGGGTTTGTTCGGGTGCCCGAAGGTCTTGCTTACAAGACTATCAGGCTCCCCCATAAAGCTTCTGATGAGGTCCATATAATGAATGGAATGATAGAGGATTTCCAGGCGCTTATTAACCGCTACGTGCGGGAAAATTTCCCAGGGTGTATAAGTCGACAGGCGGACTTCCATGTCGTAAATCTCACCTAAGAGCCCACGCTCAATCATTTGCCGGGCAATATATACAAAAGGGGCGTAACGTAATTGGCAATTGATCGCTGCCTTCAGTTTTTTTTGCTGACAAACTTCAAGTAAGGCATGCGCCTCACTGAGGGTTTCGCCCATGGGTTTTTGTATAAGTACGGCTGCTCCGTCCGGTAAAGCCTTGAGGGCTGCCAAATACTGATCTGGCATAAGGGCAATGTCATAGACGGCTTCGGCGGGTGCTGCTTTTACGGCGGCCTCCACACTATCAAAAACATGAGGAACTCCATACTGCTGTGCCAGCGCCTGCGCCTTGCTAAGGGTCCGGTTAACGATCCCGAATACTTCCAGCCCTGCTGAGGTATAGGCTGGCAGGTGTGCATCTCTTACGATGCCTCCCGCACCAATGATAATGATAGGGACGGGTTTTTTAGGAGCGGGCGTCCTTAGATGCAGGGTGGCTTGTCCGTTTATATCAATCAGATTCTCCATTTTTAATGTTTTACTATATCATGAATTTATACTATAATTTCACCTGTCCAAATTCAAGTAGAGATTATTTGGACGGCTGCGGTGGATTGTACATAAAAGCGCCGGCCTGGACCTTGTCTGCTTTTTGCTGTCCTAAAGACAATATCCCGGTAATTGCATGGCTCGTCGTGGCTGTCAACACCATCATTTCATCGATGATCTGAGCAATGGCCGGCCAATAGCCAAAATCAGGGAGTTCCCTCGCATATTGGTGTATGGTTTCCAATTGATGAAAGAAAGGCAGTTGACGGTTGATTTGCTCGTCCCGCCAGGTGGATATACGACAACCGATGCCGCCTTGGCTTGTCAGCTGAACGTCCCTGTCATGGGTCGTGGCAAAGCGGATAAAGTCCATGGCTATGGCTGCATGCATACTGCCGCTGCCAATACCATACACCCAGTATGAATTAGGAGCAACGGGGTCCGTGCCGGGCTGATGAGGAATAGGTGCCACCGCAATTTTGCCCGCAACAAGACCCTCACTAAGCTGTCCGGCGTAAGTGGCAAAACCGAACCAATTGATCATCATGGCCAATTCCCCTTTAGAAAAGGCCATCCCCAGTTGCACAGAATCCATCTGCATGGATCCTTTGTGAATGGCCGCCGGGTCCTGGGAAAGTTTTCTGTAATAGCAGAGTGCCTGTTCAATGGCGGGCTGCATAAAATCAATCCGGCCATCCGGCTTGGTGAATTCTGCCCCTCTGGACCAGCAATGGATACAAAAATCATAGACGGCGTTATGTCCATCGGGATAACCGGCCAGGGCCGTGCCCGATAAATCTTTTTCCTTACCCTGGAAATAACGGGCAACATCATAAAAAGATTCCCAGTTTTTAGGTGCTTCCAATACATAGCCAAACTGCAAAAAAAAGCCTTCCTGATGAATGGGATCCTCAAACAGATCCTTGCGGTAAATCAGGCACTCGGGCCCGTCATGAAAAGGTACGCCGTAATGGTATTGACCGTGTTTTTGCGCGCGTAGTAAAGAGGCAGGCCAGGGGTTAAAAAATTCAGGGCCGCCTGATAAAGGTTCAACGGGAAGTACGGAACCTTTCACAATGGCCTCTTTAATCCAGTCAGAACTGATTAATGCAAGGTCCCACTGACCGTTTTTCAGACCGTTTTCTTTTATGAGGCTGCTATGAAGTTCAGGCAGGTCCATCGGTACTGCGACCAGTTCCAGGGCGCTCCCTGTACTATGGGCATATTCTTGCCACAACTGTTCGATAAAGCGCTCAAAAGGCGCAAATTTCCTGATGGCTATATGAAACTGATCTGCCCGCATGTTACATTTTTTTAAACATCCTGTGTTAAGGCGGATAACAAGGAAGTGTCAATTCTATGATTATCCTGTCCAAGTGAAGGGGTACCCTTTTTTGAGGTCAGCGCCGCTCCGTTAAGTGTGATCGGGCAGCTTGTTGTTACAAACTGATAACCGTCTTCCATGCTAACCGTCTGGGTCATGTGCCCGTTATTTAACGACAGCTCTGCCAGCAGTTCCCGCCAGCTTTCTACCGGAGCGCACCAGATATCCGCCGGCTCCAGTATCTGCAGCCAATGACCGGTTTTTGCTGTCAATAAATGCGCGCTCAATATAGCCTTTATTTCTTCACGAAACGTAAACCATCCGGCGGGATCTGTGTATTTAGTCAGCGGCGGGCACTTAATTAATTCACCTAAGGTATGGACAGGGGTCATTGCTATGGATAAATAGCCGTCCAGGGTCTTATAAATCCCATAAGGAGCACCAAGATATGGATTGGCATTATTTTTCAGGGTGCGTTCCGGTAGTTGATGGCCATCATTGAAGTAACAGGTAAGGGATTCAAATTGGAGATCACAGGCAGATTCCAGCATACTGACCTGGACCAGGCCGCCCATGCCCGTCACTGCCCGTCTGACAAGGCAGGCTAAAATCCCCTGGACCAAGTGTCCACCTGTAGCGATGTCCACCAGTGAAATGCCCATCGGCACAGGGGCCATGTCCCCATTGCCGCTCAGAAAACACATGCCTGAAAGCGCCTGTAAAAGCAGGTCCTGGCCCGGTTTGCCACGCCAGGGCCCTTCGGTTCCATAGCCGCTGATCTCACCGTAGATGATATTTTGATTGATCTTTTTCAGTCTGTCATAATCCAGCCCAAGCCTTTCCATTACACCTGGCCTGAAATTATGCATGACAATGTCCGCTTTTTTTATGAGGACCATGATTTTTGACAGGTCATCCGGATTTTTAAGGTCCGCCGTATAACTTTCTTTGTTTCGATTGATCGCATGGAATACCGAGGAGGCACCATTCATTTCCACATCTGAGATATACATATGGCGGGAAATATCGCCTGTGCCGGGCCTTTCTATTTTAATGACCCTGGCGCCCAGATCCGCCAGTCGCAGGCTGGCCGAAGGGCCAGAGAGGAACTGACTGAAGTCGACCACCAGTATATCGTTTAAGGGTTTATTCATGTGCTGCAGGTTTAAACTCATTTATAGTAAGGTATGGTCCAGCTGTTCATTATGGGCACCCACTTCCGGTCCCGGTTTACTGCTGTTAAATAACTGTCCGTCGATGCGTATCGGACAGCGGGTGGTGGTTAAACTTCGGCCATCCGGCAGGACAATTTCCTGTTCCAGGCGCATAGCCTTATAACCGGGATGCGCAGTGAACTGGTGATAATTCTGTACCTCAGCACACCAGATATCTGCGGGCTCAAACAGATCGAGCCAGTACCCTGTCGTCTGTTTTTTTAACGCACCGGCAATGGCTGCCATAATAGCATCCCTATGGGTAAAGCCGTCATGTATTAAAGAGGCGATTTTAGGAATGTCCAGAGCCTTTGTCAGATATTCCAGATTTTCCATGGCCATGGCCAGATAGCCGTCCTTGGTCCCATATACGCCATAAGGGGCACTAAGATATGCATGGGCGTTTCCCTGGGCGGCCCGGTCCGGCAGGCGGCCGCCATCATTTAAGTGGGTGGTGATCACTTCGAACTGAAAATCTACCAGGGAGGCAAGTAAATTGACTTCTACCAGCATCCCCTGACCTGTTTTAGCGCGCGCGATAAGACCGGATAAGATGCCCTGGACCAGATGGGTGCCACAAATATAATCGGCGATGGAAAGTCCAAAAGGGACAGGCGGGTCGTTTTTGTTGCCCGATAACCATCCAAGACCGGATATGGATTGTAATAATAAATCCTGCCCAGGCTTAAATTTCCATTTACCTTCTTTGCCATAGCCGCTGATCTCACCATAAATAAGACCAGGGTTCAAACCCGCACAATCCTGATAGCCAAGGCCCAGTTTTTCCATAACGCCCGGCCTGAAATTATGGATCAATACGTCCGCTTTGCGGATCAGCTTTTTTATTTTATCCAAGTCTGCCGAATCCTTAAGATTGGCGCTATAGGAGAGCTTATTACGGTTAATGGTATGGAATAGTACACTGTTGTCGCCGGCAAAAAGGTTTTTAATGGCCAGCTGTCTGCCGCCTTCTCCGGTTTTGGGCCGTTCAATCTTTATGACCGTAGCCCCCAGGTCTGCCATTCTGAGCCCGGCCGACGGCCCGGACATATATTGGCAAAATTCAAGTACAATCAAATTCTCTAAGGGTGCCATCAGTGCTTGTTATTTAAAAGGTGATCTAAGTCGGATAAAACCTTTTCCGGCTGGCCGCCACTGATCAGGTAAGCACGGATCAAATCTCCTGCATGGTCCTGAAAGTGAATATACCCATTGTAACGAGGCCTCAGATAGGACCGCTCCAGGGCAGGCAAAGTCTGTAGGAAGAAATTTCCCGTGACCAGGTTATTGGCCTTTGCCACCCAGGCCTGCCTGTGGGCGGGCTGTCCACCAGTGTCAAAATAAAGATGTTCCTGGACAGCTGCACTGGTAGTATATTGCAGGTAGGCAATGGCCTTTGATTTATACATGCAATAGGCGGAAACGGCAAGACCCGTGCCGCCGATGGTAGTAATAAGTGGCCGTCCGTCAAGGCTGACAAGGTCCGTAAATTGCAGCGGGTGGTCTGCGTAACCTTTCCTTGCATAATTACTATAACCATAGGCAAAGGGACAGTAACTAAACTGATCAGTGGTAGACATCAGTTCATAGACTTTGATCGGGTTGAGTTCAAAGCATATCGGATCTATTTTTTTAATCAGTGTTTTATATAGTTGGAGTGCCTGGAGTCCTGTTGGCCTGCTGATAACTTTGCCGGGCTGGCTGAATGGATTTTCTCCAAGTGTACAGCAAAACATATAAAAATTCATGAGAGTGTCCACCGGGATGCCGGGCAAAATAACCTGTCCCCGGTCTGCCAGAGCCAATACATCTTCAAAAGTACGGGGTAGTTGCCAGTTGCCCTGCTGGAAAATATCCGGCCGGTAGCTGGCTACAGGTGCTGCCGCATCCATCGGGACTGCCCATGTCTGCCCCTTATGCGTATAGCTTTCAAAAGAAGCGCCGACGCTTCCCTGCAGCTGTTGGCGCAAAAACTGCTCCGGCAAGTATTTATTTAGTGGCAGCAATTGTTCGTTTTCCGCTGCATAACCGATCCAGGGATAATCAATAATCAATAAATCAAAATCCTTTGCCAGCTGGCCGATGGGCTTATCAGCAAAGTCCTGCAAACTGCGCTTATGCCAGGTAATTTCCACATCATTATTCAGTTCCATAAACCGCTGGGCGGTAGCCACCAGCGGGGTATATCCCCTGCTATGGTCCCAGGTGATACCTTTTAATCTTATTTGCCCCAATTTTTATTATTTTATAATTCAAATATAAATATAAAATTCATAAATAAACAAAAATGGCGGGAAAAATATTATTTTTGTTCCCGTCGAAAAGCGTAA
>Ga0182744_1002995_pt1 | contig 13448 bp, 10 predicted proteins | sample eDN3rd30CKraftMG_FD_128525 | JGI IMG/M metagenome (GOLD analysis project Ga0182744, IMG submission 128525) | Enriched Miracle-Growth compost microbial communities from Emeryville, California, USA - eDNA 3rd pass 30_C Kraft MG (version 2) (version 2) ...
ACGCTCGGTCAACGCCACTTCGACGTGCAGTTGATCGGCGGCATGGTTCTGCATCAGGGCGACATCGCCGAGATGCGGACCGGCGAAGGCAAGACGCTCGTTGCGACGCTGCCCGTCTATCTGAATGCGCTGACGGGCAAGGGCGTCCACGTCGTAACCGTCAACGACTATCTGGCCAAGCGCGACGCCGACTGGATGGGTCAAGTCTACCGCTTCCTGGGACTGACCGTCGGCTGCATCATCCACGACATGAGCGACGAAGAGCGCAAGGCCGCTTACGGCTCGGACGTGACGTACGGCACCAACAACGAATTGGGCTTCGACTATCTCCGCGACAACATGAAGATGGAACGCGAGGAGATGGTCCAGCGCGACCATATCTACGCGATCGTCGACGAGGTGGACTCGATTCTGATCGACGAGGCGCGCACGCCGCTGATCATTTCCGGCCCGCTCGAAGACCGCGCCGACCTTTATCAATCCATCGACGAGCTGATGAAGATCGTTGAGCCCGAGGATTACGAACTCGACGAGAAACAGCGCCAGGTTTCGTTCATTGAAGCCGGCAATGAGAAGATGGAGAAGGCGCTTCAGGAAGCCGGCATGCTGGAGGGCACGCTCTTCGACATCGACAACGTTACGATCGTCCACCACCTCAATCAGGCGTTGAAGGCACATAAGCTGTTCCAGCGCGACAAGGATTACATCGTCAAAGGCGGTCAGGTCGTCATCATTGACGAGTTTACCGGCCGTATGATGCCGGGCCGCCGTTATTCCGAAGGTCTGCATCAGGCTCTCGAAGCGAAAGAGCACGTTGAAATTCAGCCCGAGAACCAAACGCTCGCGTCCATCACGTTCCAGAACTACTTCCGCCTGTACAAAAAGCTCGGCGGCATGACCGGCACCGCCATGACGGAAGCCAGCGAGTTCATGGATATCTATGGGCTCGAAGTCATCGATATTCCGACCAATCTTCCCGTCAGTCGTATCGATGAAGACGACGAAATCTATCGCACGCAGAAGGAAAAGCTGGCCGCGATCGTGCAATCGATCGCCGAAGCCAAGGACCGCGGGCAGGCGATCCTCGTCGGTACGACCTCGATCGAGAAATCCGAGCAGCTGTCCGAGCTTCTGAAAGACGCAAAATATCTTCGCGGTCTCGCCAAGACGTTGGAGCAGCAGGCGGCGGATCTGAAGCCCGGCAAAGAGGAAGATCTGCGCAAGCATCTGACCTACATGTCGACGCTTTTGAACAAGTATGCTTCCGAGGCGAAGGGCAACGCCGCGCCGATCGAGCACAAGGTTTTGAACGCGCGCTATCATGAGCAGGAAGCCAGCATCGTGGCGCAGGCGGGCGTTCCAGGCGCCGTGACGATCGCAACGAACATGGCCGGTCGCGGTACCGACATTCAGCTCGGCGGCAACGCTGAGTTCCGGCTTCGCGACTGGATCGCGGAGGAGACGGCGAAGGGGACCCCCCCCGACGAGGCGGCTATCGCAGCCAAGCGCACTGAGCTGGTCGCCGCCGTCTCCACGGACAAGCAGAAGGCACTCGACGCCGGCGGTCTCTACGTGCTCGCGACCGAGCGCCATGAAAGCCGTCGTATCGACAATCAGCTTCGCGGCCGCTCCGGCCGCCAGGGCGATCCCGGCCGCTCGAAGTTCTACCTGGCGCTCGACGATGATCTGATGCGCATCTTCGGTTCCGAGCGTATGGACAAGGTTCTGCAAACGCTGGGCCTGAAGGAAGGTGAAGCGATCATCCATCCCTGGATGAACAAATCGCTTGAGACCGCGCAGAAAAAAGTCGAGCAGCGCAACTTCGACATCCGCAAGCAGATCCTCAAGTACGACGACGTGATGAATGACCAGCGCAAGGTCATTTTCGACCAGCGTCTCGATATCATGGGGCAGGAGGACGTATCCGAGACGGTCGTCGAGCTTCGCAACGAACTCATCGAAGAACTTGTCACGCGCTTCATCCCGCCGACCGCTTATGCGGAGCAGTGGGACACCGCCGGCCTCAAGGAGCAAGTCAACGACATCTTCGGTCTCGACCTGCCGATCGATGCATGGGCTGCTGAAGAAGGCATTGCGGACGAAGAAATCCGCGGGCGCATCAAGGCTGCCGTCGACGCCAAAGTCCAAGCGAAGACCGACGAACTCGGGACTGAGCTTTACCGCCGCATCGAGAAAATGGTCGTGCTGCAGACGCTCGATCATCTATGGCGCGAGCATCTCGTGACGCTTGAGCACTTGCGTCAGGTCATCGGCTTCCGCGCCTATGGCCAGCGCGATCCGTTGAACGAATACAAGTCCGAAGCCTTCATTCTGTTCGAGAACATGCTCGGCCGCCTGCGCGAGAACGTGACGGGGCAGCTGATGCACGTCGAACTGGCGCCGCCCGATGAGCAGCCGATGCTGCAGCCCGTCGATCTGCCGCCAATGGTGGCGCATCACGTCGATGCGACGACGGGCTTCGACGCCTTCGAACAAAATCCTGAGATGGCAATGGCCGACGCGGCTATTGAAGGCGCTCGCGCCCGCCGCAACGCCCCGCCAGAACCCGAGAAGCGCGCGCCGATCCAAAGCCGTCGCGCCGAGGGCGCCGTGGACCCCAACGATCCCGCAACCTGGGGCCGCGTTTCGCGCAACGCGCTATGCCCGTGTGGCTCGGGCAAGAAATACAAACACTGCCACGGCAAGATGGATTAATGCCGGCGGTCAAACGGGCCGTAGAATATTCCCGTTATTATTGTGGCGAGGCGGTCATTGAACGCGACTTGGCGTAATTGGCCGCCGAAAGATGTTTGGAATGGCGCACCTTATAATAGGCGCGCTGCAGATATTCCTTTAATTGTTTCCGGCGCAGGGTCACACGCCATTTCGTCAAGGTGGGTTTGGAATTCGGAAGCTGCAGCAGACTTCCGATGACATATTTATTTTGCGAGATATGCGCGGCTAAACGCGAGAAACCAGAAACACCGCCGTGGGTATGCGTCGAAAAATAAAGCTTCTCGGCGTTTCCGAGTGCAATAAGATCTACAATCGCATCAATGACGTGTTTCTCGCGATCTTCCAATTGATGAAGAGCCACCCCGGACGTATCTGGTATGTCGCTTGACGTCAAAATTTCCGATGGGCAATTAAGGCGGGCATACTCTATGACGGCAGCATCATCGCTGCATACCAATACGCGCTTGCCTCTTATTTCTGGTAAAATACGCTGAAATAAATCCTTGTAGTTGGTTTTTAAGTCCGTGTTGCGCACGTGGACCGCGCAGTACGTGCTGTCGAGCTTGCTGATACGGCTCAGGATCAACGCGCGTGGCCCCGGCGCGATATATAGTCTTTCCAAGAGGTCGAACGATAACTTTCCCCCACCGTATTGCTCGTGCACAAGAACGGTTTCCTCGTACTCCTTGGAGAAATCGAAAGTTAGTGGCACCCGAGGATTATTCTTCAATACCAGATTTGGTGCCTTGAATATCGCCAAATCCATCAAATGAAGTTTGCCGCGAAGTTCGAAAGGAAAGCAGGAGAGTTGATTTAGGAATTCGAGAGTTTCTGGATGGATATCAAAAATAAATCTAAATGCCCGTTCTTTAGCCTCGAAGTACTCGGAAAAATTTGCATGTAATCCGGAATTGCGGGTGTCAATTAATAGAATGCGTCCGGATTTTAGCGCATATTTCCAGCATTTTTCTATCTGGCAAAGAGTGTCGTTTAACCCGCCGTGGGGGCGACAAAGGAGATACCTTTCCGGCTGCTGCAAATTTTTCCCATTTGGCGGCGCAGGCAACATGTTCATGAATGCTTCCTGGGGTATCGCACCTAAATCATAAGCAAGGATTATCCGACGTCTTATCGATGAGTCTCGTTGGATAGAGACGTGTCCTTGTCCAGGGGCGTGGCTTCCGATCCGTGCGCACCATGCCCGGCGATCCGGTCGGACAACGCCAGTAGAACACTTGAAACGACAAACACGATGTGGATCACGACCAACCAAAACAGTTCTTTTTCGCGCTCCGGCGTCACGGTGCCGAGTGACATGAACTGCCGCAACAGTTGAACCGCGGAAATCGCGACGATCGACGAAAGCATTTTCAGCTTCAAGGCACCGAAGTCGATCGTTCCCATCCATTCAGGCCGGTCGCCGTGTTCGGAATGGTCCATCTTCGAGACGAAGTTTTCATATCCCGAAAAGATCACGATGATCAGAAGCGATCCGGTCAGCGTCAGATCGACAAGCGTGAGGAGGCCAAGAATGACGTCCGACTCTGTCGACGAGAATGCGCCTGTCGCGAGGTGCACAAGCTCGGAAAGAAATTTGATCAGCAGGATGATGAGAGAGAGTGCCAGCCCGAAATAGAAGGGGGCCAGCAACCAGCGCGAACTGAACAAAAGATTTTCAAGTGCGATCTCCACGCGCTTGGCAATGGTCTTTTCGGCCATGTCTCCGCAGTCCTTCACGGGTTGATAAAATCTGGGTTTCTATTGCAAGGCTCACCGTCCGAGGCAAGCATATGGGTGCTCTCGCGGTATTTAGCGAACAAGCGGCCAAGAAAATGTCGGCACGGGCCGCGGTGCGACTTCAAGGCTCGATTGCATCTGCGGAATAGGTCGTGGTGTGGACGACGCCTGCGTCGCAAGCGTTGGCAGCTCTGGCGTCGGATAGGGGACGTCGCTTAGCCATTGGTCCTGCTCGCGAATGGCCGTCAGCGTTGGACCGCAGGCCTGGAGTGGACCAGCATCCTCTCGCGGTTGCGCCTCGCGGAAAATATAGCGGCCACCGCACACGCTGATGACGGGTGGGCGCTTGCTTCGCTCAAAAAGGTCGTAGCCTTCTTTGAGATTGGTCCAGTACGCCTTCCACGGTGACTCGCTCCGCTCTGCCATGTGCACGTCGGTCATTCGGAACGGATAGATATGCACCGGGACAATCCGCTCGCCGGCGTCCATCGCGGCGACGGTGAGCTGATGGATCTCGTCGGAAACGGGATTGGTCATGGCAAAGCACCCGATCGACGAGCATCCGCCATGAATCAGGATCATCGATCCGGTGCGCGCCTGAGATTGCTCGAGAATGTTCGGATAACCGATATCCAGCGAACGGGGCCATCGGCCGACGTGGCGCGTCTGCGATTTGGTGAGGGTGTAATAACCTTCCGGCGCCTGCCGGTCGCCGTCCCGCAACTTCGGTCCGAGCGAACCGGACCAGTGACAGATCGGATACGTGGCGAAGAGGACGTAGCCGTCGCCTTTCTCCTTCCACACCTCCAATTCGGATTCAGCCTTGAAGATGCGGATCAGAACCGGATCGGCAAGCGTCACGCCTTTGTCGCGCAGCCTCTGCTGTAGGACGGCGACGTCGGGCGTGCCCGGCAGCGGCAGCGCACCGACGGCGGCAGCGCGCTGGCGTTCGATGCGATCGGCAGCCACGTCCTTGAGCTCGATCGTCAACGCACGTACCGCCTCGACGCCGGAAAAAGCCAAAGCGACCGACGCCAGTACAGCTAGCCGTAGGAATGCGGACAAGGTCATGAAATGGTTTGCGATTGCGTCTCGGCAGATCATAAAGACAGGCCATTATCGCTCACCTTCGGCAAAACGACGTGTCTTTTTGCCAACACCGGCGGATAGAACGACAGGTCGCGACGCGGTTTGCCGGGTATTTTTTTGTGCAACGGTCGTCGTGCAGGCTGTGGTCCGCACAGGCGCATGGACCCACACGTAGCCTCGCGCTTCACGCGCGAGCGCTCATCTCGAATCCAGGCGACATTCCGAGACGGGCATGGCGGCCATCGTCCGGCAACTCACGTCACCAGCCGTAATAATATCGGCTGCGATAGGGGCGCACGTAATAGGGATCGTAATAGCCGGGCGCAGGCACATAGCGCGGAGCCGGAACGGCATAATAGGTAACAGCCGGCGGGTAATATACGGCCGGCGGATACGCATATCCGTAACCGCCATAATAGTATCCCGGATAATATGCGGGCCCGTCATAATAGCGCCGCCGCCAATGAGTGACCTTTGTTAGTCCGTCCGCTTGGTGGGCGGAGAGCGCCGTCGGTGACATAAGCCCTGCGACAGCTGCCGATGCCGACGTTGAGCCAGCCCAGATGGCAGCCAAGGCAGCGGCCGCACCGGCCGACGCGAGCCACGCTTTACGCATTACCGACCTCCCATGATCGCTCGATTATGCAATTCTAGCGCATTTCGATATTGGAGGCGATTCAATTAGCGGGGCGGATAAGTAAATGCCGATTGAGCGCATTGCGTAACGATAAACATTGGTCAATTAATCAATAACGAAACCAATAAATTTTTCGGAATTGGATTTCATTCAATCGCGCAGGTTCAAGCAACGGAAGCAAAACGTGCGAGCTACGGCAGGCGCCGAAAATCAACCTGTGGTGCCCGCCGAAGCGCAGCCGTCGGCGATCGGTTCGCTGCCGTTGGAACCCCGGGCGCCCGCCTCGAACCGGTAGCGTCCTTTGCAGACCGAGGCCTTGGGTGGCACCTTGCTGCTTTCGAAAAGATCGCTGCCGGTTTTGAGGTCGCGCCAGAAGGCGGAATCGGTTGCGCCTGCGTGTGCGGCGACGTTCGCGTCCGACATTCGAAACGGATAGACCTGCACTTGAAATCGCTTTTGGCCTCCTGCCAATGCCGCCGTAACGATTTGCCAAATCTCCGCCATTTGAGCGTCCGTCATGGCGAAGCAGCCGATGGAGCGGCAATCGCCATGCACCATGATCAGCGAACCCGTGCGGCCCTGGGCGCGGTCGAAGGCATTGGGGTAGCCAAGATTGAACGAGCGAAAATAACGGCTGTTCGGGTTCAGTGCCGAGGCATCGACCGTATAGAAGCCTTCGGGCGATTGACCGTCACCCTCCCGCAGTTTGGGGCCGAGTATTCCGGACCACATGCAAATGGGATAGGTCGTGAACCGGTGGAAGACGCCATCGCGCTGCAGCCAGACCTCAAGTTCAAAGTCGCGCTTGTAAATGCGGATCAAGACCGGCGCGCCGAGCTTCAGTCCGTGTTCGCCAAGACGCTCGGAAAAGCGGGCCAGGTCCGGCTGTCCGGGCAATGGCAATTTGGATTCGGCACGGAAGAAGCGCTGTGAACGCTCGTATTGAAGGAGCGCGTCATCGCCCAGTAGCAGCGGCATCCATTTCGGCGCCAGGACAAAGGCGGCGATCACCGATGCGCCGAGCGCTAACAGAAAGAAGCCACCGAGCCATCGGCGCCGTGAACGGCTGCGGCGCTTGTCCGGTAATTCAGGCATGACGGCGGCCAAACCTAATTGGCGTTGGCGAGCGGCGTGCTCGGAAACGACTGCGCGCTTTGCCGTTGCTTCGCGGCGTTGATATCGGCGATCGTCGGTTCGACATCGGGGCTCGCAATGCCCTTGAGCTTATTACCTTTTGCGACATCGATCTCGGCCGGTTCCGGCAATGGCGTAAAGGCGGTGACCGTCGGACGTGAAAACGCAGGGCACGACCCGGAAGGATCGGGCCGGCTTTGGGCCACCACGCCGACCACATACCGGCGCTCGCAGACGACGACGTTCGGCGGCACGCGATATTTCTCGAAGTAGTCATAGCCCCGCTTCAGGGTTTGCCAGTAGCTATACCATTTGTTGTGCTTCTCCTTGGCCATGCGGGCGTCCGTCATACGGAACGGAAATGCCTGAAGCTGAAAGCTCGACTGGCCGGCTTTCAGGGATTCGCGTGTCAGGCCGTAGATTTCTTCCATCAGCGCATCGGTCATCGCATAGCATCCCGCCGAACGGCAGCTGCCATGCACCATCACGGAATCGCCCGTGCGCCCCCATGAGCGATCGTAGGCGTTCGGATAGCCGACGTTGAACGAGAGATAGTATTTCGAGTTCGGGTTCATCAACGCCGGGGTGATCGTATAGAAACCTTCCGGAGCCTGCCGATCGCCATAGCTCAGTTTCGGCCCGATCTGACCCGACCAATTGCAAATGGGATAGGTCTTGAAATGATAGAACCGCCCATCGTCGCGTTGCTTCCAGATTTCGAGTTCGGATTCTTCCTTGAAGATGCGCACGAACACCGGCGAACCGGGCTGCATGCCCTTCTTCGCCAGCAGCGCCAGCGTTTCCTTGGAGAGCGGAACTTCAGAGGGAGGCGGAATGGTCGGCGTGGCGGAGCAAGCCGCCAACACGACCACGACAGCCGCGAGGACTGCTTGGACAGCAGCCTTCCACGTCAACGAGACGCGCGTCAGCACCAAAGCGCCCTTCCCTGAAGTAGTTTCCCCGTGCCGCGGGCTGGCGGACTATGAATGCAACAAACTGAAACGACGACACTTAGTGTGGCCGGGCGGAGGCCATGTCAACGCAAGTATTGCCTTGGAATGCGGCGCCCCGTGGACATGTCGGCGCGGCGTCAGTCGGACTTATCGTCCGATTGACAAAAAGCGCTCGTGGCGCTGGGCGCGGATGTCGTCGGCCGATTTCCCATCGAATTCCGACAGCATCCGCGCGATGGCGTTGCCTGTCGATATGATGACCGATTCGCGGTCGCGGTGCGCGCCGCCGGTCGGCTCCTTGACGATTCCATCGATGACGCCGAGCTGATCGAGGTCCTGCGCCGTAATCTTCATATTGGTCGCGGCTTCTTCCTTCTTGTTGCTGTCGCGCCAGATGATGGATGCCGCGCCTTCCGGCGAAATCACCGAATAAATAGCGTGTTCGAGCATAAGAATGCGGTTCGCTGTGGCGATCGCGATGGCGCCGCCTGAGCCGCCTTCGCCGACGATGACGGCAACGATCGGCACGCCGAGCCGCAGGCAGCATTCTGTCGAGCGTGCGATCGCTTCGGCTTGCCCGCGTTCTTCCGCGCCAATGCCCGGATAGGCGCCGGGTGTATCGACGAACGTGATGATCGGTAGCCCGAACCGATCGGCCAGTTCCATCAGCCGCACAGCCTTGCGATAGCCCTCCGGCCGCGCCATGCCGAAATTGTGCTTGATGCGCTTTTCGGTGTCCGAACCCTTTTCATGGCCGAGCACGAGAACCGGCTTGTTGCGGAACTTGCCCAGGCCGCCGACGATGGCCTCGTCCTCGGCGAAGTAGCGATCGCCTGCGAGCGGCGTGAAGTCCTCGATGAGGCCGCCGATGAAGTCGAGGGCATGCGGTCTTTCAGGATGCCGGGCGACGAGCGTCTTCTGCCAAGGCGTCAGCTTCGCATAGGTGTCCACGAGAGCGGCTTTCGCTTTTTGCTCCAGCCGCGCGATTTCATCCGCGATCTGCGGCCCCTTGCCGTCCTTATGCAAAGCCTTCAGCTCGGCGACCTTATTCTCGAGCTCCAGGACGGGTTTTTCAAAATCGAGATAGGTGCGAAGAGCGGTTGAAGCGTTCACGGAGGCGATGTCTCTCGATGTTGTGCAACTAAAACGTGCGGGGGCGATTTCGCGCATCCGCCGCGCGACATTCACCTTTTGGCCAGCCGGGTGTCAAGGCGAAGTGGCGTCTTAGGCTAACTAGTCGCCGGATCCGCACCGGCCACAATGGCGCAGGCTCTAGCGGTCGCCTTCCGACAGCTTTTTTACGATCGGCACGAGCCCGAACATAAGTGCGGCGGCAACTGCGACAAGGCCGGCCTGTGCCAGGAACGACAGCACGAGCGCGTCGGGATCGCTGGTGGTGAAGGCGCCGCCAATATCGCCTGCGAGTTTATTTCCAAACGCCGTCGCCAGGAACCATATGCCGAGCACGATGCCGCTCATTTGGGCCGGAGCGATCCGCGTCATCGTTGAGAGTCCGACCGGACTGAGCAGCAGCTCGCCAACCGTAAACAGGAAATAGACGCTGATGAGCCAGAGCGGCGAAACGCGGCTATCGGCGGCGTAGCTCGACGCGAGAACCATCAGCAGGAACGCTGCCGCCAGAAAAATCAGCGCCGAGCCGAATTTCGCGGCCGATGATGGCTGGTTTGCTCCGAGCTTTAGCCACAGCATGGCGGCGAGCGGCGTCAGCAGAATGACGAAGACCGGATTGGCGGACTGATACCAGGCCGACGGAAAAGAGAAGCCGAAGATCTCGTTCCGCGTCAGTTGATCCGCAAAAAGCGACAACGTCGTGCCGGCTTGCTCGAAGATCGCCCAGAAAATCATGGCCGCGATGAAATAGATGCCGACCGCCGCTAGTCGCCGCGCATCCGGATTGGGCTGCGCCGCGCCGTAGAGAATAGCGCCGAGCGGCAGGATAACGAACAACCAGCGCAGCCACTTGAACCCGGAGACGTCGGACAGCAGGGCCAGCAACAGCAGCCCGAACGTTGCAGCCAGAATAAGGATGCCTTGCCGCCCGATGATCTCTGTCGAAGCGGCGGGCAACGGATCGGGATCTTTCAAGTGCCGCATATGCCGCGCGAAGAGCACCATCGAGAACGTCATCCCGACGCCTGCCGCGGCGAATCCCCAGTGCCAGCTCAGCATGGGATCAAATCCGAGCGCGGCGAGCCAGCTTTTGAAAAGCGAGCTCTGCGCCAGGAACCCGGTGACGATCGGCGCTAAGAATCCGCCAATGTTGATTCCCATGTAGAACAGCGAGAAACCCGCATCGCGGCGATGATCGTCGCGCGTATAGAGCGCCCCGACGAGTGCCGAAATGTTCGGTTTGAAGAGGCCCGTGCCGAGCGCGATGAGGACCAGCCCAAGATAGAAGCTCGCCAGCGTCGGTATGGCCATTGCGTAATGGCCGGCCGCGATTGTCAGGCCGCCCGCCAGAACGCTGCGCTTGGCGCCGAGAACACGATCGGCGATGAAACCGCCAGGCAGGGCCAGAAGGTATACGGCCATCGTATACGAGCCGTAGATGCTTCCGGCATTTGGTGTCTTGAACCCAAGTCCCCCGGCTTCGATCGGCGCAACCATGAACAGGATGAGAAGCGCGCGCATGCCGTAATAGGAAAAGCGCTCCCACAGCTCCGTGAAATAGAGCGTGGAAAGTCCTCGGGGATGCGCGGCAAACCCCAGTTGATGCAATCGCTTGTCTGAAGCCTTTGGCGTCATGGAGCTAGGGCACACGGTGAGGGGCTAAGACCACAAGATCATGCGCCCTTGTCGCCTGTCACCACCTTGCCCATCCAATCTTCGATTGTGGTCGTGCCGATCTGCTGCACCTTTTCGCGTTCCGCAGGTTTTACGACATCCTGCATGGCGTCGATACGTTTCCATTCGCAGAACGGCGTCTCTTCTTCGACGCCCGGCGCGTAGCGGGAGGTCTCGATTTTCTTGTAGCGATGGATGTAGCGCGGGCAGTTCATCCAGACCTCGTGAATGGAAACCTTCACGGCCATTTCGGCCTCTTTGAACGAGTCCACCTCTTGCCCGCCGACGATCAGTTCGGCGCGGCCTTGGGCGCGCAAACGAAACGGCTTTTCGAAGTCGATGAACAGCATGCCGATTTCCGGATTCGCCGAGATGTTGCCCATCGACAGATACATGCCGTTGCCGTCGTAGCTGGGAAACAGCAGCGTATGCGCATCCAGAACGCGAACGAAGCCCGCCATGCCGCCCTTATAGGAAACCGTCGGCCGGCCCATGTGATCGATGGTCGACAGAAAAAACATTTCGCGGCTCTCGATGAACGCCTTGTCGTTGTCGTCGATCTCGGGCTTCACCGCCACCGCCTCGATGCGATCGGCGAGAGCCCGCGTGTCGAACGCCATCTGCATTGCGCGATGAATGTCCCCGAATAGGCGGCTCATGGTAGATCCTCCCTTGTCCTTTTCGACTTACTTTTTCGTATGTCGCCAACATCGTGGCCAGTGTGGAATTCGCCCGCTCGCCTTATTTGGATTTCGCGAGCGGGTGATGCGTATTGACGAGCGCCTTCAGTCGCTCCTGCAGGACGTGCGTATAAATCTCGGTCGTCGAAATGTCAGCATGACCGAGCAACTGCTGAACAGCCCTTAGATCGGCTCCGCGGTCAAGCAGATGGCTGGCGAAGGCATGTCTGAGGACATGCGGAGAAACGCGATCCGCGCCAAGTCCAGCCTCGACGGCCACATCTTTCAGGTCCTGCGCAAATCCTTGCCGCGTCATATGCCCGGATGCCGATTTCGAGGGAAAAAGCCACTCCGAGCTTTCGAACCGCCCCGAGATTTCAAGAAATCGATCGAGGGCGGCGCGTGCCGCCGAATTGAGAGGAACCAGCCTTTCGCGGCCGCCTTTGCCTTTGATGGAAAAGACACGCTGGTCGCCCCTTAAAACGGTTCTAGGGAGTCCGACGAGCTCGGACACACGCATGCCCGTAGCATAAAGAATTTCGAGCAAGCAATGGAAGCGTAACGCGCGAAACAGAGCTCGCCCTTCGACGCCGTCGCAACGTTTCAGTGACGTTTCGAGCAATCGATCGACCTCTGCAATGCTCAAAACTTTCGGCAGGGCGCGTTGTTTTTTCGGTCCCTGCAGCCCGGAGGTCGGATCGCTTTCAATGACGCCCTCGGCAAGCAGAAACCGATAAAATTGCCGGACGGCCGAGAGGCGCCGGGCGCGCGATGTCGCCGCCTGTCCGGCATTGGCCAGCACGGCGATGTAGCTCTGAATATGCCGGGGCTCGGCGGCGCGCGGAGCGACCCCCAATTCCGAGAGATGCTGGAAAAAACCGGCGAGATCGCTGGCATAGGCATCGAGCGTGTTTTGCGATGCACCGCGTTCTGCGGCGAGCATGTCGAGAAAGTCTGTGACGTGGCTGCCGTGTGCGACGACGGATGCCATCCTCGCCTCAGTTCGTTTCAAAGCGCGGCCATGACGGCAAAAGCGCTTCGAGGCCGAGACGGCGCGCATCGGCATCGAGACCGGCGCGCTTCAGGGCGCGAATGCTGTCCCCGAGCGCGATCAAATTGGCATCCTCGGCGCCGTTCGGACCAAGAGCCTTCATGACGAGCAACACGGTGTGGCCGAACTCCTGCTTCTTCGATGCGACTTGCAGTTCGGTCAGGACGCCGGTTTCGGGCAGATAGCCGGAGGTCGGCTGTGGCGTTCGATTGGCGGTCTCCCAAAGCGGCAGCGGCACGACGTAGTCGAGCGCTTCCAGCACGGTCGTCAACCGATAGAGCGCGGCGGAAGGAAAACGGCCGCTCGACGCATAATTTTCAAGCGCTGCGAAATTTTGACCGCGATTGCGTTCGTGGGGATCGGCGATATCGAGAAGTGCAAGCCAATGGTCCAGCCGTCCCGCGCCATCGGAACTATCGCCAAGACGAACCCAGGACCGGGCCATGTCGTATTGGCCGGACGCAAGACCAATCTCGACAGCGGTCTCCGCGAACCAGGTCACTTCAGGCGCCGGTCTCACATTGACGGTCGCTGGTGCGATCATCTTCGCCGCGGTCAGGTAGAGCCCCTGATGCTTCGCATCGTCGAGGAAGGCGCGGATGAGGCGCGTCTTGCGCATGGGCGAT
>Ga0182744_1002999_pt1 | contig 13442 bp, 14 predicted proteins | sample eDN3rd30CKraftMG_FD_128525 | JGI IMG/M metagenome (GOLD analysis project Ga0182744, IMG submission 128525) | Enriched Miracle-Growth compost microbial communities from Emeryville, California, USA - eDNA 3rd pass 30_C Kraft MG (version 2) (version 2) ...
ACCGGATGGGCATGAAAGGGCTCACCGTCTGGGGCGAGCCCTCCGACTACAACGGAGCGACCGAGATCAGCTACCTGGCTTTTGCCAGCTTCGGCTGGAACCCGGAGCTGACCTGGGACGAGTTCATCTCCCGCGATGTCGCGCCGCTGTTCGGCGGGGCGCAGGCGGCGCAGCGCTTCATCGCGATCACCGAGGAGATCGACGCTGAGGCCACGCTTTCACCGCAGCGGCTCGAAGAACTGATGGGCGAAGCCGCCTCCGCCCTGACGGCCTCGGCGCCTGAGCCGCGCCGGCGCTGGCTGTCGCTCGCCGACCGCATCGGCCGCCGCCAGCATATGGGGCATTAGCGGCCGGGGAAGTGGCGCGAAGGCGATCGGACGCCGCCATGGCGCGCCGCACCGTCAGGCGAGACCTTCCGGCCCGGCGCCGCATACCAGCGCGCAGATCTTCTGGCCGGCGGAAAACCGCAGCACGCCCTTGCGCAGCGCCGCTGCGGCCGCGGCCCCGCTCAAATCCGCCGCCAGCCCCATTTCGAACCACAGCCAGCGCGCCGCCTCCAGCATGTCGTCGTCGTCGATCAGCACCACCTCGTCGATCAGCTCCCGCGAGGTCGCGAAGACATCGCGGTCGGTCTCGGCGCAGGCCATGGTGGCGACGCGCGTGGTCACCTTGTCGAGCTTCACGACATGGCCGGCGGCCAGCGAGGCATGGAAGGTCGGCGCGCCGGTCGGCTCGATGCCGATGATGCGGATCGAAGGCTTCAGCGCCTTCAGCGCCACCGCCATGCCGGTGATCAGCCCGCCGCCGCCGATGGCGATCAGGACGGCATCGAGGTCCGGCTGCTGCTCCAGCAGTTCCAGCGCCAGCGTGCCCTGCCCCGCCACCACGTAGGGATCGGCGAAGGGGTGGAAATAGGCGCAGCCCTTGTCATCGGCGAAGGCCAGCGCGCTGAGGTTGGTTTCGTTCCAGACCGAGCCCACGACTTCGACCGTCGCGCCCCATTTGCGCAGCTTCTCGATCTTGGCCTGCGTGACGTTGGTCGGCACGAAGATGGTCGCCGGCACGCCGGCCAGTTTCGCCGCCCGCGCGACGGCGAGACCGTGATTGCCGCCCGAGGCGGTGGTGACCCCGCGCGCCATGTCCTGCGGCGGCGTCGCCAGCAGCTTGTTGGTGGCGCCGCGCGCCTTGAAGGAACCCGTCACCTGCAGGCATTCGAGCTTCAGCCAAAGCTCGGCCTCGGTGACCGGCGCGCTCAGCGCATCCGCCTGCACCAGCGGCGTGCGGCGCACATGCGGCGCGATCCGTTGGCGCGCCCGGTGGATATCGTCCAGTGTGATCATCGTCAGTCCTCGAGCGGAGAAGCCACCACCAGGCAGCAATTGCCGGGACGCACGCGCCCCGGATGGCGTTTGCCGTAAACTACCCCGCTCGCGCCGAAGCGCAACTCGACCGGGTCGCGGCCCGGATTTTCCAGGAAATGGATGCGGCCGGCCGGCTCGCCTTCCCGCACCGCCGCGCCAAGCTCGTGAAAGGGCTCGAAAATGCCGGCTTCGGACGCCATCACATAGGACGAGGTGCCGGCGATGGTATGGAAGCCGGTCGCGTCCGGTCCCTTTTCCAGCGCGCCCTCCAGCACGCCCAGATGGCGCAGCACGTTGTGCACGCCGCGCCGGCAGATGCGCACCGCCTCCGGCGTGACCGTACCGGTGCCCGCCATTTCCGTCCCGACGGTGACCAGGCCGGCGCGCACGGCGGTGGAAGTGGAGGTACGCGGATCGCCGAAGTTGGAAATCTGCACCTTGAACGGTGCCTGGAAAGCCTCGACCGCCGCCCGGTTGCGGGCGTCGAGCTGCGGATCGTCGCAGGGTTCGAGCACCGCGCTCGGGATGATCGACAGCGACGAGCCGCCCGAATGGAGGTCGACGAAGGCATCGGCCAGCGGATAGAGCACGCTGCTGACATAGTGCGAAATCTGCTGCGTGGTCGAGCCCAGCGGATCACCCGGAAAGGTGCGGTTGAAGTTGAGGTCGTCGATCGGCGAGACGCGGCGGCTGGCCTCGACCGCCGGCAGGTTGATGGCCGGCACGATGATCAGCCGGCCGTTCATGGCCGTTGACTCGAGGCCGCGGATGATCTCGCCGAGAACGATCGGCCCCTCATACTCGTCGCCATGGTTGCCGCCCTGCAGGATCACGGTCGGGCCCGAGCCGTTGCGGATCACCGTCAGCGGGACCCGGATCACGCCCCAGGCATCGTCATGAACGGACGAGGGAAAATTGACGAAGCCGACTTGCTTGCCGTCCCTGTCGAAATCGATGTCGGTAAAGCCGATGGAGCGCGTCACGCCTGACCTGCCTGCCCGGCCGAGGGCCGGTCGCGGCCGACCTCGCCGGTCTTTCTATATATGAAATATCGATTTGACATAAGATATCCTCACCGGTTCGGTGTCAAGCTTGGCGCCGTCGCCACCACTTGTCGGAAGGGGCGATGATCGAGCCGTCGACGATCCTGCACGAATGGGGGTTCCGGCAGACGAGGATGGGGTCGGCGACCGACGCTGGCCATCAGGCGCGGCCAGCGATAATCGCCGGCTGGGCCTGTGCCTGACCTACGCCGCCCTTGCGGAAGCGGCGGCCGATCCGCCGGCCAGGCGACCGAACACGGTGCCCGCCATCAGGCCGGTTCCGCCCGGATAGTTGAAGTAGAACAGCCCGCCGACGAGTTCACCGGCGGCGAACAGCCCATCGATCGGAACCAGGTCCACGTCCAGGACCTGGGCATTGTCGTTGACCCGCAGGCCGCCGAAGGTGAAGGTAACCCCGCAGCCGACCTGGAACGCCTGGAACGGACCGTCCTCGATCGTGTTGGCCCAGTTGGTCTTGTCGACCTTGAGCCCGGTGGTGCCACGCCCGTCCTTGACGTTCGGATTGAAGGCGACCTCCTTCCTGATCGCGGCGTTGTAGGCGCAGATTTCCTCCAGCGCGGCGGCCGCGTCGACCCCTTCCAGCTTGCCGACAAGCTCTTCGAGCGTATCGGCCTTCACGGTCGTCACCTGCTTGATCCGGTACTCGTCACGCAGCAGGTGGACGACCTTCGAGTCGAAAATCTGCCAGGCGAAATTGCCGGGCTGCTCAAGGATGACGCGGCCGTATTTGGCGTAGGTATAGTTGCGGAAGTCCGCGCCCTCGTCGACGAAACGGCGCCCGTCGGCGTTCACCATGATCCCGAACGGATAGGAGTGCTTCTGGAAGCCGTCCCCGACATCGAGGTCCCCGAACTCGGGTGCGTTGAAATCCCAGCCCACGGCGTGGCAACCAGACCAGTTGCCATAGACGGCCGCGCCGATGGCCTGCGCCATCTTGATGCCGTCGCCGGTGTTGAACCGCGAGCCGCGGACCTTGGCCAGTTCCCAGTTCGGGCCGAGATACTGGGTGCGCATCTGCGGGTCGGCCTGAAAGCCGCCGCTGGCGAGCACCACGGATTTCGCCGATATCTGATAGGTTTCGTTGCCGCGCTTGACGGTGACGCCGCTGATGCGGCCCTTCTCGGTCAGCAGGCCCGTCACTCGGCAGCCATAGCGGATGTCGATGCCCTTCGAGCGCGCGATCTGCGTCTCGCTGTCGACCAGGCCGGGGCCGCCGCCCCACGCCTCGACGGTCAGCCCGCCCCAGAACTTGAACCTGCCGTCCACCTTGAACGCCTGGCGGCCATAGATCGGCTGGAAGCGCACGCCCTTCGAGCGCAGCCATTTGATCGTGTCGAAGGAGCGGCGCACGAGGATCTCGCACAGCACCGGATCGGAACGGTAGCGGGTGACGCGGAACATGTCGTCGAAGAACTGATCCTCGGTATAGGAGCCGAAATCCGTGCGGTCGATCTCTTCCTGGGTAAGATCGGGCATGACCTCCAGAAGGTCCTCCACGCCACGATAGGCGAACCGGATCGCGCCCGCCGTGAACCGGCTGTTGCCGCCGTTCTCGGCCTCGGGCGCGCGCTCGAGCACGATGACCTTCGCCCCCCTCTCCTCCGCCGCCAGCGCGGCACTGAACGCGGCGTTGCCAGCGCCCACCACAACCACATCGCAGGTATCCATGCTCGTCTCTCCTTACTATGTATACATTCGTATGCAATTATGAGAACCGAGGCAAGCGGCTTTTTGAATGAGGTTTTGAAAAGAGGCGCGAACAGGCCAATGGCAACGCCCGACCGAAATCGAGCGGCCATTCGATGCGGGGCCGTCCGGGCCAGCCTTGTGATTGGGTGCAGGGATTTACTTCTCGCGGAAGGAAGCAACGGTCAGCGGAGCGTAGGGCGCAAGCAGAAGTGCCTCGTGGCACTGGCCAATCCGAGGTCGAGCGCCATGGCCACGTCAGGGAAAGACCCCACCGAGCAGTCCGCAAGGGATCGAATCTATCCGATCGGCTGCTTTGGCCGTGACGGTGCCGAGGCGCCAAGAGTGCAAATGACCAAAAGCAACCCGTACGAGGAGGCGTCACGGTCGACGCTACCGGGAGAGCGTATTCGGTGAAACGAAAAGACCCCGGACGATGCCGGGGTCTGACCTATCATGCTACCGCCGATCAGAACTTGTAGGCGGCACCAACGGTGAAAGTGTGGAGCTTGGTCTTGGTGTCGGCGCCACCGCCCCAATCCTTGGAACCGAAATCGTGATAGCGATACTCGGCCCGACCGATCAGGTTGTCGGTGAACGCATACTCCAGACCCGCGCCGGCAGTCCAACCCACATAGGTCTCGGTCTCCTTGGGATCCCCCACTTCCTTGGCGTAAGCCTTCGCATAGGCCACGCCGGCAGTCGCGAACGGCAGGAAACGGTCGACGGCCAGACCCACGCGCGCCCGGGTCGATCCGTACCAGTCGAAGCCGAACTCACCATCGACGCCGAGGATGTTCCCCTTCTTTTTTACATCCGAATAATTGAAATCGGTTTCCAGGCCGTAGACGAAATTGCCGTGCTGGAAATTCCATCCCGCATAACCGCCCGCAACGAAGCCATCGGCATCGAGACTTAAGCGTGCCGGGCCAAAATCAGCCGAAGCCTCACCCGCGCCGTAACCGAGCTGTACACCGAGATATGGACCCGACCAGTCATACACCGCAGCAGCCGGCGCAGGAACATATTCCTGGCTCACGACCGCATCCGCGGCAAAAGCCGCCGAAACGCCAAGCGAGAGAACGACGGCAGCAGACGCGCCAACAAGATACTTTGCAGTCATGAGTCCAAGCCCTTCCGAATTGATCGCAGACAAAATACGCGGAATGGTTGCAAGAGTCTGTCACATAAATATCACGTTACCCGCATTTCCCTCGTTTCTCTCCCCGCACCGACACCGTCAGGTTCCAGCCGAGCGGAGCATCTTGTCGTCCGGCGGCGCCTGCCATTCGGCGAAACGACCAGCCTATACGGGCCGTGCCGGACAGGATGGACCGCCGCTTCGGCACGCCGTAGGTTGGCCGCTTAAGCGTTCATCCGGAAAGGACCCGTCGATGATCAAGGGGATCGCCCTTCTGCTGCTGTTCCAGCTGATCGGGGAAAGCATCGTGTTCAGCTCCGGTATGCCGCTGCCGGGTCCGGTCGTCGGGCTGGTGCTGCTGTTCGTCGCCATGCAACTATGCAAGGCGATGGGTCTCGGCCTGTTTTCCGAAGCGGAAACGGCGGCCGACGGCTTCCTCGCCAATCTCGGCCTGCTGTTCGTGCCGGCCGGCGTCGGCATCGTCGCGCTTTGGGGCGAGTTGCAGAGCCAGGCCGGCATCCTGCTCGCCATTCTCGTGGCTTCCGCTATCCTGACGCTGGCGGCCACGGTGTGGACCTTCATCGCCGTGCAGCGGCTGGTGGGACGGGAATAGGCCCGTGAAGCGCCCGGCGGAACTTTGGGTCTACCTGTCCACCTCGCCGCTGCTGTGGCTGACCCTTACCCTGTTCGCGTGGCTCTTTGCCGTGGCCATCTCCACACGCCTGAAACGCCACCCCCTGGCCAATCCGGTGCTGATTTCCATCGTGCTCCTGGCCGGCGCCCTGCGGCTGTCCGGCGAGCCCTACGAAAAATTCTTCGCGGGCGCCCAGTACATCCACTTCCTGCTCGGCCCGGCGACGGTGGCGATCGCGGTGCCGCTGTTTCGCCAATGGCGGCAGGTGAAGCGCGCGCTCCTGCCGATGGTCGCCGCCCTCGTCGTCGGCTCCTTCACCGCCGCGCTGTCGATCATGCTGATGGGGGCATGGGGCGGGCTTTCGCGCGACGTGCTGATCGCTTTCCTGCCCAAATCGGCGACCGCCGGCGTGGCGATGGCAATCTCGGAATCGCTGGGCGGCAACCCGTCGCTGACCGCCGTGCTGGTCGTGCTCACCGGCATCATCGGCGCGCTCGTGGTCACGCCGCTCATGAACGCCATGCGCATCAGGGACTATGCCGCGCGCGGCTTTGCGGTCGGGCTGACCTCGCACGGGATCGGAACCGCGCGCGCCTTCGACGTCGACCAGACCGCCGGGCTTTTCGCCGGTATCGCCATGGCGCTCAACGCCATCGCGACCTCGCTGGTCGTGCCGCTCATCGTGCGGCTGTTCCTGTAGACCCTCCGGGGTCCCGGCCGGTCAGGCGCCGGCCGGTTCCTCTCCCGGCTTGACGGTCATCACGTCCTGCCAGTCCGGATGCTTGCGGTACTGCGCCCGCACATAGGGGCAGATTGGCATGATCCGGAACCCGTTCTTGCGGGCATCCTCCACCATGAACGACACCAGGGCGGCCGCAGCACCGGTGCCGCGCATCGTTTCCGGCGCGCCGGTGTGGTCGGCGCTGATAAGGTTGGAGCCTCGCTTGGTGAAGGTGATCTCCGCTTCGCCCTCGACGCCGTCGATGCGGGCCACGTAGCGCCCCCGGCGCCCGTCGCCGTCTTCCCTGGAAAGTTCGATCTCAGCCATGTCCTTCTCCGTTCTCGCGCAGCAACCACTGCCTCGCCAGCACCTCGTCGTCCGCCACCAGGTCGTGGCCGGCGTCGACGCTGAGCATGTCCAGTTCCGCGCCGTTTGCCCTGAACCACTCCGCCAGTGCCGGCGCGCCCTTGCCGAAGGGGTCGCGCGCGCCCGCCACCATCAGCACGCTCGTGCCTTCCAGATCCGTGGACGGCAACGTCTCCAGCACCGGGATGGCGCGCAGCAGCACCGACCGGCGGATGGCCTGCGGGTAAAGCGCCATGACGGCGGCGGCGAAATTCGCCCCGTTGGAATGGCCGAGGAAGGTGACGCGCGAGCTATCCAGCCCGTAGGCGGAAAGCGCGCCCTCGAAAAAGGCCGCGAACGCCTCGGCTTCGGCGCGAATGTCGGGCTGGTCGAAGCTGATCGCCGTCAGCCGGCGAAACCAGCGGGCGTTGCCTTCTTCATGGCTGCGCCCGCGTACGCCGAGCAGCATGGCGCGCGGCGAAATGCGCCGGGCCAGCGGCATCAGGTCGGCCTCGTTGCGCCGCTGCCATGCAGCAGCACGATCGTGCTGCCGTCCGGATCGTCCGGCACGTGGAAGCGGTGCACGAAGGGCAGGTCGCGCGGCACCATGCGCGGCTCGCCCGGCAGGGAGAACTGCGGCAGCATGACCGCGATATCCTGCGCCCTCTCCTTGTTGTGCGGCGGCACCAGCAGCGTCTCGCCGAGGCGCTCCGCTTCCTCGTCGACCGTAAAGCCCGGCCCGTCGGTGGCAAGCTCGATCAGCGTGCCGCCCGGCTCGCGCACATAGAGCGAGGTGAAATATTTGCGGTCATGCACATTGGTCGCGGACGAGTTGAGCCGCGCCAGCGCCTTCTCCTCGGCGCGGACGGCCACCACGTCCGGCGCGCGGAACGCGACATGATCGGCCGTGCCGGTGCCCGGTATGCCCGGCACATAGCCGGAGACATCGCGGATATCGACGGCATCGGTGTCGGAAACCATCCGCATCGTGTTCTCGACACGCGGGCCGGGCCGGTAGCCGAAGCGGCCGACGAAACCTGCCGTCTCCTCCGGCGTCTCGGTCAGGATCGTCACCGCGCGCAACCGGCGCGGCGCCACCGCTTCATCGCCCCAGGGCTGCGCGGCGGCAAGATCGGCGCCCACCAGCTTGACGATGATCCCGTCGGGGTCCTTCAGCCGCAATACCGGCTCGCCGAATTCGCGCGACGGCCCCTCGAACGGCACGCCGGCACGCAAGGCCCGCGTCATCCATTCGCCAAGGCTGTCGGGCGGCACGGCAAGGGCGATTTCCGAAACCTGGCCGGTGCCGACGCGCCCCGGCGCGCCGTCCTCCCAGACCAGGAACGTCACCAGCGAGCCGGGAGAGCCGAGGCGATCGCCGTAGAACAGGTGGAGTTGCAGGCCGTCCTCATAGCCGCCGGTGCGCTTGACCAGGCGCAGGCCGAGGAAGCCGACATAGAAATCGACATTGGCCTGCACATGGCGCGTGATCAGCGTGACATGGTGGATGCCGCTGGCGGCTCGCTCGCTCAAGCGGCTGCTCCCGGAATGGTACGCGTCATCGGCAAACTCACGGCTACAGGGTCGGTGCCGCGCAGGGTGCCACGTCGCGGCATAGGTTTCCAGTGCCGCGACACCGCCGCGCGAGAGGCCCGCAAGTGGTTCTACAGGCTTTTCCCAGAGGCCCTATGCGCGGGTCCTGATGTCGGCTACCGGTCCGATGCCTCGTCAGGCCGGCCACGAGCCGGCGATGCCCTTCAGAAGAGTCTCCTTTCTTGCCGCTTTATCCTTCGCTCACCCAGCACCTCAAATCCGCGGACCTGTTCGGCGCCCTCGACCGCGTGCCGGCACTCGGCACGCCGGCCGGCAAACGAACGTTCCAGGTCTTCAATCCGTCGACCGGGGAGATGCTGGCGGAATTGCCCGACATGGGCGTCGAAGAGACCCGCGCGGCCATCGACAAGGCCTATGTCGCGCAGGAAAAATGGGCCGCGCTGACGGCGCGGGAGCGCAGCGACACGCTGTGGCGCTGGCACGAACTGATCGTCACCCATACCGACGACCTCGCCGCCATCCTCACCGCCGAGATGGGCAAGCCTCTTGCGGAGTCCAGGTCCGAGGTCCTGCACGCCGCCGCCTACCTGCAATGGTATGCGGAGGAGGCAAACCGGATTTACGGCGAGACGATCTCCGCCCCGTCGACGGACCGCCGCATGCTGGTGATCAAGCAGCCAATCGGCGTCGTCGGCACGATAACGCCGTGGAACTTTCCGGCCTCGATGGTGGCGCGCAAGATTTCGCCGGCACTCGCCGCAGGCTGCACGATCGTTCTGAAGCCGGCCGAGCAAACACCGCTCGTTGCGGGGGCGATGTTCGCGCTGGCCGCGAAAGCCGGCTTCCCTGACGGTGTCGTGAACCTCGTCTACGCCTCCGAAGGGGATGCGGTGGGACGCGAACTGTGCGGCAACCCGAAAGTGCGCAAGATCAGCTTCACCGGCTCGACCGAAGTGGGGCGGCTGCTGATGCGACAGTGCTCGGACCAGATCAAGAAGGTCAGCCTCGAACTCGGCGGCAATGCGCCCTTCATCGTCTTCGACGACGCCGATGTCGACGCCGCCGTGGACGGCGCGATCCAGGCGAAATTCCGCAATGCCGGCCAGACCTGCGTTTCCGCCAACCGCCTCTATGTCCAGTCCGGCGTGCATGACGAGTTCGTCGCCAAGTTCGTGGAACGGGTTCGAGAACTTTCGGTGGGCGACGGCTTCGGGGAAGGCGTCGCCATCGGGCCGCTGATCGACCGGCAGGCGCTCGCCAAGATCGAGGCGCATGTCGCCGATGCCGTAGCGAAAGGCAGCGCCATTCGCTGCGGCGGGCAGCGGATCGGCTCCGACGGCACGTTCTTCCAGCCGACGGTGCTGACCGGCATCTCCGGCGACATGAAGGTGGCGCGGGAGGAGACGTTCGGGCCGCTGGCGCCGATCATCCGTTTCGAGGACCCGGACCAGGTGGTGCGCGCCGCCAACGACACGATCTATGGGCTGGCCGCCTATTTCTACGCCTCCAACCTGCAACGCGTCTGGCGCGTGGCCGAGGCGCTCGAATACGGCATGGTCGGCATCAATACCGGGCGCATGTCCTCTGAGGCGGCGCCCTTCGGCGGCGTGAAGCAGTCCGGCATCGGGCGGGAAGGGTCGCGCCACGGGCTCGAGGATTATCTGGAAATGAAATATCTGTGCATGGGCGGCATCTGAGCCGCCCGGCCACGCCCTTACCTGCCCTGAAAAGGGAGCCCGGCCGCCTCGCGGGCGCTGCCGGCGATTTCAGCCCTGTCAGGAACCAACCCGTCCGGATGGCATTTTGATACCCTGAAGGGAGATCGAGCCATGCCCGACCCGCGCGAACCCAATCCAGACGATGTCGTACCGGTGCCCGGCCGGGAACCGCCGCCGGTCCAGGAGCCCGAGCCTGACCGGTTGCCGGACGAGGAGCCGAACCCGAACCCCGACGAGACACGCGACCCGCCGATCCGCACCGGAGGGGGAACGCCGCCAAGGCCGGTGCCCGCCCCGGTGCCGCCGACGCCTCCCGGCCCGCTTCCCGATCCCGGCCCCGACCCGGCGCCGATACCGACCCGGCGCAGACGCCAACCGGCCCGCGCCGCTTAACGGGACATTCAGGCGATCCTGCGGGCGGCGAGGGCCTGATCGTAGCGCTTCGAAGCGCTTGCGCTCTTCCGCTTCCTGTCAAACATCTCGTCGTCCGCGAGCGAGAGGCTGTCGCTAAGCCCGATGCCGGAGTCCGGCCGCCACTGCGTGAACCCGATGCTGGCCGGCACCGCAATCCTATTGCCGCGCCAATGCATCCGCCGCCGCTGGACCGCCTCGCCGAGGCGGCGAACGATCGTGGCGGCCAGTTCGGAATCTGTATCGGGCAGGAGGATGCAGAACTCGTCGCCGCCCACGCGCGCCAGGAAATCGCGCTCCCGAAGAAGGGATTTCAATACGCCCGCTACGTGGACCAGGGCGGCGTCGCCTGCGTCGTGGCCGTAACGATCGTTGATCGCCTTGAACAGGTCGAGGTCGATCATCACCACCACCGCGCTCTCGCCCTTGCGCCTCGCGGATTTCTCGATGAGGGCGATCCGCTCCCGCAGCGCGCGCCGGTTGGGCAGCCCCGTCAGGTCGTCGCGGGTGGCGAGCGCATAAAGTTCGGCGCGAAGGCGATCCGTAACGATGAGGAGGAGCCCGAGGTTGAGGACGCTGGCGCCGATGATCGCGCAAACGAGAAACCAGGCCGCGCCCGAATAATAGGCGTCCGTGCTCATCAGGCCCGCCAGGCGCAAGGCGTTGGTGACGGCCTCGGCCCCCTGCCCGGCGATGAACACGCCGCCGGCCGCCGCCGCCACCCAGACGCCGACCGACCGACGCTCGAACGCCAGCAGCGCGGCCACAGTCAAAACGATGGGCACCAGCTGGCTTACGGAAAAGACGACGTTGTCGGTCTCGCGACCACCCGAGCCGAACATCGCCATGGCACCGGCGCTGGCAAACAGGAGAGCGCCCACCCGTCCCCATTGCGGCTGCTTGCCGCCGAAGACCCGGACCCCCTGCCAGATCACGGCAAAACTCACCACCGTCAGGAGAATGCCGACGCAGGTGAGCAGCCTCGATCCTTCGCCCAGCACCAGGAACGGTCCGCTGAGACAGGTCATCAGCAGCGCCGCAAACCAGTAGCGGGCGGCAACCACCGTTCGGTACGCGCACGACACCATCGCCCAGATGACCGCGAAGCCGACCGAATTGAGCAGGATCACAACGTAAAGCGTGGTGAAATCGAGCTTCATGTCAAACCTGTCGCGCCCTCCAGCGAACACCGCGAGGCCAACTGCCCCTGCAACGACCGCGATAGGGCAGTCAGGCTAAGAAGTCCTTTAACAGGACGATCAATTGCAACGCAGCTTCCGGCCGGGATCGCCTCTCGAAAAGAACCGGCGGCAACCGGGCCGGGGGATCACCAAAGTTTGAAAGGAGCAGCCTCGCTGTAGCCATCCTCCGGTCGAAGGATCTAGGCACAGCGGGAGGCCTTCGACGACAGGCACCTCAGGAGGCCATGATGATCTACAAAGTCGTGATTGCTACAGCACTGATTTCCGCGTTCAGCATGCCCTCGTTCGCGGCGACGGAATATTGGGTCGCCAAGGATGCCGTCAGCCACAAATGCGAGGTGGTCAGCAAGAAACCCGACGGTACCAAGATGATGAATGCCGGCAACAAGATGTATACCAGCCAGTCGAAAGCGCAGGCCGCCATGAAACAGATGGCCGCATGCAAATGATCTGACCCGGGATCGCGTTCCGCGACCGGAAGTCCGCCGCCGCCCGATCGCCACGGCGGACTTTTTTGCGTATCCTTTTGGAAAGCTGGCGAGTTCGGGCGCCGGAAGCCTATCCCAGGCGGGCGGGAAAGCCCGGCGCCCGCAGGTCCGTGCCGAGCGCGTCTTCCAGCAGCTTGACGATCTGCGTCGATTGCGCGTCACCACCATAGGCCGCACGACCCCGGACGAAGGTCTGGTTGGTCAGCCCGGCAAGGTCGAGCGGAACGCCGAACTCGCGACCGAAATTCATGGCGAAGCCAAGATCCTTGAGCGCGAGATCTATGGAGAAGGCGACGTCGTAGCTTCCATTGAGGATGAGCTGGCCCTCCGTCTCGTGGACGAAGCTGCTGCCGGAACTCGCCTTGATCGCGGCCCAGGCCTGGCCAAGGTCGAGGCCTCCGCGCCTGGCCAGCATCAGTGCCTCGCCGTCGGCAACGAGATGGATGAAGGCCAGCATGTTGGTGATGACCTTGATCACCGAGGCGCTGCCCAGCGGCCCCATGTGGAAGATCTTGTCGCCCATGGCCTCCAGCGCCGGGCGATGCTGCTCGAACAGGTCGTCGTCGCCGCCGGCCAGCATGGTGATCCTGCTCTGGGCGGCGAGATGGACGCCGCCCGTCACCGGCAGTTCCATCGTCCGTACCCCCTGGCCGGCCGCGATCGCCGCCAGCCGCAGGATTTCGTCGCGGCCAAGCGTCGACATTTCTATCCAGGTCGAGCCGGGCTTCATCGTCTCCAGCATCTGGCCGAGAACCAGTTCCGAGATTTTGGGCGACGGCAGGCAGGTGAGGACGGCTTCGCACCGCCCGGCAAGAGCCGCCGGGCTGTCGGCCCACCCCGCCCCCTGTCCGACCAGGCCGCCTGCCGCCGCGCGCTCCTTGTCATGGACCGTCACCTTGAAGCCGGCGCCAAGCAGGCTAGCCGCCAGGTGCCCGCCAAGATTGCCGAGGCCGATGAAACCGTAATGCATGGCGGTGCCTTCCATTATCTGTCGGCAGGGATCAACGCTGCAGCGCCTGACCCGGTACCTGTCCGGAAGCGCGCGCTTCGAGCACGCGCGTGAGCCAGCCCGCGTCCATTTCAGGAACGGACGACAGCAGCAATTCCGTGTAGGGCG
>Ga0182744_1003000_pt1 | contig 13441 bp, 9 predicted proteins | sample eDN3rd30CKraftMG_FD_128525 | JGI IMG/M metagenome (GOLD analysis project Ga0182744, IMG submission 128525) | Enriched Miracle-Growth compost microbial communities from Emeryville, California, USA - eDNA 3rd pass 30_C Kraft MG (version 2) (version 2) ...
CGATCTTCGCCGTCGGCGCTTATGGCTCGGCGATCGGCGTCATGCACTTCGGCGTGCCGTTTGCGATCGCCTGGCCCCTGGGGGCGCTGCTCGCGGGGATCGTGGGAATCGTTTCGGCGCTGCCGGCCCTGCGGCTGGCCGGCTCCTATCTCGCGATGGTCTCGATCGCCTTCAACGTCGTCGCCGAGCAGGTGCTCATCCTCGGCGGCGACATCACCGGCGGACCGGTCGGCCTGCCAGCCGTGCCGCCGGTCGCGTTCGGCGCGTTCACGCTCGGCGATAGCGGGACGCTCGCCCTCATCGCCGCCTGCGCGGTGCTGACCATCTATTGCACGGCGTCGCTGCGCGACTCGCAGTGGGGACGCGCCGCGATCGCGCTGCGCGAAAGCGAGCTTGCCGCCAAGAGCCTCGGCATCGACACGGTGTGGCTGAAGATGGCGATCTTCTTCGTCACGTCGCTGATGATGGGGCTCGCGGGCGGCCTTTACGCGCATTCGACCAACTACATCAGCCCGGATATCGGCGGCATCCTGGCGTCGTTCGTGCTGGTGCTCATGCTGGTGCTTGGCGGCATCGGCACGCTGTGGGGACCGCTCCTTGGCGCCTGCGTGCTGACGATCCTGCCGCAGTTGCTGAGCAGCTTTCAGAAATATCATCTGCTGGTGCTCGGCATCGTCCTGCTGATCGCCGTGACCCAGATGCCCAAGGGGCTCGCGCAGCCGCAGGACCTGCTCAATCGCCGGCGCCGCCGGTCGAACGCGGGACCGGCCGGCGGAACGCAAAGCGCCTCGGCCGTCCCGGATCTGCTGGTGCTGGCGCGGCCTGCGGCGGATGCAGGGCTGACGCTGAGCGCGCGCAACATCGGCAAGCGGTTCGGCGGCGTGGTCGCGCTCTCGCATGCGGCGGTCGATGTGCGTCCGGGCATGATCCGCGGCATGATCGGCCCGAACGGGTCCGGCAAGAGCACGCTGGTGAACGTGTTGACCGGTTTTTATTCGCCCGACGAGGGCACGGTCACCCTCGGCGGCCGCGATATTCATCGGCTTTCGACCTCGGCCATCGCCCAAAAAGGCATCGTGCGGACGTTCCAGACGCCGCGCCTGTTCTCCGATCTCACGGTCGCCGAAAATCTCTCCGCCGGGCAGTTCCATCATCGGCCCGGCAACCTGCTTTCGGCCCTGCTGGGAACGCCCGGCAACACCGGCGTGAACCGCCAGGCGGCTGCCGAAAGCTTGGCGCTGGCCTGCGCGCTCGGCCTCGGCGGGCTGCTCGACCAGCGCGCCGGGGACCTGTCGCAGGGCAATCAGCGCCAGCTCGAGATCGCCCGCGCCCTTGCCGCACATCCGGCCATCCTGATCCTCGACGAGCCGGCGGCGGGCCTCTCGCACGAAGAGAGCATGAATCTCTGTACGCTGCTGGAGAACCTGCGGGCGCAAGGCTTGGGCATCCTGCTGATCGAGCACCACATGGACGTGGTCATGCGCGTCTGCGACCGCATCACCGTGCTCAACCGCGGCAGCGTGCTGGCTGAGGGAACGCCGCAGGAAATCCGCGCCAATGCGGCGGTGCAGGAAGCCTATCTGGGCAAGCCCGCCGGAGCGCCCGCGACCGCCGCGGCGGGGGAGGCATAAGCGATGGAACTCCTTTCGGTTGCCGTTACCGGGCTTGCCGTCGGCAGCGTCTATGCGCTGATCGCGCTTGCCATCAACGTCGTCTTTGCCGCCCGCCGCATCGTGAATTTCGCCCAAGGCGATCTGGTGATGTTCGCGGGCCTGCTGAGCATCTCGCTGATCACGGCCTGGCATTGGCCCTACTTTCTCGGCCTGATCGGCGCCGCCGTCGCGATTGCGGTGCTGGCGGTCCTGATCGAGCGCATCGCGATCCGTCCCTTGCCGCGCGAGGAATCCAGTATCTCCTGGATTCTCAGCATCGTCGCGGTCGCGGTGATCGCCTCCAATGCGGGGCAGTTGATCTTCGGCGCCGAGACGCGCCCGTTCCCCCCGCTGTTCGAGAATCCGCATGTCGAGATCGGCGGCATCCGGCTGGATCCCAGCCAGCTCACCGCCATCGGCGCGACCGCCGCCTTCCTGCTGCTGTTCCACCTCGCGTTGAACCGCACGCTGCACGGGAAGGCGCTCAAGGCCGCCGCCCGCGATCCCGACATGGCGATGATGCTCGGCATCCGGGTGAGCCGCTATATCGCGATCGCGTTCGCGCTCGCCGGCGTGATGGCGACACTGGCGAGCTTCCTGATCGGGCCGTTGACCTTCATCAACGCCAACTTCGGCTTCTCGCTCGGCATCAAGGGTTTTGCGGCGGCGGCGCTCGGCGGTCTCGGGACGCTTCCCGGCGCGGTCATCGGCGGCCTGTTGCTCGGGCTCGCCGAGACGTTCTCGAGCACCTACCTGAGCTCCGATCTGAAGGACATCATCACGCTCTCGATCCTCTACGGCATCCTCGTGTTCCGCCCCACCGGACTTGTCGGCGAGACGAACATCGTCAAGGTGTGAAATTTTCAAGCCTCGCGCGTAACAGCATGGGTCGTTGAGGCACGCGCACGCACGTCCGTGCGCTGTGAGATCAACTTTGTTTGTCGCTCGGAAAGAAGCTTCCCTGATTGCGCTTTCACCCATCCGGATAACGCTACGGGCCGGTGATATGGAGCCGCCCGCCGGATCGGGCGGAACTGTCAAGTGCGCGCGCGGCCGCCGCCGGCGAGGAAGTCCGCATAGGCGGCCGCCAGCCCGTCCCGGAGCCGCGTCGCGGCGCGCCAGCCCAGCCGGGTAAGCTTTTCGACATCCAGCAGCTTTTGCGGCGCGCCATCGGGGCGAGACCGGTCGAACACGATCTCCCCCTGGTAGCCGACGACGTCGGCGACGAGCCGCGCGAAGTCCGCGATGGTGATGTCCGCGCCGGTGCCGATATTGATGAACTCGTCGCCGGAATAGCGCCGGAGGACGAACACGCAGGCGTCGGCGAGGTCGTCGACCGCCATGAACTCGCGGCGCGGCGTGCCGGTGCCCCAGACGGTCACCGACGGCGCGCCGGCCTGCTTCGCCTCATGGAACCGGCGGATCAGCGCCGCGGGAACGTGGCTGTGCTCGGGATGATAGTTGTCGCCCGGACCGTAAAGGTTGGTCGGCATCACCGAGATGTAGTCGGCCTTGTATTCGCGCCGGTAGGCTTCGACGAGCTTCAGCCCGGCGATCTTGGCGACCGCATACCATTGGTTCGTCGGCTCGAGCGGGCCGGTCAGCAGCATGTCCTCGCGCATCGGCTGCGGCGCCAGGCGCGGATAGATACAGGACGACCCAAGAAAAAGGAGCTTTGCGACGCCCGCCTCGTGCGCCGCCCGGATGACGTTGACCGCGATCGCGATGTTTTCCGCCAGGAACTCGACCGGGCAGGCATTGTTGTAGGCGATGCCGCCGACCTTGGCGGCGGCGTGGAACACCACCTCGGGCCGATGCGCGCGCATCCACGCGCGGACGGCTGCGGGATCGGTAAGGTCGAGCATGTCGCGGGGGGCGGACAAAAGCTCGCAACGCTCGGCGGCCAGCCGGCGCATCAGCGCAGCACCGACCATGCCGCGGTGGCCCGCCACGTAGACCCGCTTGCCCGCAAGGTCGAAGACCGGTTCCATGCTAGCTCGTCCGATCCCTGCGGTCGTTCTCGCGCTGGACTGCTTCGAGGTCGCTGTCGACCATCTCGTTGACGAGTTCGTCGAAGCTCGTCCTGTGCTTCCAGCCGAGCCTGGCGCGGGCCTTGGAAGGGTCGCCCAGCAGGAGGTCGACTTCGGTCGGGCGGAAATAGCGCGGATCGATCTCCACCAGCACGCGGCCGGTCTTCGTATCGATGCCTTGCTCGTCCACGCCCTTGCCGCGCCATTCGAGCGTGAAGCCGGCGCGGGCAAAGGCCTTTTCGGTGAATTCACGCACGGAATGCTTCTCGCCGGTCGCCAGCACGTAGTCGTCGGGCTGCGGCTGCTGCATGATCATCCACATTCCCTCGACATAGTCGCGCGCATGTCCCCAGTCGCGCTCGGCGTCGAGATTGCCGAGGAACAGCTTGTCCTGCATGCCGAGCTTAATGGCTGCGACCGCGCGGGTGATCTTGCGGGTTACGAAGGTCTCGCCGCGGGTCGGGCCTTCATGGTTGAAGGCGATGCCGTTGGAGGCATGCATCCCGTAGGCTTCGCGATAATTGACCGTCATCCAATAGGCGTAGAGCTTGGCCGCGCCGTAAGGCGAGCGGGGGTAGAACGGCGTCGTTTCCCGCTGCGGCACTTCCTGCGCCTTGCCGTAAAGCTCCGACGTCGAGGCCTGGTAGAACCGGACTTCCTTCTCCATGCCGAGGATGCGGATGGCCTCGAGGAGCCGCAGGGTGCCGAGCGCGTCGGCGTTGGCGGTATATTCCGGCGTCTCGAACGAGACCTGCACATGGCTCTGCGCTGCCAGATTGTAGATTTCGGTCGGCCGGGTCTGCTGGATGATGCGGATGAGATTGGTGGCGTCGGTCAGGTCGCCATAGTGCAGGGTCAGGCGGACATTCTCGGCATGGGGGTCCTGATAGAGATGGTCGACCCGCTGGGTATTGAACGAGGACGAACGGCGCTTGAGCCCGTGAACGATGTAACCCTTGCCAAGCAGGAACTCGGCCAGCAGCGCGCCGTCCTGACCGGTGGCGCCGGTGATTAAAGCAATTCTACGATCGCTCATACTGTCTCTTGGAACCTTGCCTCAGGTCGGCACGGCAAAGGAAACCGAAAACCGGCCTTCGGCGATGACCCACCGCGTCATGCTATACGAGCTATTTCGCATCGGGAAAGCAGCCGACCTTTTTCGTAAATGCGGGCAAGAAGGGCATTAATTATCCTTCGAAATACTATTGGTGTTAATGTGGCTTATTGCTAGAACACAGCAATTATCATGCTTGGCGCTGAAAGTCGCAGCGAAAGCGCTCTTTCCAATTTTTGTTGCCAAACATCATGTCTGCTTTCTTTTCAAGGCTGGACGCCAGGAACAGGTCCTGGATGCGGCTGAAGTTGTCTTACGACAGCATCGGCGCGCTGGTAGCCGTTTTCGATGCCGCCATCATCCTGGCGTGCAGTGTCGCTGCAGGCGCCATCTACCAGTATTTCATTATCGATGATCTGGCGAACATCTCGCCTCAAATGGGAATCGGGGTCGTCGCTGCGATCAGCTACGTGGCCGTCGCGTGGCTCATGGGCCTTTATGACACGCGGGCTCTTTTAAAGACGCTTCGCGATTACGGGCAGATACTGCTCGTGTGGGGCCTCGTTATTTCGTTCATTGTATTACTATTGTTTCTGTTCAAGTTGAGCGCGGAGGTCTCGCGCGGATCGGTGATTTCCTTCGCGGCTTCTGCAATCGTGCTGCTTATCTTGTGGCGCAAGGCGGCCAAGCGCCTCGTGAGATACGCGTTCGCGACCAAGACGATAACCGGTTCCAAGGTCATCATGATCGGCACGCGAGACGAGCTCGCGCCGCTTCGCCCGGATGCGTTGCTGGAATCTTTCGGTCTTCGCGAAGTCGATCGCATCGTGCTTCCATTTCACGATCCGAAAAATCCGGTCATCTCCGATCTCCAGATGGAAGCGGTCGGTCATGCGATACATCAAAGCCGCATGATGGGAGCCAACGAAATCGTTCTCGCGCTGCCATGGGGCGATCGCGCGCACCTGGAATTCGTGCGGGAACAACTTCGCGTTCTTCCATTGCCGGTGCGGCTGCTGCCCGACCAGCATATTCGCTCCATCTGTCTCGATCTCAATACCAACACGACCAGCAATATCCTGATCGACTTGCAGCGCGCCCCGCTCAGCCGCACCGAGCTTGCCGTCAAGCGCCTGTTCGATATCGTGATCGCCGCGACGATGCTGTTCTTGTTGCTTCCATTACTCATCGCGACGGCCGTCGCCATCAAGATGGACTCGAATGGTCCCTTGATCTTCCGCCAGCGCCGGCGCGGCTTCAACGGTCAGGATTTCGTGATTCATAAATTCCGCACCATGCGAGTCATGGAAGACGGAGACGTAATCCGGCAGGCTTCCAAATCCGACACGCGGGTGACACGGTTCGGCCGTCTGTTGCGGCGTTCCAGTATCGATGAGCTTCCGCAACTCATCAACGTGCTGAAAGGCGACATGTCGATTGTCGGCCCGCGCCCTCATGCGCTCGCGCACGACAAGGAATATGGCGCCCTGATCGGCAATTATGCGTTTCGCCATCACGTCAAGCCGGGCATCACCGGCTGGGCGCAGGTTAACGGCTTTCGAGGAGAAACATCACATATCAGCTTGATGCAGAAGCGCGTGGAGCTCGACATTTGGTATATCAACCACTGGTCGATATTGCTGGATTTGGAAATTCTCGCCCGAACGGTGCTTGAAGTCGGAAGATCGAAGAAAGCCTATTGAGGGGCTGAGACAATGAAAATTAATGCCAGGGATTTTTTCAAGGCGAAATGGATCTACAGGTGCCATCGCCTGCGCTCGAAGTTCGGCACGACGCCCACGGTGGAAGTGCTCTTCCAGAATATGGTTCAAAACGGCGTCCAGGCGCTCGGGCTGAGCGTGCCTCCGCTGTATCCGAGGGGAGGGGCAGCCAACTATAGCTTGCTCTATGCAATTCTGAGGATCGCGACGGAGCTTCCGATCAAGCGCGTGCTGGAGATCGGAGCCGGTCAATCCACCTTGCTCCTGAATTCAATCGCGCGGGCGCGCGGCTTGGAAATTGTTACGCTGGAAACCGATTCCAATTGGGCTTCTCGTATTCAGGCGGCCGTCGATCATAAAGTCCACTTCGTCAAGCGTGAGCCCGCCGTAGTCCATGGCCACAGCACGGAAAATATCGTCCTGCCCGCCGACGTGGAGGGGAAATTCGATCTGATCATTGTCGATGGTCCCATCGGTTCTCGCCGGCGGTCCCGGTGGACGGCTTTGTCGGCGCTCGACAAGCTGCTCAATGACGATTTTGTCGTCGTTTTTGACGACGCCGGTCGGGTCGGCGAGCAGGATACCGCGAAGGAGTTCCTGACGAGCAGGGACGAGCAGCTCTTCGTGCATTTCATATTGGGCGAGAAGGCACAGTGCCTGATATCTACCGCGAAATTCCGCGAGGTCGCTTATTTCTAGCGCCCGGCTTCCCCTGCACGATGCTGCGATTCAGCCAATTTGATTTGTCGAGAGGTGGCTTCTCCGCTCCGGACCTGAGCAAGCGGGACTGAACATTGCATCCATGGTGCGCGTCGGCTTCGTGGCGCGTCGCTTCATGGCGCGCCGCTGGGCAAGCCAGATCCCGGTCCGGGCCAGGAAGGCTTTGCTGGACCTGCCTTAATAAAAGTCAGGTTGCCATTATCGATGGCTAGATGAATTCCTGCTTGTCGTCGTCCAGCACGAGACAGGTCAGCCGGCCGGTTGCGTAGGCCCCGGTATCGAGGTTGATGCGATTCTTGTGGACTTCCGGTTCCTTGACTGGCGTATGGCCGTGCACGATGAACTTCTCGAACATGCCCTCGTGCAGCAGGAAATCCTGGCGGATCCACAAAAGGTCTTCGTCCTTTTGGTTTTTGAGCGGAATTCCCGGCCGCACACCGGCGTGCACGAAATAATAGTCGCCGCAGGAGAAGGAGCTCGGCAGCCCTTCGAGCAGCAAGCGATGTTCCGCAGGAACGGCGCGCTCGAACTGCGCCGATAGCTTGAGCTGCTCTTCTTCCGTTGGGCTAAATGACGGTTGCAGGCCATAGGAAGTCAGTGTCTGCAGCCCGCCATACTGGCGCCAGCTGGACAGCACGGCCGGATCCTTGAAGAACGAGAGAAACAGCTCTTCGTGATTTCCCTTCAGCATTAATATTTCGTGGCTGCGTGCGCGTGCGATCAGCCGTTCCAATACCTGCCGGGTCGCCGGGCCGCGATCGACATAGTCGCCCAGAAAAATCTGTACGGAGCGTTTGCTCGGATGGGCAGCCTGATCCGCATCGATGCGGGTCAGTACGTCAACCAGCGCATTCTCGGCTCCATGAATATCCGCCACGACATAAAATCGAAGTCCCTCCGGCAGGCGGGGTTTATGTTTTGTCCTGCTTTTGAAGAGTTTCGGCACGGCGACGGGCGACCTGCGATCAATCAGCGCCGGAAGTTGCGAGCGGTTGGGTTAATAACTCGCGAACGGAAAAGCTCAGTATTGATAAGCATTTATGGGGCTGCTCAAACGGAACTGAAAAAGCTGAAGCGTATGAATGGCCGCAAGCAGGAGCTTGTGGAGACTTCGTATGCGTCGGCGACCGGCACTATTGCTGTCAATTGCGGCATTTCTGTCGCTGTCTCTTTGTGGGCAGGCGCAGGCCGGCTTGTTCAGCTTCCCGCGCGCACTCAAGCCTCAGGTCCAGCGGATCGCGCTGGCGGGACCCGTCCTCGGTCCGATGGCCCATGTCCGCTTCTGCCTGCAATATCCCGCGGACTGCGAAATCCGCAAGATCGCGTTCCGCGGGGGAGCGCTCAGGCTCACCCCGGAGCGTCTCGCCGATCTCCAGGAAGTCAACCGCTTGGTCAATCGCAGTATTGCGCCCGAGCGCAACTTGCTGGGCGTCAACGGGGAAAAGTGGCTGATCGCGCCGACGGCGGGCGACTGCAATGATTACGCTGTCACCAAGCGCCATGAGCTGTTGGCGCGTGGCTGGCCGTCGCGGTCGCTGCTGCTTGCGGAAGTGGCCGTGCCGGACGGCGAACACCATCTTGTCGTGGTCGTGCGCACCGCTCAGGGAGACCTTGTCCTCGACAACCTCCATCAGACCATCAAGCTCTGGTCGGAGGTACCCTATCGCTGGGTGCGGATACAGCGCCCGAGCAATCCGCTTTTCTGGTCGACCGTTCGTCAGGCTGCGGATATCTGAGGCGGAGCTCCGAAGATTGTCTGATGGGCTGGCCGGGATTTAGCCGCCCGCCCGCTTTTCCTTTCGGATTGCCTGCCTATGGCGGGCCGTGCTGAGGTGCCCGGCGAAAGCTCGCCGGGTATCGATACATCCATTTTCGCAACATGGTTCTTTGATTCCCCCCGCAAAAATCTGCGGAAGGTTCTGTTTGGCCGGGATGCCTGCGCACGACGAAGGCTACCGGAAGATTTCCTATTGCGCCGGAAAGTTCGTTCACTCTAGACAAGCCGGGCAGGGGACAGCGCAACACGCGGAATTTGCCTTGTTGCGTAACAGGCCGGCGTGATGTCGCGCCGGTTGGATGGATGCAGGCGAGGGGGTGAGGGGTGGCGCAATCGCGGGGGGTTCTCAGCGCGATGGGCTCCGGCGTCCTGCTGCGGATAGCGGGCGCCGCGGTTAACCTGCTTATCGTTCCTATCGCCATTCATAACCTCGGTCAGGAGCGCTACGGAAATCTGGCTGCGCTTCTCGGAATTGCCGGTTGGCTCATGATCGGCAATCTCGGACTCGGCAATGCCGTGGCGATGTCGCTGGCCGGTCTGCACGATCGGGAGAACGAGGCGCGGATTGTCTTCTGGCGGGCCGTGATTTCGGCCTGCATCGTGATCGGCATCGCGTTAGCGGTCGCGGCTGGTCCGTTCGTGTTTCTGGTACGCGGACTTGCCGCGAATTCTCCCGTCCCCCAGCAGCAGGAACTCTATTGGGCGGGCCTCTACTGCTTTTTTGCTTTTGCGATTTGTGCGATCGGTACGCCTTTCGAGGGGCGTTATTTCGGCAAGCTGCAGACGGCTTACAGCAATTTTACGCGGCTGACCTGGCAATTGATCTCGATCAGCGTTCTCCTGGCCATGGCGTCCGTGCTCGACAGTGTGCTTGCACTGTGCGTTGTCATGACGTTGGCGCCGATGGGGTCGGCGCTCTGGTTCATCGGAAAGGGCATCATCGAATATCCGCCGCCGCGCGGTTTCAAGTTTCGCATTCGCGACGGCACGTCTCTCGTCGGGCAGGGGCTTGGCTTTTTAGGAAGCTCCATCGCGATCATGTTTCACGGCGGGGGATATCTGCCGTTATTCGCCATGGCCTTCGGAAAGGACCAGCTTGCCACCGCCGGCGTGCTGTCGCGCATGACGCAAATGTATTGCAGCTTCATCGCGGTCCTGCTCCTTCCGCTCGGCTTTGGACTTCGGCATGCAATTTCCTCGGGCGATCTACGATGGGTGCGTAAATCGTTGTCCCTGGCCCTGATCGTGCTGCTGGGTGCGGCGGCGGGCGCCGCCGTGGTCCTTATCTTCTGGGGCGAGTTCATCGTTTCCAAGTGGAGCGGCACCGACCTGCCTGGTCTGCGTGAATGGCTTGCTCCCGAAGCGCTTTTGCTGGGTGTTATCAGCTGGTCCTATGTCTGGGTCTTTGTATCGTTCGCGATGCACGGGTCGCTGATCGTTGCCGTGTTGGCGATCGCGGAAATAATACTGATATCCGCGATCTATTATGTAGCGGGGGGGAGCTGGCTTTCGCCTTCGCACAGCCTGTACGTTTCAGCACTGGTGATGCTGCTGCTGTCCGGAACGGTGTTGCCCTGCCGCGTGCTGATGAGCTTTGCGTTCGGTGCGCGCGGTAAATAAAGGAGCGCGCGTTTCCGTCATTCGTTTAGCAGCTCTCCACGACGCCACGGACCGCGATCTGTTACCGCGACAGCAGCGCTTCGACACGAGCCCTGATTTCCGCTCTCGGATTCTGCAGGAGCCGCGGATTCGGAATGGTGGCCGCCGCCGCGGCTGGAAGCGTGCGCGCCCCCGACAAATCCATGTAGCCGCTGCTGACCTTCTTATTAAAGACCTCCGGCTCGGGCGATCCAATCAGCACGTTGCCGGACCATTTATCTCCTGCTGGAACGAGAAGGCTTTCAACGGATTCGCGAAGCCGCGGATGGCGCTGCATGAGCAGCGAGCCTTTGGCCGTCAGGTCTCGCAGGATCGCGATCGCGCGGTGGTTCTCGCTGAAGCTCGAGCGGGGATGCGCTAGTCCCCAGGCGTAGAAGAGCAGCGGCGGCGTGCAGCGGATGAAGATATTCGAGTTGACCTCTACGTCGCTGCCTCCGTTGATGAAGACCGCGTAATCCACGTTATAGAAAATATTGTTCTGGATTTTGATGCCGCTGGCGAAGTCGTCGAGATAGATGCCTTTCACGGCATCGGTGGCAGGCGGACTTCCATTCGAATTCAAATCCTTGCGGGACGTGATGTCGAACAAGAGGTTGTCCTCGATTACGGTTCCGTAAGTCGTCCAGTCGCGCCAGCCGTAGATTGCCCCGCTGTCGCTGACTTCCAGATCAACGGATGAAATGGTGTTGCCGCTGATGCGATGATCGTTACCCTCAAAAATGATTGCCACGTGCGGCGCATTCCTGATTGTATTTTCGGAAACCGTCGCGCCAACGCCCCGGACATACACGGCCGGACGATAGGTCCAGGCGATTTCCGCAAAGCGTTCGAAAGTGTTTCGTGAAATCAGGATGTCGCTGCGCGCGAGGCTGACGCGATCTCCGCCGTCGACATCCACCCCGCCTTCGCCCATGAATCGAACGGCATTGTCCGTGAATTCGATATTCTTGCCCTTGTCTGCGTAAACGGCACGTCCGCCCACGCGCTCGAAGCGGTTGTTCTGAACGACGATCCCTTGAGAGTCGTCGATCGTGATGGCATCTCCGCCAAAGCCTTCAAATGAAATCCCGGAGATCGTGATGCCGCTCGCTTTTCGGATATGGGCGAAGCTATCGGCTTTCGCGAGTTCGGCCGGTTCGTCCAATCGAAGGTCGAGAAAGCCGCCGGCGACCTGAGCACGGCTGTCGACATTCCTTCCGCGCGCATTTTCCAGGGTTATCCGGCTTTTCGCCTTGGGCTTATAGCGGACCGCAGCCTTGGCGATTTCGATCTCGTCCGGAGCCACCACCCGGGCAGGGGAAGATTCATATGACCAGTCGATACTTGGGAACCCGGAGAGACGCACATCGCCCATCATCAAGTCGGCAGGCTGCCCGTCGCCCGTAGCGAGCTTGAACCGCCAATTCGTCCCATCATCCGTCACCGACTGGATATAGCCCCAGCCGCGCGCAGGCCAGCGGCCGGGGACGATCCGTTCTCCGTTTGCCCAGATCAGGATTGGATGGGGTGTCGTCGGCTGAGCCAATCCATATCGGTAGGTCCTGTACTTGCTCAGGGCTTGATCGGTTAACGCTATCCTGTCCGTTCCGGAAACCTGTATCGATCCCAGGACGCGCGTGGAATCTGCGGACGATCCACGTATCTCGAGGGCAGCGCCGTGCAATCTTTCGGCATTCAGCTCGAGGGGAGCCGTAATGCGATACGTGCCGGGCGCGACCGTGACAACGATACTGGAATTCGTGTCCGCGTTTGCGGCGATCGTGTCGAGCGCATGCTGGAGTTCGTCAAACGATCGGATCGATGTCGTATTCCGGCCGGGCCGAAGCGGCGTGGTTTGGTCCGATGCGGCAGGATTGATTTCGATGCCCAGCGTGCGGGCGCAGGTGCTGCCGGGAAGGAAGGTGATAATCGCCAAGGATAAGGCGATGGCCTGAAACAGGAACGAAGCGGGAATTCTTCGGACGCGGCCCTCCGGGAGGAGTCCGGCATCTACGGTGATAGCGCTGCTGCCGGCCATTTATCTTACCCGCTGATTTCATACATCCGCGTTATGGTGAACTTGCGCGTTCGCTTGCGTGATGCTTTTTGGGCTTCTAGATAATTCCGGATAATTCCAGGCTTCTACGGCGCGGCGAAAAGTAAATTTAACTTCGCTGCCCATTTAACTTCGCTGCCCAATGTCATCTTAGCCTCGTACGGCGCTTTTAGTCCATGCTGATGCCCTTTGCGACACGATCTTCGCCGGCTGCCATAGCGATGGTGCGACAACGGGATGCCGGGCCCGGCGACGTGACCAGGTGGCCGGGGGGCGAGGCGCGTCGGTTCGAGCGGGTGTCGCGATGAATGCTTCGGCAGTCTGAGCTATGAGAACCATTGCATTTGTATGGGACAATTTCGGCCCGATGCATGCCGACCGGTGCGATGCCGTTGCGCGCCATTTCGGAAAGCGCGCCGACATCGTGGGTATCGAGTTGGGGTCTCAAAGCGCAACCTATGATTGGAATAGCGAAGCCGGGCAGCTATTCAGGAAGGTGACGTTATTTCCGGGGCGCCCCGTCGACGGGGTGCCCACATGGCGCCGGTTGCGGGCGATCCTCAGCGCCTGCTTCCGCTCCGGCGCTCGCGATTTTTTCCTCTGCCATTATGAACATCCTGCGACGCTGTTCGCCGCCATCGTTCTGCGATTGTGCGGCCGAAAAGTATACGTGATGGGATGCTCGAAGTTTGACGACGTGAAGCGCTATCTGCGTCGCGAGATTTTCAAGAGCTTGTTTTACATGCCTTATCATGGCGGCATCGGCAGCCATCGCCGGTCGACCGAATATCTC
>Ga0182744_1003001_pt1 | contig 13441 bp, 11 predicted proteins | sample eDN3rd30CKraftMG_FD_128525 | JGI IMG/M metagenome (GOLD analysis project Ga0182744, IMG submission 128525) | Enriched Miracle-Growth compost microbial communities from Emeryville, California, USA - eDNA 3rd pass 30_C Kraft MG (version 2) (version 2) ...
CCCGAGTTCTCCGTCGATGCCGAAGATCGGAACGGACAACCGGCCGACAGCCGACGCCGCGCGATCGCAGTAGAGATCGAGCGTCTGCCAATCGGGCGCGTGAATGTCGCGCACGATATCCATTTCCATGCCATCGACGACGGCGATAAAGTCACTCTTCCGCAATCCATACTTCTCGATAGGATACGAGAGATCGATGGTCCGCGCCGTCGTGCGGCCGGTGGCGTAGAAATCCTCGATATCAGCGCGATAGCGATCAAGCTCGGCAAGGCGTCCTTCACGCGGTCCACCATTGTCGGCAACGTCATCGACTGCCCGGCAGAATGCGTAAACGTGATACATCGCATCGCGCTGCTCGATAGGAAGCACACGCATGGCGGCATAAAAAGAGCTGCGGGATGCTACCGGCGTCTCTTCCGAGACAAAGGTCTGCGCTTCGGTCGTCATGCGGCATCATCCCTGACGGCTTGATAAATTCCATGCCTGCCCGCAACGCGCGCCACCAGCGCGGAGGCGGCAGCGCGTCCGGCGATCAAAGCCGAACGCGGCTTCGAGAAGTGTACGCGATCCGCCAGTGGATCGCGCTTATCCAAAAGGGTAATCAGCTCGCGAGCCAACCTGACGATCACTGACGTCTCCATGCAAAGCCGCAAGTCCGTCACGAGTGGCGGCAAGCGCGATGCTTCCGGCAAGAGCTTGGCCGTACGAGCGGTAACGTCGCGAAGACAGGCTCTCAAGGCCGAAGACGATTGCGGCTGGCCGAGAGCCGAGGCGTCGGCACCGTAGCGCGCCAAGTCGGCCTGTGGGATGTAGACGCGATTGAGATCGCGAAAATCTTTTCCGCAATCCTGCAGATGATTGATGATCTGCAGCGCCGAGCAGAGAGCATCCGACGGCGCCCATGTCGCTTTCGATTCGCCATGCACATCGAGAACGAAACGGCCGACCGGCATCGCCGAGTAACGGCAATAATCGACGAGTTCGTCCCAAGTCTCGTAACGCAACTTCGTCACGTCCTGCCGAAACGCTTTCAGCAGGTCGAGGCCATGTTGCGGACTGAGTTGATAGCGGCGAAGTTCTGCGCGCAACGGCATCGCGTCCGCCGCCGCATCGGCTTTGCCGAGCAAAGTCTCTTCGAGCGCATCGAGGACCGCCAGTTTCGCGGATGCATCGAGGCTCGGGTGATCGGCGGCATCGTCGGCCGCTCGCGCGAAGCGGTAGAAAGCCAGAATTGGCGCACGATAGCGGGACGCAACAAGGCGCGAGGCGACGGGGAAATTCTCGTCGCGCTCCGACTTGCCGGACTTGTATGCCGCATCGATCGTCATTGTTTTCCTGCTTGGGCTTGGACGCGGCCCTTCCACAGGCCCCCGCGTCCGGCTCCATGCTGATACGCTGAATCTAACGTAAAGCCTAAGTAGACTGCTGCAATAAGCGGCAGCGCCAGCCCCCATAGTCGTGAACGGTGGTAAAACCGCAACGTTGGCTGAAACGACAGCGCCATAAGTCCATACGCGGCGGCGGCAAACAGGCAAGCCGGAGAACTCGCGGTGAGAATTAAGACCGGGGGCATGAGATAAAGAAAACTCATGCCAAACACCGTTCCGAGAAGCAGCAAAGGCGCGTAGCGAAGCTGTGCGTACGCGGAGCGCGCAACCATGCAGCGAATGTCTTCAACCTTAGGATAGGGGCGCAGGCTCAGAACGCGCTCCGACATGCCGAGCCAAATCGCTCCCTGTGCCTTCATCACCTTGGCAAGCGTGCAATCGTCGATTAGCGCCCCGCGAATGGACTGAATGCCTCCCGCGCGTTCGAGCGCCTCGCGGTCGACCAGCATACACCCACCGGCCGCAGCGGCCGTCGCGGTGTTGCGCTGGTTGACCCAGCCGAACGGATAAAGCATCTTGAAGAAAAACACGAAGGCAGGAATGAGCGCCCGTTCGGCGAAGCTTTCGCAATTGAGCTTGGCCATCACCGAGGTCAGCACACGCCGCTCGGATGAGGCTCGCGCCACCAGAGACGCGAGCGCGCCCGGCTCGTAGCCGATGTCCGCATCGGTCAATAACAGGTAGTGCGGCGGACGTTCGCCCGCGCAGGCGGCGGCGATCCCCTGCTCCATCGCCCAGACTTTTCCGGTCCACGCGGGCGGAAGCGGCCGCCCGGAAACAACCGTGATTTTACGGCCCGCCGTCTCCGCCAGCCGCCGCGCAATATCCGCAGTGCCGTCGTTGCTCTGATCATCGACCAGAACGATCGAAAATTCGCCTGGGTAGGACTGCGCCGCGAGAGAAGCCAGCGATCGCGGCAGCATGTCGGCTTCGTTCCGCGCCGGAACAACCGCGACGACGGCAGGCCACGCGCCGGGCATACCGTCAGCAGAGGAGCGATAGGCTTCCTCTCGTTCTCCCGTCAGCCAAAAGCGACCGTGCAACAGGACGAGATACAGCCAGGCAATAAGGACGGCGGCAGCCAAGATATCGGCGACACTCATTGCAAATATCCCGATTGCCCGAACCATCGATAAGCATCCGCCAACGCTTCCGCTGCTGGACGGGATTTATACGCCAGATCGCGCTCAGCCTTTGCCGACGAAAAATACATCTTGTACTTCGCCATTTTGAGACCATCGACGGTCGCGAACGGCTCGCGCCCCGTCAAGCGCGCCGCGGCTTCGGCGCCATAAGCGATGGGATAGACGAGGCGTCGCGGCAAGCGCATCGTCGGCGCGCGTCGGCCCGAAAGATGAGCAATTTCCCCAAGCATTTGCCCGAGCGTCATGTTTTCGCCGCCGAGAACGTAACGTTCTCCAACGCGCCCCCGACGCAGGGCCTGCAAATGCCCTTCGGCGACATCATCGACGTGCACGAGATTGAGACCGGTATCCACATAGGCTGGCATACGCCCGCACGCGGCTTCGATAACAATGCGGCCAGTCGGCGTCGGCCGGATATCGCGCGGGCCGATCGGCGTCGACGGATTGACGATGACCGCCGGCAATTTGTCATCGGCGATCATGCGCTCGACAAGTCGTTCCGCCAAAACTTTGCTTTTCTTATAGGCGCCGATCGCATCGGCTTCGGCGAGCGGCGCCGTCTCGTCGACCGGCGTTCCATCGCTCGAAGGGCGCAGCGTTGCGACGCTCGATGTATAGATGACGCGTTCGACGTTATTGGCGACAGCGGCTTCCATCACCGCGCGCGTGCCATCGACATTCGTCGCGATGATCTCTCGCGGATCGGGCGCCCACAGCCGATAGTCGGCCGCCACATGAAAAACGTAGCGCACGCCGATCATCGTCTGACGTAACATCGCGGAATTGCGAATGTCGCCCTCGACAACATCAAGGCCGAGTCCCGCAAGGTTCGCGCGATTGCTGCTTCGGCGGACGAGCGCCCGAACGGCAAAGCCCTCATCGAGCAGATGGCGTGCCACGGCCGAGCCGACAAAGCCCGAAACGCCCGTCACAAATGCGATGCCGTTGTCAGACACGCGATCTCCCCCAAAAGCTTCGGCCACTTGATACCGAGCGACCGAAACATAAATCGCCTTTTAGGTGATCAGCCTCCGTACGTAATCCGCCAAATGCGCCCGGCCGCATCGTCGGCAACGTAAAGCGCACCATCCGGTCCGACGGCGAGGCCTGTCGGCCTATGTTCAACACCATCTTTGCCCGAGCGAAAACCGTCAGCGAACACCATGTATTTGCCGGAGGCTTTTCCATCCGCAAGCGGCTGAAACACCACGTTATAGCCGCTTTGCGGACCAAACGTCCTGTTCCAGGATCCGTGAAACGCAATGAATGCACCGCCCCGATAAGTCTCGGGAAACTGCGTGCCCTTGTAGATCTTCAGATCGTTCGGACCCCAGTGTGCGGGAAACGCTGCAACGGGCGGCAGCTTGTCCGCACATCTGCCAACGGCTTTGCCGCCATCGCCGCCGTATTCGGGCGCCAGCACCAGCTTGTTCTGCGCACCGTCGAAATAGCAGTACGGCCAGCCGTAATCGCCGCCCTCTTTCAGGAGAACCAGTTCTTCGGCAGGCAGCTCCGACCCCTGCTCCGATGAATAGAGCTTCGGCCAGTTTTGATAGAGCTGATCGCGTCCATGCTGAGTTGCATACACGCGGCCTGCATCATCGGCATCGATCCCGACCGCGTTGCGCAGCCCGGTGGCAAATCTCTCGTTCTCGGAAAATGATTGATCCGTTTTATTCGCGTCGTAACGCCAGATTCCCGCCCGCGTCTTCAACTCGACGCACGGATCAACGCCCGGGGATTCCTCCGTGCGATTGACCTTCTGGCAGGAGTTGGTCGCCGAGCCGAGATCGACGAAAAGATTGCCCTGCGCGTCGATCATAAACGGTCGCGCATTGTGGTCGCCGCTAATCGGCAAATCCTTCACGATCGTTTCGGGTTGCCCGCTAAGAGCGATATCGCCATCTTTGCGCGGATACCGGATGATCTTGTCGCCACTCTCAAGATACAGCCAGTCTTTGTAGAGAAAAATGCCAGTACCGCCGGGGACGTCACCGCCGAAACGCGTGATAATATCGGCCCGCCCGTCACCGTTGCTGTCTTTCAGGCCGACGATCGGGCCTTCTGTTGTCTTTCCGTGGCGAACACGCGCATTGAGATAAACCGTGCCGTCCGATGCAACGGCGATATGACGTGGCGCGCCTTCGACGTCGGCGAAAACGGTAGCACAAAATCCCTTGGGCAGGATCAGACCGGCATTGTCCTCGGCGCAGCCAGCGGTTGCGCTGTCCGCCGCGCTGACCGGCATATTCGCGATGCATACCAGCGCCGCCAACGCAAATCCGACGCTCGTCTTCCTACTCATATTCCAACCCTTTTGATGAAATTCCGAAAAGTGCGCATTCGACTCCGCGCGACATTCTCCAAGTCTCGCCGCCAAACCCGCGACCTTAGCCCGGCCAGGCTTTAAGCGCCATGTCGGCCACCCGTAATAGATCATCGCGCGATGCCCCGCCCGCGGCTTGAACGGACATGCCTTGCGTAACCGTCGAAACAAAGCGCGCCAGCGCCGCAGCGTCCACATTGGCAGCAAGATCGCCGTCCGTTTTGGCGCGCTCGAGGCGCTCCCGCAGCGCCCGCTCTCCCTCGGCGCGGCGGCGGCATAATTCCTGTTTGATCGATTCCGACGCTTCACCGCACGTCAAAGCGCCCTGCACCGCGAGACACCCACGCGGATTCTCCGGATCGGTGAGAGAAATCGCAACACCCCTGAGCAAATGCTCGACCACGGCCTGTGCTGTTGCTTCGTTCAGGGCACGATGTACGACAGCGGCCGGACCGCGCTGCGCGTAGCGATCCAAGGCTCGACGGAAAAGCTCTTCCTTGTTGCCGAAGGCCGCATAGAGGCTCGGCCGGTTGATGCCCATCGCTTCGGTCAAATCCGCGAGCGACGCGCCTTCATAACCGTGCAGCCAGAACACATGAAGCGCCTTATCGAGCGCCGCATCGATATCGAATCCCCTAGGACGGCCTTTCGCGATCTGCACCGCGTCCCTCGCTGACTTTGCATCTTCCACTGCGCCTCTATACATTTTCATACTCATCGATACAAATATGCGTTGACAGTCTCCCGCCCCCGTTTAATATCCATACCAATTGGTACAGATGTAGGTCAACGAGGCTGACGATGAAGAGCTCCCTCAAAAGCGCGACGTCCACCCTCAGAGGGTTCGCAGGCTGGATTTCCAAGCGTCGTGGGGATGCTCTGTCCAGCACTGAGGACACCGAGTCGCCAGCCGCCGTGCGGATCTGCGGACGCTGCGCAACCGCCGTCGAGGCCGAACTGGCGGATCAAGTCGCGGACGGTCGCGGCAGGGGTTCGGAGACGCGGGATCGCTGGTCGCCCGGACTCAGCATGGACAACTTCTCCTGATTAATGAGGAGCCGCAACCGTCACTGACGGCGGGTGCGGCTCCGATCACTATTCGGGTGCGCGTTGCCCGCATCACCTGACATTCCCATCTCGCGAACAGAAACTCCGCGCCGGCGCCGTTGACAGTTGCTGGCGACGCTGCAATGCGGAAGCCCGAAACCGCAAGCACGCAGCAGAGCCTGTATATGAGCGCCATTATTTCCATTGCGGACCTCTCGAAAACCTATGCGTCGGGGTTCAAGGCTCTGAAGAGCATCAATCTCGAAATCCAGCAGGGCGAGATTTTCGCGCTTCTCGGGCCGAACGGCGCCGGAAAGACAACGCTGATCAGCATCATTTGCGGCATCGTCAACGCCAGCACGGGCACAGTGACCGTCGATGGCAAGGACAACGTACGCGATTACCGCGCCGTTCGTTCGATGATCGGTCTCGTTCCGCAAGAACTCTCGACCGATATGTTCGAGACGCCTTGGGCGACCGTCAATTTCAGCCGCGGCCTGTTCGGCAAGCCGCGCGACTACGCCTTCACCGAGAAGGTTCTGAAAGATCTGTCCCTTTGGGATAAGAAAGATAACCGTATCCTGACCCTGTCCGGCGGCATGAAGCGCCGCCTCCTGATCGCGAAAGCACTCGCCCACGATCCGCAGATCTTGTTCCTCGATGAGCCGACCGCCGGTGTCGACGTCGAGCTGCGCCGCGAGATGTGGGATGTCGTCCGCGCCATGCGCCAGCGCGGTGTCACGATCATCCTGACCACCCATTACATCGAAGAGGCCGAGGAAATGGCCGATCGCGTCGGCGTCATTGCCAAGGGCGAGATTATCCTTGTCGAGGACAAGGCCGAGATGATGCGGAAGCTCGGAAAGAAGCAGCTTGTGCTGCAGCTTCATTCCGCCCTAACCGCTGTGCCTCCCGAGCTTGCGGCCTACAATCTGCAACTGGCGAACGACGGCCAGGACCTGATCTACACTTACGATACTCAAGCCGAGCGAACCGGCATCACGGCGCTCCTGAATGACATGCGCGGCACGGGCCTCGCGTTCAAGGACTTGAGCACCAACCAAAGCTCCCTCGAAGACATATTCGTCGATCTCGTGAGGCAAAAGAAATGAACGTCGAAGCGGTTCGCGCCATCTATGGCTTCGAAATGTCTCGCTGGGGACGCACGCTGATGCAAAGCATCGTCTCGCCGGTGCTTTCGACGTGTCTCTACTTTGTCGTGTTCGGCTCGGCCATCGGCTCGCGCATTTCGCAGGTCGATGGCGTGAGCTACGGCTCATTCATCGTTCCGGGGCTCGTCATGATGCTGCTCCTGACACAGAGCACGCTGAACGCCTCGTTCGGTATCTATTTTCCCCGCTTCACAGGAACGATCTACGAGCACTTGTCGGCCCCCGTCTCGCCGTTCGAGATCGTGCTCGGCTATGTCGGCGCGGCGGCGACCAAATCGATCATTCTCGGGTTGCTTGTGCTGGCGACGGCCAGCCTATTCGTCGACGTCCACATCGCCCATCCCTTTTGGATGGCATCGTTTCTGGTGCTGACGGCGATCACATTCAGCATGCTGGGATTCATCATCGGCATCTGGGCCGACGGCTTCGAGCGACTTCAGATTATTCCGCTTCTCGTCATCACGCCGCTTACCTTTCTCGGCGGCACGTTTTATTCGATCAAGATGCTGCCACCCTTCTGGCAGGACGTAACGCTGCTCAACCCGGTCGTTTATTTGATCAGCGGCTTCCGCTGGAGCTTCTACGAAATCTCAGATGTCAATGTCGGCATCAGCATTCTGATGACCTTCGCATTTCTCGGCGTTTGCACGGCCATCGCCTGGTGGATTTTCAAAACCGGCTATCGCCTGAAGGCGTAGAAATCGTCCGCCGTTTCCCTTTATCACTCCATGGCCGGGCTTGACCCGGCCATCCAGAACCGCTTGCTCCAACCACTCCGTCGCGTTGCCCTGGATGGCCGCCTCGGAGGGCGGCCATGACGTGAATTGAAAGATTTCTCCGCCACACAAACGGAGTCCAGCCAAGCGCTATCGATCCGCAGTCGCCCCTAGCCCTTGAGATACCAGCCCCACGGCTCGCGCACCCGGTAGGTCGTGATCTGCTTCGGTTCGAGAAAGTTGTTCAAACCCCAAGTCCCAAGCTCACGCCCGACACCACTTTTCTTGATCCCACCCCACGGCGGCTCTAGGAAATTCGGCTGCGAGCAATTGATCCAGACCACACCCGCCTCGAACGCATCGGCGACGCGCTGTGCCCGCTCAAGATCGTTCGACATCACCGCTGCCGCCAATCCGAATTCGCTATTGTTGGCGAGCGCCACCGCTTCGTCCTCGGTTTGAAACGTCGCGACGCTCAGCACCGGCCCGAATATCTCTTCCCGCCAGATGCGCGCCGTATCGGGAACGTCTGCGAAAATCGTCGGCTCGATGAAATAGCCGGTATTGAGATGCGCCGGCCTCGCCCCGCCGCAGACAAGCTTGGCTTCGCATCTGCCAATCTCGATGTATCGCATGACCTTGTCGTACTGCTGCTTGCTCACCAGCGGACCAAGTAGTACACCCGGCGTCATGCCGTCACCGATGGTGATTTTCCTAGCTTCCTCCGCCAGACGATCGATGAGCAATTTCGCTACGCATTCTTGCACGATCATTCGCGAGGTGGCGCTGCAAACCTGTCCTTGATTCCAGAAAATGCCGAACATCACCCATTCGACGACCTGATCGACATCGGCATCGTCGAAAACAACGATGGGCGATTTCCCGCCGAGTTCGAGGCTAATGCTTTTCACATCTTTAGCAGCCGCCGTCGCAACGGAAATGCCAGTCGGCACCGAGCCCGTGAACGCGAGCTTGCGAACATCAGGATGAGAGGCAAGCCGGGCACCGGCATCCTGGCCCAATCCCGTCACCACATTCAAAACCCCGGGTGGCAACCCAGCATCCAAAGCGATCTGAGCGAGTTCCAGCGCCGTCAATGGCGTATATTCCGACGGCTTCAACACCACGGCGCAACCGGCGGCGATCGCGGGCGCGACCTTCCACGCCGCCATGAGCAGCGGATAATTCCACGGCACGATCAAGCCCGCGACGCCGACCGGCATGTACGTGACGCGCGATTGAAAGCGATCGTCAGGAACGGCAATCAACTCGCCCTGCCGCCCGTCGAGTTGCTCCGCATAGTCGGCGTAAAGGTTGAAACAATACGCGGCATCGCTGATGTCCCCGAGGGCTTCCGGCAACGGCTTGCCGTTGTCACGAACTTCGACCTCGGCCAGCAACTGCTTTTTGTCCTCGATAGCGGCAGCGATAGCGCGGAGATATTGGGCGCGATCCTTGCCCGTCGTCCGCCGCCACGGCCCCGCCATCGCAGCCGTGGCGGCAGCGACCGCCGCATCGATGTCCTCAGCCCCTCCAGCCGCACACGTCTGAAAAACCTGCTCAGTCGCCGGATTGATAACGTCGAGCGTCCTTCCGGAGAGCGCATCGCGCCACGCGCCGTTGATGAACAGCTTGGAATGCATTGATGGTCCCTGTTTACACGTCGCGGTTCAGCTCAGAGACGCGAGCGCCTCCGAGAATCCCTCGAGGAACATATCGGCATGTACGCGTGCAAAACAGAGCGGCGGGCGGATCTTGAGCACGTTGCCGTGCTTGCCCGCCGTGCCGATCAGAATGTTGCGTCGTCGAAGCTCGTTGACGATCCGCTCGGCGCCGTCCTGGTCGGGCTCGCGCGACGCACGAGATTTGACGATCTCGACGCCCGTATAAAGCCCCGCGCCGCGCACGTCACCGATGCGCTCCCCTGACGTACCGGCAATTCTGAGCTCAGAACGCAGGTAGGCTCCTGTTTCGAACGCATTGAGCTGCAATCCTTCGCTTTCAAGCACGTCGAGCACGGCCAGCCCAGCCGCAGCGGCAACCGGATTGCCTCCGAACGTGTTGAAATAGCCCGAGGTCGATCCGAATGCCGTCAGCAAATCCGGCTTCACGGCGACGCCGCCCATCGGAAATCCATTGCCCATCGGTTTGCCCATGATGACCATGTCGGGCACCAAGCCGTGGCGATCAAATCCCCACATCTTTTCGCCCGTGCGGCCAAACCCCGGTTGAACCTCGTCGGCGATGTAAACGCCGCCCGCTTTCCGGACTTCGGCGATGGCATCGGCCAGAAAACCGGGATCGCCCGGAAACACGCCGTCACTTGAAAAAATGCTGTCGGCAATGAAGCCGGCGAAACGAATGTTCCGCTCCTTCATGCCCGCAATCGCGCTCCGCACGTCTTGACTCAATCGCGGCCCAATATCACGCGCCGGATACCGATACGTATCGGGCGCCGGGATCGGGAAGATATAGTCCGGGCGCGGCCCGGGGCTTGCCGAGGACGGTGATATCTCCGTCACGGCAGACGTATTGCCGTGGTAAGCGTTGTCGGTGACGATAAATCCCTTGCCGCCGGTGACCACCCGGGCGATGCGCAACGCCAGATCGGCGCTTTCGCTTCCCGTGCACGTGAAGACGATATTCGAAATGGCGTCCGGCATCGTCCCCAGAAGCCGCTCGGCATAGGTGTAGATGTTATCGTACAAGTACCGCGTATGCGTGTTGAGCGTCCCCATTTGACGGGACACCGCCTCGACCACGCGCGGATGACAATGCCCGACAGAAGGCACATTGTTATAAGCATCCAGGTAGCGGGTGCCGTCCGCATCGTAGAGCCAGACGCCCTCCCCCTTCACCAAATTCAACGGCCGCTCGTAGAACAGCATCGATGTCGGGCCGAAGGCGCGCTTGCGGCGATTGACGAGGCTCGTTACCGCCGGATTGAGCTGATCGGCGGCATCCATATCGAAAGCGTTGAGTTCAAGTATTTTTCGTGTTGCGTCCATGATCGTCTCTAAACAGCCGGCAAGCGCGTTGGCTCGGATAGAGACTATATAGGGACTCCGGCGAACCGGCTTGACCACGGAGGCGCATGGCTGTTCAGTTCCGGTGGACATACCGCCGCAAACGGCGTCAACTTTCGGCAGCACAAGGTCAAATCCGCGGCTCACTCTTGGCATAGAGTAAACAGCGTTGCCAACGGGTGAACCGCATCCAAAGTCATCGGAAATGACGGAAGACACATACCCGCGCGCCAACCGTTGGAAGCGGTTTTCCGACTGGGATGACCGTCCGCTGCGGCTCGACCAGTTCGCCGTCGAGGACGCCGAAAACGGTTTTTCCGCCTTCAAGAGTCCACATGATCCGAAACCCGGACTTGGACTCGCCGCCGATCGCGTCGAGTCAATGGATGGCGTCCTGGCGCGCGACTTCGACATGATCGATGTCTTCATCGCCCGCTATCACCTCGATCCTGCCGTCGCGCCCGAGGCTATGGCGATGCCGTCGGTCGACGTCGCGCGGATGCTCGTTGACATGAACGTGCCGAGAAGCGAGTTGGTGCGCCTTGCGCACGGAATGACGCCCGCCAAACTCGCCGACGTCGTCTCGCACCTCTCGTCTCTCGAAATCGCTTTTGCCTACGGAAAGATGCGAGCGAGGCAGACACCCGGCAATCAGGCACACGTCACGAATGCCAAGGACGATCCGCTGCAAATGGCGGCCGATGCCGCAACGGCGGTGGCCTTCGGTTTCGACGAAATCGAAACGACCATGCGCGTCGCACGCAATGCCTGGTCGAATGCCGTCGCCTGCGCGGTCGGCTCCGCGGTCGGCCGCTGGGGTACGCTCTTTCAGTGCTCCAGCGAGGAAGCCGAGGAACTGAAGATCGGCATGGCGGGCTTCACCTCCTACGCTGAAACAGTGTCCGTCTATGGAACCGAAAAGAGTTTCATCGACGGCGACGATACGCCTTGGTCGAAGGCGTTCCTTGCGGCCGCTTATGCATCGCGCGGCATCAAGATGCGCTGCACATCAGGGGCCGGGTCCGAACTTCTGATGGGCTTTCACGATCGCAAGTCTTTGTTGTATCTCGAAGCCCGCTGCCTTTGCCTGCAACGCGCCATGGGCGTGCAAGGCACCCAAAACGGCGGCATCGACGGCGCCCCGGTCACCTGCACGGTGCCCGGCGGCATGCGCGAGCTGATGGCCGAAAATCTGATTGCCGTCTGGCTCGATCTTGAATGCGCCTCCGGCAACGACGCGCGCGCGACCGAATCCGAAATCCGCGTCGGCGCGAAAATCCTGCCCTATCTGATTGCCGGATCAGACCTCATCTGCTCGGGCTTCGGCTCGATCCTCAAATACGACAATTCGTTCAACGCCTCACTGCTGAATGGCGAAGAGCTTGAAGATTATCTCGTCCTGCAGCGCGACTTCGAAGCCGATGGCGGCCTGACCCCGGTCAGCGAAACGCGCGTCATGGATCTCCGGACGCGCGCCGTTAACGCCATCAGCGCCGTGCTCGAAGAACTCGGACTCGCCAAGCCAACAGGCGACATGAAGCAAAGCGTCATCGCCGCATCCGGATCGGATGAAACGCGGACTTTCTCGGGACGCGACGTCGCCGTCATCAGCGAGACGATCAAGGATCGCGGCATCACCGTGATCGACGTCATCAAGGCGCTCGCGAAACGAGGTTTCGAAGAAGAAGCCGCAAATCTTTTGCAGCTCGTCCGACTGCGCGTTTCCGGGGACTACTTGCAAACGTCGGCCGTGGTGCGGAATGGCCGCGTCGTCAGCGCCGTGAACGACCCCAACGGCTACCACGGCCCCGGCACGGGTTATCGCCTTAACGATACGCGTCGTGATGAGATCGCCGCCATCCGCGATACGCTCACCCGCCAGGAAGTGCTGCGTGTCGAAGCGAATTATAAATCCGCGGAATCGAACCGCATTCTGTATAGCGCCATCGGACCGGCAGGCACCGCCAAAGACGATCGCGACGTCGTCATTGGCATCAGCCCGGCCTTTGGCATCAAGCTTTTCCAAACGGTCGCCGGGCACCCGCTTTCGGCTGTCCTGCGAGCATTGATCACCGGCATCCGTGAAGGTGGCTGCACCGCCCGCGTCGTGCGTATGCGCCATACGGCCGACACCTCGTTCCTGGGCCTCAGTGCTGCGCGGCTGGCTGGCTCCGGCGTCGGCATCGGCATTCAAGCCAAGGGTACGGCCGTCATTCACCAGAAAGACCGGCTGCCGCACAACAACCTGGAGCTATTCTCGAACTCGCCCATCACCAAGCTCGATCACTATCGGCTCATGGGCACCAACGCTGCTGCCTACGCGCGAGGCGACATGCCGGAGCCGATCATCGTACCGACGCGCGGCGAAGCGATGGGCTCACGCTATCACGCCCGCGTCTCGCTGATTTATGCGATCGAAACCGAAATGACGTCCGAGGGTGCCGCACCTGAGGAAATCGACATCGCATTTCTCGGAGCCGCGGCATGAGTAAGGAGCTTCTTTCGGTCGCCGATTATCCGCTGGCGGAAAAACGTCCCGAGATCGTGAAGACGAAGGCGGGCAAAGGCATCGAAGACATTACTCTTGACTGCGTTCTGTCCGACCAAGTGACGCTTGAGGA
>Ga0182744_1003002_pt1 | contig 13438 bp, 12 predicted proteins | sample eDN3rd30CKraftMG_FD_128525 | JGI IMG/M metagenome (GOLD analysis project Ga0182744, IMG submission 128525) | Enriched Miracle-Growth compost microbial communities from Emeryville, California, USA - eDNA 3rd pass 30_C Kraft MG (version 2) (version 2) ...
GCTGGCGCGGCTCGTGCGCGTCAGCAGCCAGACGGCGAGCGCCGCCAGGCCGAGCAGCGCCATCGGCGCGGCGATCGGCCAGGCGCTGGCGCCGAGCCAGGCGCCGACCAGCGCGCCGCAGAGCGAGGCTGCCGACTGTTGCACGAAGCCGAGCAGCGAGGAGGCGGCGCCGGCGCGCTCGGGAAACGGCGTCAGCGCCGCGGCCATCGCCTGCGGCAAGGCCAGGCCGAGCCCGAACAGATAGACCGCAGCGGACAGGACGACGGTCAGCGCCGTGTCGAGGCCGAGCGCGGTGGCGGTGGCCATGGCGACCCCGCCGATGCTCAGCGCGACGCAGCCGAGCCCGATGATCCGGCTCAAGCCGAGGCGGATCACCAGCCGCGCCGCGATCGTGGTGCCGAGGAGGAAGCCGGTCGAGCCGGCGGCGAACGCCGCGGCGAAAGTGATCGGGGTGAGCGCGTAAAGCTCCTGCAACACGAAAGTCGCGCCCGAAATCCAGGCGAACAGGCCGGCATAGGCGAAAGCCACGATGCTCAGATGCGCCAGATAGGAACGCTCGCTGAGCAGGATGCGGTAGGACTTGAGCACCGAGACCAGCGACACCGGCTCGGCGGCGCGCTCCTTCAGCGTTTCCGGCAGATACCACCAGACCAGCGCCAGGCATTCGAGGCCGATCAGCGCCATGACGACGAAAATCGCCCGCCAGTCGAAATAGGTTTCGAGCACCCCGCCGATCAGCGGCGCGACGAGCGGCGCCAGTCCCATCACCACGGCGATGATCGCCATTTCCCGGCCGGCGCGGGCGCCGGCATAGAGATCGCGCACCACGGCGCGTGCCAGCACGGTGGCGCCGCAGCCGCCGAATGCCTGAAACAGCCGCAGCACGATCAGCATGTCGATCGATGTCGAGATCGGGCAGAGCAGCGTGGCCGTGCAATAGAGCAGCAGCGCCGCCACCAGCACCGGCTTGCGTCCGTAGCGGTCCGACAGCGGGCCATAGACGATCTGTCCGACGGCAAAGCCGACGAGATAGGAGGAGATCGTCAGTTGCACCTGCTGGGTCGTCGCCCCGAATGCCGTGCCGATGCCGGGCATCGAGGGCACATACATATCGGTCGAGAACGGACCGACGGCGCTGAGCAGACCGAGCAGAATGGTGAGCGCGAGGCTTCCGGGCTTGATCAATGCTCACCGTACCGTCTGGCCATAACGGTGCAGTCCGGCGCCGTGCGCGTTGAGCCAGGTCTTGGCGCGCTCCATCTCCGGGCAGATCCGTTGCAGGGTGCGCCAGAAGCGCGGCGAGTGGTTCAGCTCGACGCGGTGCGCCACCTCGTGTGCGGCCAAATAGTCGAGAACGAAGGGCGGGGCAAGCACGAGCCGCCAGGAATAGGACAGGACGCCGGTCGCGGAGCACGATCCCCAGCGGCTGGTCTGATCGCGGATCGAAATCCGCTTGATGCTGACGCCCAGCATCGCGGCGTAGCGGCGGCTCGCCGCGCCGAGATCGGCCGCCGCCTCGCGCTTGAAGAAATCGGTGGCGCGGCGGTTGACGTGCGCCGCCTCGCCGGCGACGCAGAGCAGCGGCGCGCCATCCTGCGGCTGTTCGGTCCAGGCGACGCCGCGCGCGCCGGGACGGTGGGTGAGGCGGTGCATGACGCCGCGCAGCGGCACCTCGTCGCCGTCGGAAAAGGCGCTCGCCACCGGCAGCCGGTCGAGCCGTGCCGCGATCCAGGCGCCGTGCTGCTCGGCAAAACGCTGCGCATCGCGCAGGCTGCCGCGCGGCGGCATGGTCAGCACGATCGCGCGGGTCACGGCGTGGATGCGCAGCGTATAGCGGCGCGCCTTCTGGTGACGGCGCACCTGCACGTCATAGGTGGCGCGTTCGTGGGTGACGGCGATCGACGACGGCTCGCCGGGACGGCGAGAAAGGAATGCGCGCAGCGGCATCGTCAAGATTTAGAGCGTTTTCGCGCGAAGTGGAATCCGGTTCGCGTGAAGAAAGCGCGTCAAAACATCTTGAGCGTTTTCGGGCGAAATGCCCGATGATCGGCCGAATCCGCCGCCGTGCCGGCGGATGCTCAAGCCGCGGGAACGGCGTGCCGGCGCGGTTTTGCCACGGCCGTCGCGTCCGCTTTGGCGCCCGTGTCGGCAGCGTCGTTGGCGCGCATGAAGGCGGCCATGCGCGGCGCGATGTCGGAGCGGAAGCGCGAGCCGTTGAACACGCCGTAATGGCCGACGTCCGGCTGCATATAGTGTTCCTGCTTGTCGGCCGGGATGTTGGGGCACAGGCGATGCGCCGCCGCCGTCTGCCCGAGGCCGGAAATGTCGTCGTTCTCGCCTTCGATGGTCATCAGCGCGACGCGCTTGATCTGCGACGGGTCGATCCGCTCGCCGCGATGCATCATCTCGCCTTTCGGCAGCGCGTGCTTGATGAACACGGTATCGATGGTTTGCAGATAGAACTCCGCCGACAGGTCCATCACCGCGAGATATTCGTCGTAGAAGGCGCGGTGACGCTGCGCCGAATCGCCATCGCCCTTCACCAGGTTCATGAACATGTTGCCGTAGGCATCGATGTGCCGGTCGAGATTCATGCTCATGAAGCCGTGCAATTGCAGAAAGCCGGGATAGACGTCGCGCATGAAACCCTGATGCGGGAACGGCACCTTGGTGATGACGTTCTGCGCGAACCAGTCGAGGCCGCGCTCCTGCGCCAGATCGTTGACCGCGGTCGGATGGCAGCGCGTGTCGATCGGCCCGCCCATCAGCATCATCGAGCGCGGCACGCAAGGATCGCCGGCGGCTTCCATCAGCGACACCGCGGCGAGCACCGGCACCGCCGGCTGGCAGACGCCGACGACATGCGTGTCCGGGCCGAGTGCGCGCAGCATCGCCATGACGTAATCGATGTAGTCGTCGAGGTCGAAACGGCCCTCGGAGGCCGGCACCATCCGCGCATCGACCCATTCGGTGATGTAGACGTCGTGCTGCGGCAGGAAGGTCTCGACCGTGCCGCGCAGCAGCGTCGCGAAGTGCCCGGACATCGGCGCGACGATCAGCACTTTCGGCTGCGGGGTCGAGAGCGGGCGCGCGGTCAGCCGCTGGAAATGCAGCATGGTGCAGAACGGCCGGCTCCACGCCGGCACGATCGCCACCGGCACCTCGACGCCGTCGATCACCGTCGCCTCGATGTTCCATTCCGGCTTTTGATAGCGGCGCGTCGTGCGCTCGAACATCTCCGCCATCGCCGCGACGGTCTTGCCGTAGAGCGTGTGCGAGAACGGGTTGACGGGATTGCGGAACAACAGCCGGGTGGCATCGGCGGCCATGCGCGACGGGTTGAGCGCCGCATGGCCCATCTCGTAGAGCCAGTACATCGGCGTCGCCGCTTGAAAGCCGCCCTCGCGGGGGAGCGCGGCGGCCCCGCCGAATTCGCCAATCGACATTGTCTTTGCCCCAGCCCCGGAATGCGCAGTTGCTTGCTGCATTGCAAAAGGATGACGCCTTTTTACGCCAGCGTCAATGTAACGCAGCAAATTTTTGCCGCATCGCGTCCTTGCAGGATAACGGAATTTTCACGTTTTCACCGGGTTCCGGCGGGGCTATTCGCCCATTTGCAGCAAAGTTCCATAGTGCCGCGCGCTGCGCAGCAGCAAGGCGAAGGCAGTACAGCCGGCGGCAAACAGCACCACGTTGAGCGCCAGTGCCTGCATCATCAGGTCGGCGCGGAAGACGTGGTCGATGAGCAGCGCGCGCATGCCCTCGAACACATAGGTCGGCGGCAGCATCCAGGCGATCCATTGCAGCCAGTCCGGCAGCACCGACACCGGATAGTAGACGCAGCACAGCGGCAGCAGCAGGAACATGAAGGTCCAGGCCAGCGTCTCGGCGCCGAGTCCGTTGCGCAACAACAGGCCGGCGACCAGGATGCCGATCGCCCAGCTCGTCAGCATCAGGTTCATGAAGAAGGCGGCGAGCGCGAAGCCGAGCCCCCACAGATTGAAGCCGAAGAACGCCATTGCCATCAGCGTCACCGGGATCATGCCGATGGCGAGGCGGATCAGGCTCATCACCACCAGCGCGGCGATGAACTCGGCCGGGCGCAGCGGCGACATCATGATGTTGCCGAGGTTGCGCGCGTACATTTCTTCAAGGAACGAGATCGAGAAGCCGAGCTGGCCGCGGAACAGAATGTCCCACAGCAGCACCGAGCCGATGAACACGCCGCTGGCCTGCACGAAGAATCCGGCGTTCTGCTGGATGTAGGTTTGCAGGAAGCCCCACATCAGCATCTGCACCATCGGCCAGTAGATCAGGTCGAGGATGCGCGGCCACGACGAGCGCAGCAGATACCAGTAGCGCCGCACCATCGCGGCGACGCGGCGCACGGAAAATTCCATCATGGCGACGTTGTCTCCCGCGCCTCGCCGCGACCGCGGGCGATATCGAGGAACACGTCCTCCAGCGTTTCGCGTCCGTAGCGCGCCAGCAGGCGCTGCGGCGTGTCGTCGTCGACGATGCGGCCGCGCTTCATCATGATGACGCGCTCGCACAGGCGTTCGACCTCGCCCATATTGTGCGAGGCAAGCAGCAGCGTCGCGCCGCGCGCGCGGCAATAGCGCTCCAGATGGGTGCGCACCCAGTCGGCGGTGTCGGGATCGAGCGAGGCCGTCGGCTCGTCGAGCAGCAGCACCTCCGGGTTGTTGATCAGCGCCTTGGCGACCGAGACGCGGGTCTTCTGCCCGGCCGACAATTTGCCGGCGGGGCGGTCGAGGATGTCGACGAGGTCGAGCGCCGCCGCCAGTTCGGCGATGCGGCCCTCTACATCGGCGACGCCGTAGAGTTCGCCGAACACCCGCAGATTCTGCCGCACGGTGAGCCGCATCGGCATGTCGACATAGGGCGACTGGAAATTCATCCGGTGCAGCACGCGGTAGCGCTGGCGCGGCATCTCGGCGCCGAGCACCCGCACCGTTCCCGACGTCGGCGTCAACAGCCCCATGATAGTGGCGATGGTGGTGCTCTTGCCGGCGCCGTTGCCGCCGAGCAGAGCGGTGATCGTTCCCGGCATGAGCTGGAACGAGATGCCGCCGACGGCGGTGGTCGGGCCGTAGGTTTTCACCAGGCGGTCGACGGAAATCGCGGCGGTTGCGGTCGCATCCATGGTCAATCGTCGCTCGGGCGGCTCGTCGTCGGGATCGGGGCGCGGCATCCGGCGCAGATGTGCAGGCGCCGCCGCCGGATGTCCAGTCTGGCGGGCCGGCAAAGATGCCGGCAAAAATGCCGGTCTGCCCGCCGGGACCCTGCCATCGCCGGCGATCATGGTAAAAGAACGGCCATGCCGCTGTTCGACCTCGCCGTTTCGCATCCGCATCGCAATGTCCGTCTCGATACGCTGGTGCGCCTGCGCTGGCTGGCGATCGTCGGCCAGACGACGGCGATCCTCAGCGTCTATTACGGGCTGGAGTTCACGCTGCCGCTGTGGCCGTGCCTGGCGGTGGTCGGCGCCTCGGGGCTTCTGAATATCGGGCTGCGGTTCATCTTCAGCGCCAGCCAGCGGCTCGAGCCGGTGCGGGCGGCCTGGCTGCTCGCCTTCGACATCGCCGAACTGGCGGTGCTGCTGTTCCTGACCGGCGGCTTGCAGAATCCCTTTGCCTTCCTGTTCCTCGGGCCGGTGCTGTTCTCGGCGACGGCGCTGCCGCCGCGCTATACGCTGATGCTCGGTGCCTTCGCGGTGCTGTGCGCCACCGTGCTGGTGTTCGCGCACGATCCGCTGCCGTGGGACAGCATCGATCCGCTGGAACTGCCGCCGATCTACATGGCCGGTGTCTGGCTCTCGATCCTGCTGTCGATGGGCTTCATCGGCGTCTATGCCTGGCAGATCACCGAGGAGGCGCGCCAGCTCACCGACGCGCTCGCCGCCACCGAACTGGTGCTGGCGCACGAGCAGCATCTCTCGCAGCTCGACGGGCTCGCGGCCGCCGCGGCGCACGAGCTCGGCACGCCGCTCTCCACCATCACCGTGATCGCCCGTGAACTGGAGCGCGCCACTTCCGCCAATTCGCCGCATCGCGATGACATCCGCCTGTTGCGCGAACAGGCGCAACGCTGCCGCGATATCCTCGGCAAAATTACGGAACTATCGACCAGCAACGAGCCGCTCGACCATATGCCGCTGTCGACCCTGATCGAAGAGGTGGTCGCTCCGCACCGCCATTTCGGCGTCGCCATCGAGGCGCCGCAGCCGCACGACCGCGAGCCGCTGGCGGTGCGCAATCCGGCGATCCTCTACGGGCTCGGCAATATCGTCGAGAATGCCGTCGATTTCGCGAGTGAGCGGGTCGTCGTCACCACCCGGTGGGACGATCACAAGGTCGTTATGACCGTCGCCGACGACGGGCCGGGCTTTGCGCCGGAAATTCTGGCACGCATCGGCGAGCCCTATGTCACCAGCCGGCGCGGCCGCCGCATCGGCGACAAATCCGAGAACGCCGGCCTCGGATTGGGATTTTTCATCGCGAAAACGCTACTCGAGCGCTCCGGCGCGACGGTGGCGCTGGAAAACCGCGCGCCGCCGGCGCATGGCGCGGTCATCACCATCCGGTGGAACCGCGACGATTTCGAACAGCCGCTGGGTGGTGTCGGATAGGCTGCGGCGCGGCGTCGCGGTTCGGCCGGATTTGCGCCACTCTCGTCATTTACGGTAATATTCCGTGATAGGCGGCATCCGAAGGCCGCAACCGAGAGGACGAGAGGAAACGAAAACGTGTCACTCACCGCCATCGACACTGCGCCGACGCCGCGCGAGCCGGTTCCCGCCGAACGCTCGCTGCTGATCGTCGAGGACGACAAGTCGTTCCTGCAGCGGCTCGCCAAGGCGCTGGAGTCGCGCGGCTTCGTCGTCACCACCGCCGAATCGGTCGCCGACGGGCTGCTGCAACTCGAGCAGTCGCCGCCGGCCTTCGCCGTCGTCGATATGCGGCTTGCCGACGGCAACGGCCTCGAAGTGATCTCGGCGCTCAAGCGCAAGCGCCCGGATGCGCGCGGCATCATCCTCACCGGCTACGGCAATATCGCCACCGCCGTGAACGCCATCAAGCTCGGCGCCGTCGATTACCTCGCCAAGCCGGTCGATGCCGACGACGTGCTCGCCGCGCTGCTGGCGCTCGATCACAAGTCGATCGAACTGCCGGAAAATCCGATGTCGGCCGACCGCGTGCGCTGGGAGCATATCCAGCGCGTCTATGAGATGTGCGGCCGCAATGTCTCGGAGACGGCCCGGCGGCTGAGCATGCACCGTCGCACCTTGCAGCGCATCCTCGCCAAACGCGCGCCGCGGTAGATTTCATTCGCTGTCATTGCCGGGCGATCGCGCAGCGATCAGACCCGGCAATCCATCCTCTTCCGGAACGATGGATGCCCGGATCAATAGGGTGTTTACGCCCGTCTTTGACGGGCTATGTCCGGGCATGACGGCGGGGTGCTGTGGTGTTCTATATTTCGTCGCCGTAAGGCCCGGCCGGATCGATCAGCGATTGCAGCCGCAGCGTCGCGGCGCGGGCGATCGTCAGCATCATCGCCTTGCGGGTCGGCGCCGGCAGGCGGTGCTCCGGCGCCGCGCATTTGATCTCCGCGCCGAAGGCATCGGCGACGATCAGCCCCGTGTCCGGCGGGAAGATATCGCACGGCACGGCGGTGCTGGTGGCGAAGAACAGCCGGTCGCAGGAGAGCCGGTAGTCGGTCCATTTGTGATCGGCACGGAAATCCGCGACCGACGATTTGATCTCGACGATCCAGATCTCGCCCTTGCGGTTGAGCGCCACCAGATCGGCGCGCCGGCCGGAGGCGAGCGACAATTCGCTGACGCAGGAAAATCCGAACGAGGCGAGCAGCCGCGCCGTGCCGCGCGCCACCGCCAGCGCCGTCTCCGACTGGCGGCCGTCGACGGGCGGCACGATGTGGGAGAGGGCTGGCATCAGCCTGCCGCCGCTGGCGCGCGCTCGGGAAACGCGGCGGCGAGACCCGCGCGCGTTGCCGGCAGGATGCCGCGTTCGGTGATCAGACCGGTGACGAGCCGCGCCGGCGTCACGTCGAAGGCATAGTTCGCCGCCGGCGAGCCGTCGGGCAGGATTTGCACCGCCTCGATATGGCCGTCGGCGGTGCGGCCGGTGATCTTGGCGACCTCGTCCGGCGAGCGCTGTTCGATCGGAATCTCGGCGACGCCGTCGCTGACACGGAAATCGATGGTCGGCGAGGGCAGCGCCACATAGAACGGCACGCCGTTGTCGTGCGCGGCGAGCGCCTTGAGATAGGTGCCGATCTTGTTGCAGACGTCGCCCTGCGCGGTGACGCGGTCGGTGCCGACGAGCACGAGATCGACGAGGCCGTGCTGCATCAGATGGCCGCCGGTATTGTCGGCGATCACGGTGTGCGGCACGCCGTGATGGTTGAGTTCCCAGGCGGTGAGCGAGGCGCCCTGGTTGCGCGGCCGCGTTTCGTCGGCATAGACGTGCAGCGCGATGCCCTTGTCGTGTGCCAGATAGATCGGCGCGGTAGCGGTGCCCCAGTCGACGGTGGCGAGCCAGCCGGCGTTGCAATGCGTCAGCACATTGACGCGCTCGCCCGGCCGCTTGCGCGCCGCGATCGCTTCGATCAACGGCAGGCCGTGCTCGCCGATGGCGCGGTTGATGGCGACGTCCTCGTCGCAGATTGCGGCGGCGCGGTGCTGCGCCGCCGCTAGGCGCTCCTCGCGCGGGCGGTTCGTCACCGCCGCCGTCATTTCGTCGAGCGCCCAGCGCAGATTGATCGCCGTCGGCCGCGTCGCCGCCAGCGTCCGGCAGGCGTTATCGAGCGCCTCGTCCGAGGGATTATCGCGCAGCGCCAGCACGACCCCGTAGGCGGCGACCGCGCCGATCAGCGGCGCACCGCGCGTCAGCATCGCCTCGATCGAATAGGCGGCATCGTCCAGCGTTTTCAGCCGCAGCGTCCTGAAGGCGTGCGGCAGCGCGGTCTGGTCGATGATGCCGACGCTGCCGTCGTCCTCGACCCAGATGCTGCGCATCGGCGTGCCGTTGACTTTCATGCGCCCTCAATACCGGCGTTTGCGCCGGCGGAAAAGCTGGAACCCTTCACGGCTGCAATCTTCGCGTGCTACATCGTGACGGGGTGGGATCAATCCGATGGCCGAGATCGATTACGAAACCGAATACAACAACCGCGCCAGGGTGCCGGAGAATCCGCAGATCATGGCGGGCTGGGCGCGCGACGCCGCTGCCTATCGCACGGCACGCCCGGATGCCCGGATCGGCCTGTCCTATGGACCCTCGGCGCGGCAGACGCTCGATATCTTTCCCGCGCCGGGCGCCGGCGAGGATGCGCCGCTCGCCTTGTTCGTCCATGGCGGCTGGTGGCGGGCGCTCGATCCGTCGAGCTTCAGCCACATGGCGGCCGGTCTCAATGCGCGCGGCGTCAGCGTCGCCGTCGCCGGCTACGATCTGTGCCCGCAGGTGACGATCGCGCAGATCATCGACCAGATCCGCGCCGCCTGTCTGCTGCTGTGGCGGACCTATAAGAAGCGTTTCGTCGTCTACGGCCATTCCGCCGGCGGCCATCTGTCCGCCTGCATGACGGCGACCAACTGGACGACGCTCGATCCAGCCGTGCCTGCCGATCTGGTGCCGGCCGGCTACGCCATTTCCGGCGTGTTCGATCTGGTGCCGCTGACGAAAACCAGCATGAACGCGGATTTCCGGATGACCGAGGCAAGCGCCCGCACGATCTCGCCGATCAACTGGCCGGTGCCGCGCGGCCATACGCTCGATGCCGTGGTCGGCGCGCTCGAATCGAACGAGTTCCTGCGCCAGAGCCAGGCGATCGTCGAGGCGTGGAGCGCCAACGCGCACACCCATTATGCGGCGTTGCCGAACCACAATCATTTCACCGTGCTGGCACCATTCACCGAGGCTGGCAGCGCGATGACGGCGCGCGTCGCCGAGCTGGCGCGCCACCCGCAAGGGATTTCGCGATAGGCTTCCCCGTTAAACGGTGAGCCAGTAGCGATAGACGAAGGCCAGCGTCAGGGCGGTGCCGAGGCCGACCACCATGATGCGCATGACCTGGCGCGGCAGGATGCGGGCGATCCACGACCCGATCAGGCCGCCGGCCACCGTGCCGATGCACAGCGCCAGCGTCTGCGGCCACAGCACCGCGCCCTGCGCGGCATAGATGCAGGCGGCAACCAGCGTGTTCAGGCTGCTGACGAGATTCTTGGCGACATTGGCGGCGCGGTAGTTGCCGCCGGTCGCCACCGACAGCACGCCGAGCATCAGGATGCCGACGCCGGAGCCGAAATAGCCGCCGTAGAACGACACCGGCAGGATCAGCTTGAGATTGGTGACGCTGAACTGGATGGTATCGCCGCGCCGCGCCGCCCGCTCGCGCAGCCATCGGGCGATGCGGTCCGACAGCGCGAACATCACCGTCGCGAAGCCGAGCAGCATCGGCACCATGAACTCGAACAGGCGGGCCGGCGTCATCAGCAGCAGCGCCGCGCCGAGGCCGGCGCCGATCACCGAGGCGACGATCAGCCCGGCGAAGGCCCGGTTGAGCGGCGGCAATTGCGTGCGGTCGGCCATCGCGGCGATGAAGTTCGATGGCACCAGCGAGGTATTGGTGCAGATCGCTGCGGCGATCGGATGTATGCCGGAGGCGATCAGCGCCGGATAGGTGATCAGCGAGGCGCCGCCGACCACGGCCGCCAGAATGCCGCCGAGCATGCCCGCGGCGGCCAACAGGAGGATATGGAGAAAGTCCACTGCGACGAACGTCCGGATCGGGAACGACGCTTGAAACCGGGGCGCGGTCCGTTCCGATCCTTGCGGATCGCGTCCCCCCTTTTAAAGGCTGGCGCGGCCGGGTCTCCGCGTCGCGCTAGGGTCTGGTTCAACTTCGTTGAATCAGACCCGTCGCTCATCTTTTTGTTTGAGCATGATCTTTTCCGAAAACCGGTGCCCGCTTTTCGGGATCATGCTCTAGAAGAACGCCTGGATGCCGGTCTGCGCGCGCCCGAGGATCAGCGCGTGGATGTCGTGCGTGCCCTCGTAGGTGTTGACCGTTTCGAGGTTACACATCACGCGCATCACATGATATTCGTCGGCGATGCCGTTGCCGCCGTGCATGTCGCGGGCGGTACGCGCGATCTCCAGCGCCTTGCCGCAATTGTTGCGCTTCATCAGCGAGATCGACGGCGGCGCGGCGCGGTGATCGTCGAGCATGCGGCCGAGCCGCAGCGCCCCGGCAAGCCCGAGCGCGATCTCGGTCTGCATGTCGGCGAGCTTCTTCTGGACGAGCTGGCTGGCGGCGAGCGGCCGGCCGAACTGCTTGCGGTCGAGCACATATTGCCGCGCCTGGTGCCAGCAGAACTCCGCCGCGCCCATGGCGCCCCAGGCAATGCCGTAGCGGGCATTGTTGAGGCAGCCGAACGGGCCGGCGAGCCCGCTGATCTCCGGGAAGATGTTCTCCTCCGGCACCACGCAGTCTTCCAGCACGATCTGGCCGGTGATCGAGGCGCGCAGCGACAGCTTGCCCTCGAGCTTCGGCGTGGCGAAGCCCTTGGTGCCGCGCTCGATAATGAAGCCGCGGATCTTGCCGTCGAGCTTGGCCCAGACGACCGCCACATGCGCGGCCGGCGCATTCGAGATCCAGGTCTTAGCGCCGTTGAGCTTGTAGCCGCCGGCAACCTTCTCGGCGCGGGTAATCATCGAGCCCGGATCGGAGCCGTAGTCCGGTTCGGTCAGGCCGAAGCAGCCGATCATCTCGCCCGAGGCGAGCTTCGGCAGGTATTTTTTGCGCTGCGCTTCCGTCCCGTAAGCAAGGATCGGATACATCACCAGCGACGACTGCACCGACATCGCCGAGCGGTAGCCTGAATCGACCCGCTCCACCTCGCGGGCGATCAGCCCATAGGAGACGTAGCCGAGGCCGGCGCCGCCGTATTCCTCCGGCACCGTCGGGCCGAGCAGGCCGAGCGCGCCCATCTCCTGGAACATTTCCGGGTCGAAGCGCTCGTCGCGATAGGCGGTCAGCACGCGCGGCATCAGCTTGTCCTGCGCGTAGCCGCGCGCGGTGTCGCGCACCATCTTTTCTTCTTCGGTCAGGTCGTATTCGAGATCGAGGGGGTCCTCCCAGTTGAAGGAGGCGTGTTTCAGACTGACCGGCTTGTGCGTGTGTTTCTCGGCCGGCTGCGACATGAAACGCTCCTGTTCGAACTGCCCCTGCCCAACGCTCATCGAGGGTGCTCAAGGCTGATATCGCCGTTTTTCGGGTGCGGCAAGAGAGAGCGGCAGCGGGGGAGACGGCGAGGGTGCTCCCGCCGGGGCTGCCCGCGCCGTGGCCGCAAGGGGCGGGCAGAAGGGGCAAAAGCAAGGCGGGGGCAAGACGGCGGGGGCGAGGTTTAGCGCATAAGGCGAGGCCAACAAAAAAACCCGCCGGCGTGGCCGACGGGTTTTCAGTCGCCGTGACCGGCCGGTTAGATCGCTTCCTTGAGTTCCTTGGAGGCGCGGAAGGCGACCTTTTTGCTGGCCTTGATCTTGATCGCTTCGCCGGTGGCCGGGTTGCGGCCCATGCGCGCCGCGCGCTTGCGCACTTGCAGCACGCCGAGGCCGACGATCTTGACCCGCTCGCCCTTCTTCAGGTGCTTGGTGACCAGGCCGACGAGATCCGTCAGAATTTCCTGACCCTGCTTCTTGGTCAGTTGGTGACTCTCGGCGAGCGTGGTCGCCAGATCCTTGAGGGTGACCGGCTTGGCGGCCTTTGCTGCGCCTGCTTTCGCCGGTGCCTTCGCGCCAGCCTTGACGCTTGCTTTTGTTGCCATTGTCTTTCGAGCTCCTCGAGCGCGAATTGCGCCCCGAATCAGCACTAGGAGATTCGTTGCGCCGCGTGAATCGTTTTTCGTCAATAAAATAGCGGCTTCCCCACAAAAGCGGTGCGACTGTTGTCGAAAAACCCCATGGTGGCAGGCGTTTTTGCCGTTCGCCGGGGTGTGGCCGCGCCCTTTGGGCGCCGCCGGCAGCGGCAGGACCGGGAGCCGGGACCGGGGCCGGCTGCCCTCCGTGGCCGCCAAGGGAGACGCGCGTTCGATGCGCTTGCGCATGCGCCGCCGGCTTTCGCCTTGGGGGCGCGGCCTTAAGCTTGCGAGCGGCCGGCCGGCGCGGACAAACGGGATCGGGCCGGGCGGGACCGGACCCATTCCCGATTGCCGCGCCGCCGGCCTTGCTCTATGAACGTCCCCGGATTCTGATCAAGGCGTCGGATCCATGAAGGCGTCAGGTTCCGCGCAGGCGCCAGATTTGTGAAGGCACTAAGCACCCGTAGCTCAGCTGGATAGAGCGTTGCCCTCCGAAGGCAAAGGTCACACGTTCGAATCGTGTCGGGTGCGCCA
>Ga0182744_1003003_pt1 | contig 13435 bp, 15 predicted proteins | sample eDN3rd30CKraftMG_FD_128525 | JGI IMG/M metagenome (GOLD analysis project Ga0182744, IMG submission 128525) | Enriched Miracle-Growth compost microbial communities from Emeryville, California, USA - eDNA 3rd pass 30_C Kraft MG (version 2) (version 2) ...
GCCGTACCGATGAACATCGAAATGACGAATGCGATCGCAACGCGCCTCAGCGTTGCCGACGTATGCTTCCAGAGATCGCCATTCTTCGCTTCGCGAAGCATCACGTCGAAAACTTCGACGGGTGTCGGCAAATACCTGTTTTGAAGAACGTCGGCGAGCACCTGCCACAGCAGCCCGAGCACCAGCAGCGATCCCGCCATCCAGACGAACCGCTCGATTGTGGACTCGGACCCGGAGGCGCGTGTCGGCCTAAGTATGGAAAAGCTTTTGGTCGAAACGGGTGCCATCGCCTACGAGTTCCGCATCTCCAAGATCGATGAGAAGATTGGTCAATTTCTTCGCCGCAGCCGTTTCATCGGCACCCCAGGGTCCTGGAATGCCCGAGCGGTAGTAATTTCGGATCGCGATGAGTTCGGCGTCCGAAGCGGGTTTAATCAACGGCCTCAGCCGCGTCCAGGCCGCATCGGATTTGGCGAGCACGGCATTGGCATCGGCGACCGCGCTCAAAAGGACATCGACGGGAATTGCGTTATCGGCGACCTCCTTCTCCGACCAGATGAAGCCCACAAGCGCCGGCGTCGGGCTGACTCCAAGTCCCTTGACGACGTCCGACATCGACAGCAGATGCGTGGCGCCGCTCGCCTGCAAGCGTGCCGCATACGTCCAGAAATTGAGCACGGCATCGAGACGGCCCGACTGGAATTCGGCGGTGACCAGCGGCGCCGCGCCGAAAATCGGTTCGGAAAAATCGGCGATGTCCTCGCCGACGATCTCGCGCGAATAAGCCCGCAGCAGAATCCAGCTCTTGTCGATGCCCGTACCGGCGACGCCGATCCGCTTGCCCTTGAGATCGGCAATGGATTTTATCGAGCTTCCCTTCGGCACCATGACGCTGCCAAGCGCCGACGAATAAGGCGCGAATTTCAGATCGTATCCTCTCGCGCGCTGGCGCAACGCCCACGTCCAGTCGCTGACGATGACATCAGCGCTTCCGGAGAGCAGCGCGATCGGCGCCGCCGGGTTGTTTGCAACCTCGACGACCTGCAGATTGAGCCCATGCTTCTTGTCGATGCGTTCGGCGCGGATGGTTTCGATCAGCCAGCTCACCGAACCGAACTTGACCGACGTTAGCCGTACCGGCGTTGCAGCCACGGCACGCGCAAATCGCGGCATCGCCGCCGTGGCGGTCAACGCGATGCCTGCCGTGAGTGCCTGTCGTCGCGTCAGATCGATCATTTCTGCTCGGCCTCGACGTTAAATCTGTTCTTCCAGAGATAGCGGATGCCATGAAGCCAAAGATCATCGGTATTGCCGTTGATCGTCGCCGACATCGTCTTCACCGGCTTCCCGGTGGTTGTATCACGCGCGACGAGCTGCAGCGTTATCGAAGCATTCGATAATTTATCGACGTAGCCGGTCACGGCGATATCCGCACCGGCATCTTTGGCAATGGGAACCTCGCACGCATCGCACTTGTGGAACGGCGAGGCGGCCTCGATCTCCTTGGCCTTCGAGGACAGGTCTACGACCTCATAGTTGCTGTCCTTCGCCATGAGCGCCTTGAGTTCATCGGTAACGAGTTGCGTCTTCCTCAAATCCTCTGGATCGTTTTGCGGAATAAGCTCGCCGTCCTGCTGCGTATCGTGGAAGTCAAAAGGGAAAACCGCAGCCTTGGTGACGGCCGCCGCTGGAGAGGCGAGCACACAGAGAGAAAAAAGAACATATAAAGCACGCTGCATCATGAGGCGTTCGATCCATTTCCGGTGAGGCGTGGGATAGAGAGATATGCCGCGCTCGGCCGAAGCGCCACGCTGGTTAGGTGCTAGTTACGACTATGACTTTGCAAGAGGTTCCTTCGAATTTTAGCAAGATTGCCCGGTAACAAAGACGCGAGCCGGAAGACACTGCCTTGACAAGCCGCTCCTACGCCCCCTTTTACAGCAACACAGTAACAGTTGCGAGCGATCGCCGGTCGCTCCGCGGCCTCGCGTCGGAATGGAATTTATGGAGTTGGATCATTTGGTAGTCCCAACAGCCCGCTCTGTTGTGCAGTCCCGTTTGTGGAGATTCATTTGCATCGGCTTCATCGCCGGATGCGCCGCCTTTGCCGGACCGGCTTTTGCTGAGGACGCATCCAAATCGGCGGCCCCAGCAGTTGCGCCAACACCTATTCCGATCCCGACGACGACCGAAAAAGACAAAAAAATAAAAGACATATCAATACTTTACGTCAAGCAGGATCGGCCACGGCATCTGATGCCGCTGTCCCTTCTCGATCTGCCGTCGCCTGATGACGGTATCGCCGGCGCAAAACTCGGCATCGCCGACGACAACACCACCGGCCGCTTCTTCAATCAGAAGTTCAAGCTCGACGTGCTTAACGGCAGCGTCGATGACCTCATCAAAAGCGCAGGCGAGAAAGTCGCCGCCGGCGATAATTTCATTATCGCCGATATGGGCCCGGACGAGCTGCTGAAATTCGCGGACTCTCTCAAGGGCAAGAACGCGCTGATCTTTAACGTCGGCAATCCCGACGATCGCCTTCGTCAGGAAGATTGCCGTGCCAACATCATGCATATCGCTCCGACGCGCGCGATGTTGGCCGACGCGCTCGCCCAATATCTGGTCTGGAAGCAGTGGCCGAACTGGCTTCTCGTCTACGGCCCGGACCCCGAAGACAAGCTGCTGGCCGACGCCTACCGCCGCGCTGCAAAAAAATTCGGCGGAAAAATCGTCGAGGAACGCGAGTTCAAGCAGGAAACCGGAAGCCGGCGCGCCGATGGCGGCTATGAGCAGGTGCAGCAACAGATCCCGTCATTCTTGCGCGGCGCCAAGGACCATGACGTCGTGATCGTCGCCGACGAGAAACAATTGTTCGCCGACTACTTCCCGTTTCGCACGTTGATCCCGCGCCCGGTCGCGGGCTCCGCCGGCCTCACCGCCGCGAGCTGGCACCCGGCGCTCGAATTCTGGGGCGGCACGCAATTCCAGCACCGCTTCATGCGCCTGAATAGCCGCCGGATGCACCCGATCGACTACGACGCATGGGTGGCGACGCGCGTCGTTGGCGAAGCCGCAACGCGCAAGCACGCGGGCGATTTCGAAACGCTCCGAGAATTCATCAAATCTCCGAAGTTCGAGGTTGCCGCGTTCAAGGGCGTCGCCACGAGTTTCAGAACCTGGAACGGTCAGCTGCGCGAGCCGATCATCATCGGCACGCCAAATCTCCCGGTCAGCGTCTCGCCGCAACCTGGATTTCTGCATCAGAGCAGCGTGCTCGACACGCTTGGCTTCGATAAACCGGAAACCAAGTGCAAGGCCTACACACAGTAATTCGATGCCTATATCCAATCATCTACCACCCTCCTTCAATCAAAGCCTGTTTTTTCGGAGACTAGGGATGTCGCGAACGTCAACGATTCTCACTGCGCTTCTCTCAGCCGCCGCTTTCGCCTCAACCGCGAGCACGGCCGAGGCATATACGGCTTACGTCACCAACGAAAAGGACAATACCGTCAGTGTCATTGACACGGACAAGATGGAGGTCATCAAGACCGCCAAGGTCGGACAGCGTCCACGCGGCATCGTCATGTCGAAGGACGGCAAATGGGTCATCATTTGCACGAGCGACGACAACGACGTGAAAATCTACGACGCCAAAACTCTTGAATACGTCAAATCGCTTCCGTCGGGGCCCGACCCCGAGCTTCTGACGCTGCATCCTGATGGCCGGCGCCTCTACATCGCCAACGAAGACGACAACCTCGTCACGGTCGTCGACATCCAAACATCGAAGGTCATCACCGAGATTCCTGTCGGCGTCGAGCCGGAAGGCATGGGCATGAGCCCGGACGGCAAAGTGCTCGTCAACACGTCGGAAACGACGAACATGGCGCACTTTATCGACACGGAGAAGCACGAGACGTTCGATAACGTGCTCGTCGATAGCCGCCCGCGTGTCGCCATGTTCAACGCGGCGCAAACACAGTTATGGGTGTCGTCCGAGGTTGGCGGCACCGTGACCGTCATCAACCCGGCTGATCGCAAGATCATGTCGAAAATCAGCTTCGAAATTCCGGGCATTACCAAGGAAGCCATCCAGCCGGTCGGCATTCGCATCACCAAGGATGACAGCCTCGCCTTCGTCGCGCTCGGCCCCGCCAACCGCGTCGCCGTGATCGACACCAAGACATTCAAAGTGCTGAAATACATTCTCGTCGGCCAGCGCGTCTGGCATATGTATTTCACGCCCGACTATAAATACCTGCTGACGACCAACGGCGCTTCGAACGATGTGACGGTGATCGACGTTGCCAGTCAGAAGGGGATCAAGTCGATCAAGGTCGGGCGCTATCCGTGGGGCGTGGTCGTCTCACCCGATTGAACGACCGGCGCCTCAAAGCCAAAGCAAAAACAAGATCGCGAAACCAATGACGACGATGCCAAAAACAGATGCGAAAGTGGGCGCGGTTGAGACTGACCGCCCCCCGGCACTCGTCGTCAGCGGCGTCAGCCACGCCTTCGGCGACAAGAAGGTGCTCGACGATGTTTCCCTGACGGTCGAGCGCGGCGCCTTCGTCATGTTGCTTGGCCTGAACGGCGCCGGTAAATCGACGCTGTTCTCGCTCGTGACCCGTCTTTACGACAACGTCAGCGGCCAGATCGACATCTGCGGCTATGACGTGCGCCGCAAGCCATCGCAAGCCTTGCAGCGCCTCGGAGTCGTATTCCAAAGCCGCACGCTCGATATCGATCTGACGCTGTTGCAGAACCTCAAATATCACGCGGCGCTGCACGGCTATTCCAATCGCGACGCCAAGCGGCGGGCAGAACAAGCCCTTGATCTCGTCGGGCTCGCCGATCGCGCAGGCGAGAAAGTTCGCGCACTCTCCGGCGGCCAGGTTCGCCGCGTCGAGATCGCCCGCTCAATGATGCATCGTCCGGACCTGCTTTTGCTGGACGAGCCGACGGTCGGTCTCGATCTCGGTTCGCGCGAAGGCGTCATCAAGATCGTCCGCGATCTCGTTGCCAAGGAGCGTCTCGGCGTCCTCTGGGCGACGCACTTGATGGATGAAGTCCTGCGGACCGATCAGGTCGTCATCCTCCATAAGGGCGTCGTCTTGTTCAATGGCGGCGTCCCGCAACTGCTGACGCAGACCGGCGCGCCCAATGTGCGCGAGGCCTTCCGGGCGCTGACCGGCACCCAGACTTCGATCGATGAGGCCGCCTGATGTCCACACCGGCCTTCTCCGCAACCGCCGCCGCGACATTCGATGAATCGAGTGCGATGGCCCGCAGCCGTCTCGGCGTTGCCGGATATTTCGCCTGCTTCAAAGGCATCGTCTGGCGCGAAATCCTGCGCTATCTGCATCAGCGCGAACGTTTCCTTTCCGCACTCGTCCGGCCGCTCATTTGGCTTTTCATTTTTGCCGCTGGCTTCCGCCAGACGCTCGGCGTGTCGATCATCCCGCCGTACCAGACCTACGTGCTGTATGAGGAGTTCATCGCGCCGGGCCTGATCGCGATGATCCTGCTCTTCAACGCCATGCAATCGTCGCTGTCGATGGTCTACGACCGGGAAACCGGCACGATGCGGACGCTGCTCGTCAGCCCGTTCCCACGTTCGTTCCTGCTGCTTTCGAAACTTCTAGGCGGAGTCTCGGTCGCCCTGATGCAGGCTTTCGCTTTCCTGTTCGTCGCCTACTGGTGGGGAATCGAGCCGCCGCCAATCACCGACATCAAGCTCTTCACGTTCTTCGACGCGCCAAGCTGGGCAGGGACGGCACTTCCGAGTATGTCCGACCCGATCGTCAACACGCTCTTTTCGGTGCCGAGCTTTTTGCAACCGGCGGCTGGTTACATCATGGTCATCCCGGCGATCATCCTCGCTGGCCTGATGCTCGGCGCCCTGGCGCTCCTCATATCCTCGCTGATCAAACAGCTCGAGAATTTTGCGGGCGTGATGAACTTCGTCATCTTCCCGATGTTCTTCGCGTCCTCCGCCCTTTATCCGCTGTGGCGCCTGCGTGAGGCGAGCACGCTTCTTTACGAAATCTGCCGCCTCAATCCATTCACGTACGCGGTCGAATTGATCCGCTTCGCGCTTTACGGGCAGGTGGACACAATTTCACTTGCCATCGTCGTAGCCTGTACCGCGTTGTTCCTCGCGGCAGCTGTCTTTGCTTACAATCCATCCAAAGGCCTGATCGCCCGTCGCGGCGGTCCGGGCGGATGAACATGAGGTCCAATATGATGAATACTTCCGCGTCCCGCCGATTGGTTTCGATTATCGCCGGCTTCGCCGCGTTTGCATCGATCGGACTGGCCTCGGTATCCGCAATGGCCGACGACACAGAAGCTGCTGCTCAGAAAGCTGCTGCTGCTTCGAAGGAGGAATGGCCCTGCATCTACCGCAAGGTCCCGGTGCTATCGCCCGCAATGATCTGGGACGGACCGGCAATCACCGACACCAAGAGCTGGCGTAACGACGACGCCATCCGAAAGCTCTCGCAGTATTTGATCTCCCGCCGCGTGAAGATGGACGAGGCTGACGCCGCCATCAAAAAGTTCGCCGCAGGGCTTCCGGCCGACCAACACGACGCCAAGCTGACGGAACTCTTCGCCGCCGTGCTGACGCGCACGAACGAAGATCGCAAGGTCGTCATGCACGGCATCGAAAAGATGCACAAACGGCAGGTCGAACGCTCGCACGAAATCCAACAGGAGGCCCTGGAGCTTCAACCGGAAGAGCAGGCGGCAGCCGAAAGCCCGACGGAGGAAGCCGGCGTTGCCGGCCAGGGTTCCGATGCGCAGGAGAAATACAAGTGGGAAGTCCGCGCCTTCCAGGAGAAGCAGGCCAACATCCCGATCGCCTGTGAAATTCCCCAGTTGATCGATGAGCGCGCCGGCGACATCGCCCGCGCCATTCGCGCCGAGATGAAGAGCTAGGCTGCAGCTGCTCTGATCTTTGAACGTTCCGAGGCGCCCGCGGCCACGCGGGCGCCTCTTGCGTCTCGGGCCAAACGCAAAAATAAAATTTACCGGCTGTTAGCCTTAACGCGTCCTTAACCAAGGTTGACGTAACCTCAACGTATGCGGTCCACGACGCCGATCTCTCCCGGCACCGCCGACCGGCAATGCAAGTGAATGTGTCGTCTTCCCTGTTTCGCGTTTTGTGAGGTTGACAGATGCAATATGCCTTTGTTTCGCGTGCCGTTGCCTACGTTTCTTGTCTCTCGACAATGAGCCTGCTGATGACGTCGATGGCCATCGCCGCCATCAACGTCGGAAAAACCCATACTCAGTTCGCATCATTCCCCACGAGCGCCTCCGTCTCCGGCATCGTGGTTGCGAACACGGAGCAATTCGGCGCTCTCGCCGACCATTCTCAAATTGAAGTTTTGGCCGCCAGATTCTGGTCTGCGAAGATCTGAGAAGCCATTCGCTCCGGATGATGGTGAGCGTCACCCCACCCCCCCTTGGGCACACGACGCCAAAGCGAATATCGGAGTGGATATCACCGCAATGACCGCAGCTCTCCGGGCTGCGGGAAACGAGCACCGGCTGCGAGCCGCTAATCCCGGCTCGCGTTCCGTTGCTGCTTGACCACCCGGTCGATGGCCTGCAACTCCGCGATCAGAGCGCCGAAGTCCTTCAGCGGCACCATGTTTGGACCGTCAGACGGTGCGCGATCCGGATTTTCATGCGTCTCGATGAACAGGCCAGCGACGCCCGCAGCGACCGCGGCACGCGCCAGAACCGGCACGAAGCGCCTGTCGCCGCCGGATGACGTTCCCTGCCCGCCCGGCTGCTGCACGGCGTGCGTCGCGTCGAAGATCACCGGAGCACCCGTTTCCGCCATCTGCGGAAGCGCACGCATGTCGACGACCAGCGTATTGTAGCCGAAGCTCGATCCGCGTTCGGTGACGAGCACATTCGGATTGCCCGAACCCGTCACTTTGGCGATGACGTTCTTCATATCCCAGGGCGCCAGGAACTGGCCCTTCTTGATTTTGACGACCCGACCCGTCTTCGCCGCCGCGATCAGAAGATCGGTCTGACGGCAGAGAAACGCCGGGATTTGCAGGACATCGACGACCTCGGCCACGGGGCCGCATTGTGCCGCCTCGTGCACGTCCGTCACGACGGGCAGACCGTAACGCTCGCGAATTTCCGCAAAAACCGGCAGCGCCTGGTCGAGGCCGATCCCGCGCTTACCGCCCAGCGACGTGCGGTTGGCTTTATCGAATGACGCCTTGAAGACCAGACCGAACCCGAGGGTCTTTGACACCTCGGCCAGAGCCGCCGCCATCTCCAGCGCGTGCGCCCGGCTTTCCATCTGACATGGCCCGGCGAGCACCGAAATCGGTGCATCGTTGGCAAAGAGCACATCGCCGGCGCGAACCTGCGCAGCGGGCTTTATCGTCTCGTGTTGGGTCATGCTGGCGGTTATAGCGGCGGGCGAACGCCGCCGCGAGCCCTGTCGCTGATTTAGCCCCCGCAAAACAAAACGGCGACCTGCTGGCCGCCGTTCAAGAACCGAAAGGTTCGAATTCGTTAGATGAGGTCGATCTCGGCCGGCAGATAGCTCGTGACTTCGAGGCCGACTTCCTGTTCGCGAACGGAAGGCTTGGTCCAGACTTTCATGGTGTGTCCTCCTTAAGATTCGACAGGTTTGCTCCTGTTGGTTGTTTACATAGTGAAATAACGTCCAAAATTCCAATCTCATTTCGCTAACGGCGTCCAAACTTTTCGTGATCGCCAAAGCCAAAACGTTACGTTATTTCATCTACTTGTGCGCGCCATGTGCGATCTCGCGGCAGATGAATGGAGTCGCCGTCGCCGCGAAAGTTATATCGTATCGCGATACGGTTTCACGAGGGTCGGCCGCCGCTAATACAGGCACGACGGGCTGCCGTTTCGGATGGCAGCCCTATCTTCACAAGAAACTTGCTTTCTTGTTCATAACCATTTGAAGAACCATAACTATAATATGACACCAGTTGTGCCATTTGCGCCCCACACAGAGCATCGGTTGGCGTGCGCCACCGCGACGGCGTTAGGTCGGACCCCATCCAGCGTGATATAAAAGTAACCGCAAGCCGCGAGTCGGGAGGCGGCATCAACAAAAATGATGGGGACTACAATGCTTGAACAGTATCCTTGGATCGAGCCGGTTCTGATCGGTGCCGTGATCGTGTTCGTGCTCGACCTGATCGGCAACATGATCTCGTTTTCGAACCGGTTCCTGAATGCGTTGGCAACGGCGATCGTCTTCGCTGTGGTGTTTGGTGGACTGCTTTACAGCGGCGCGCTCAAGCTCGATGTGAAAACCGTTGAAACCGCGCCTGTCGAGGCTCCGGCGAACACGATGGCGCCCGCCACACCTGCTCCCTCGACGGCACCTTGACGGCGCACGACGCACAACAAGACAAGCTCGAAAATGAAAATCCCGGCCTTGGAGCCGGGATTTTTGCTTTCTGAAGGCTTCGAAAAGCGCGTCTCTTACTTCTTGTCTTCGGTGACCTTCAGGCTGGCCAGATATTCAGCAACCGGCTTCAGCGTCTCTTCGTGCACCGACTGCAACAAAGCCGTCATGCCGATGTAAGTCTTCCGCTCGTCGGTACGGAAATCGTTCATCGTCTTCAGCAGATATTCGGCCTGCTGCCCGGCCAGCCGCGGACGCTGGGTATCGCCTTCGTATTGCGCCTGATGGCAGCCGTCGCAGTTGACAGTGTCGAGAACACCGCGTGCGGTCTTGACGTCTTCCGCCGACGGGGCCGTATGCTCGATTTCAGGCCACTTCTGCTCTGAGAAATACGTCGCGAGCGACTCCATATCGGACTTGCTCAAGCCATCGACGATCGGAGTCATCATATCGTTTTTGCGGCGGCCGTATTTGAAATCCCAAAGCTGATTCAGGATATAGAGGCGCTTCTGCCCCCAAATGACCGGTATCGTTTTATCCATTGGAACGCCGGCTTCACCGTGGCAACCAGCGCAAGTGTCGGTGAGATCCTTAAGGCTTTGCGCGGACGCCGGCGCAGAGTTACCGGCGATCAAGGCACCGATTAGAAGCAGTCCTGCAGGGATTGCGGCCACCGTCTTCTTGGTCATCCAAAGTCTCCGTCAAAAATCCAATTCTTCAGAGTGGCTGCCACCCTGCAGGGCGACTACCATAGTTTAGCGAAAGTCGGGTAATGGAAACAATCGACCGTTCTCTTATGAGCATTGGCGGAGAACGGTCAAACGTACAAGACCCACAACAAGGCACTTTTGACACAGGCGCGCGGTGTGCAGCGCAAAAGCCAAATGCGACGCGCTGCAAAACTATTCTCCTAGACCAACCGGCTTTGTTCGACGGCGGCGGCGATGAAGCTCGCGAACAGCGGATGCGGATCGAACGGCCGCGACTTTAGCTCGGGATGATATTGCACGCCGATGAACCACGGGTGATTCGGGTATTCCACTGTTTCGGGCAGCAAACCGTCAGGCGAAAGTCCAGCGAACCTCAGCCCCGCGCTCTCAAGCCTTTCGCGATAACGCATGTTGACTTCGTAGCGGTGCCTGTGCCGCTCCGAGATCGCCGTGGCGCCATAGACCTGCGCGATGCGGCTTCCCGGAATGAGTTCGGCTGCGTATGCCCCGAGCCGCATGGTGCCGCCAAGCTCGCCGCCCTGGCGGCGTTCTTCCAATTCGGCGCCGCGCATCCACTCCGTCATCATGGCGACGACGGGTTCTGTGGACTCGCCGAATTCGGTTGAACTGGCGCTTGCGATTCCCGCCAGATTGCGCGCCGCTTCCACGCACGCCATCTGCATCCCGAAGCAAATGCCGAAGTACGGAACACCCCGCTCGCGCGCGAATTTCGCCGCCAGCACCTTGCCTTCCGAACCGCGCTCGCCAAACCCGCCCGGGACAAGAATGCCATTGACGCCTTCGAGATAAGGGGCCGGATCCTCGCGCTCGAAGATCTCACTTTCAAACCACTCGAGCTTGACCTTGACGTGGTTCGCGATGCCGCCGTGAACCAGCGCTTCGTTTAAGGATTTATAAGCGTCCTTGAGGCCGGTGTACTTGCCGACAATCGCAATAGTCACCTCGCCTTCCGGCTGTGCGATGCTGCGCGAAATCGACTCCCAGCGCCCCAGATCGGGCTTCGGCGCTCCGGTAATACCGAAGGCGGCCAGCACCTCGCGATCGAGCCCTTCGCGGTGATAGGCAAGCGGCACATCGTAGATCGAGGCGACGTCGAGGGCCTGAATGACGGCTTCCGGACGCACGTTGCAGAACAGCGCGATTTTCTTGCGCTCTCCGACCGGAATTTCGCGATCCGAGCGGCAGAGAAGAATGTCGGGTTGAATGCCGATCGAGCGCAGCTCCTTGACCGAGTGCTGCGTCGGCTTGGTCTTGAGTTCGCCCGCCGACGGAATGAACGGCATCAGCGTCAGGTGAATGAACACCGATGACCCGCGCGGCAACTCATTGCCGAGCTGGCGGATCGCCTCGAAGAACGGCAAGCCCTCGATATCGCCGACCGTGCCGCCGATCTCGACCAGCACGAACTCGACGTCCTCATTGCCCGACAGCACGAAATTCTTGATGGCGTCCGTGACGTGCGGGATGACCTGCACGGTGGCTCCGAGGAAATCACCGCGCCGTTCCTTGGCGAGAATATCCTGGTAGATGCGCCCCGTCGTGACGTTGTCCGACTTCTTGGCCGGAACGCCGGTGAATCGCTCGTAATGGCCGAGGTCGAGGTCCGTTTCGGCACCGTCATCGGTGACGAAAACCTCCCCGTGCTGATACGGGCTCATCGTGCCCGGATCGACATTCAGGTAAGGGTCAAGTTTCTTGAGCCGGACTGAATACCCGCGCGCCTGAAGAAGCGCGCCAAGAGCGGCTGAAGCGAGACCTTTTCCAAGGGAGGAGACCACGCCGCCGGTGATGAAGATATACCGTTGCATGGGCCTTGGTTCTCGCACAGACGACCCCGGATTCGGAAGCGGCTTTTTTGCACCTTTACCATCCGAAAAGGTCGCAACACCCGGTCTTTACCGCGCCAGGCTACGTTGCAGCTACCTGCCGCAGTGCTCGGCGACCTCCTGGGTGGCCGCCGCCTGCACGTCGGGCGGCACCGTTTCCGAGGCGATTTCAGCCTTGAGGGCCGTGGCCGTCCCGTGGATCGGACGCGCCGCCGGATCACTCGGATCGGAACCGTAGGTGACGTCGATCGCGACCGTCCGATAGTCCAGCGGACGGACGTTTATCTGCTCCGTCTTGGTGCTGATTTTCGTCTTGCCACATGTCATCGAAATCTGGGGCGCGCTCGCCCGAAAAGTTTTGGCATGCTGCTCCTCGCCATATTCAGCCGCCCGTGCCAGCGCGATCTTTTCGAGGCGCGAGGCGGGCGTTCCGGGCGGTCCCGACGCCGTCACGCGCAGGCTGCCATCGCCATTCGCCGACACGGCATAGCCGTTGGGAGAGAAGAAGCTGGCCGGCTGATAGGTGGCGATCGACGCGGTCGAAAAATCGTTCAGATTGGCACCGCAGGCTCCGAGCGACAGCGTCCCAAGCGCGACGGCCAGGATCGTGCCGGAACGCCGGGCTCCGCCAATGCCATCACTAAGCCGGCGTTCGTTCCAGACGCCCGTGCTCATGGACTCCCCCTCGCCTCAAATCCCCGCATCTATCCTTGCAGGGAAATGAGCGCCGGTCCATCCGGCCGCATGAATGCGGGGTGCAGATCGCTATTGGTTCTGGGGAACCTGAGGGGACTGCGGCTGCAGCTTGTCGAGAATACCACCACGACCCGGGGCAGCAGGCTTGGACGAATTATCACCGGGAACAGCCGGACCCGACGTCGAAGCACCGGGTCTGACGGTATCGAACACCGAACCCTCCTGAGCCGAGTGGCGCGTCAGCAGGATGCTGGTCAGAAAGAAGGCCGCCGCCAGACCGGCGGTCGTCCGGGTCAGCAGGTTTGCCGTGCCGCGGCCGGTCAAAAATCCGCCGCCACCACCGCCACCGATTCCCAGCGCACCGCCCTCGGATTTCTGCATGAGCACGACACAGACAAGCGCCGTGGCAATCATCAGATGAATAACGAGCAGAACGGTGGCCATAATCTAGCGATCCAGAAGCTTAAAAATCTCGTTGGCGGGACTTAGCCCTTCAAGCGGCACGCTATACACCACGCCATGCCGTCCGGCCAGCCCCAAGCGCCCGATGCCGCCGCGAGACCGGCGATTGTGAGCAATGGCCGCAGCAGGTCGGAGCCTATGGCGACTCGTACGGAAGAACGATCGTTTCGCCAAACCCCAGGATCGGCTGGCTTGAGGCCCCATCGGTCGCGGTAGCTCCCGAAGCGGTGCCGCTGCCCCCCGAATTGCCTTCTCTGGCGAAGGCCGACACGGCCTGGGACAGACTGGTCGGA
>Ga0182744_1003005_pt1 | contig 13433 bp, 10 predicted proteins | sample eDN3rd30CKraftMG_FD_128525 | JGI IMG/M metagenome (GOLD analysis project Ga0182744, IMG submission 128525) | Enriched Miracle-Growth compost microbial communities from Emeryville, California, USA - eDNA 3rd pass 30_C Kraft MG (version 2) (version 2) ...
ATGTCCATGCAGAGATGCTGGTGCGGCACGTAGAGCAGGCCGGTCCTGGGGGAAAAGGCCGAGGGCTGCCAGTCCTTGGCGCCGGGGGCGGCGGGGCAGATGTCGCGGGTGATCCGGCCGCTTTTCGGCTCCTTCTCCTTCACCTTGAGCAGCTTGCCCGTCTTGAGGTCCACGCCCTTGCTGACCGTGATATGCTCGTAAGGCGTGGCGGAGAGGACCTCGCCGGTGGCCCGGTCGATGACGTACATATGCCCGTTGCGCTCCGGCCGGATGAGGACGTCGCGCGGCTCGCCGTCGATAGGGATGGTGGCCAGCACGTTCTCGTTCACCGCGTCGTAATCGAAAAGATCGTGCTCCTCGATCTGGTAGGCCCATTTGGCCATGCCGGTATCGGGGTCGCGGGCGAAGATGGTCAGGCTCCACTTGTTGTCGCCCATGCGCTGGGTATGGTTCCACGGCCCCGGGTTGGAGGTGCCGTAATAGATGAGGTCGAGCTTGGGATCGTAGCTGATCCAGCCCCATACCGAACCGCCGCCGATCTTCCAGTGCTCCGGCGGCCAGGTGGTGACCCCGAGGTCCGTGCCCTGGTCCTTCTCGTAGAAGGGCTTGAAGTCGTCACCGATGAGCACGTCCTTGTCGGGGCCGGTGGAATAGGCCTGCCACACCACCTCGCCGGTTCTGGCATCCAGGGCGGAGAGCTTGCCTCTGACGCCCAGTTCGCCGCCGCTGTTGCCCACCAGCACCTTGCCCTTCACCACCAGGGGCGCCATGGTGATGGTCTCGCCCTTGTTGATGCTGCCGAGCTTGGTTTTCCACACCTCCTTGCCGGTTTCGGCATCCACGGCGACGGCGTGATTGTCCAGCGTGTTGAAATATATCTTGCCGTCGTAATAGGCCGCACCCCGGTTCACCACGTCGCAGCAGGCCACGCCCTTGGAGGCGCGCATGGTCTTGGGGTCGTACTGCCATTTGAGCGAGCCATCCGCCACATCCAGTGCATAGAGCATGTTGGGCCAGGGGGTGACGATATACATGGTGCCGTTGACCACCAGCGGCGCCGCCTCATGTCCGGCCTTGAGGCCGGTGGAGAAGGTCCAGACCACCTGAAGCTGGTCGACATTCCCGGGCGTGAGCTCGTCCAGCGTACTGTAGCGATGGGCGTCGTAGGTCTTGGAGGGCATGATCCATTGGCTTTCATCGGCCATCATGTCCTGCAGGTTCTGGGTGCGTCCCACCGCCGGGATGGCCGTCACGGCCAGGATCACCAGCGTCGAGCGACACCACCCCAAACCGGTCTCTTTCCTCATGAGATTGCCTCGTGGTCGAATGGATTGCCGGGCCGTGCGCTGCGTTACGGCCCGAGAGAACGCTCAACTGATCCAGCGGCAATAGGTTCCGTCCCGGATTCTCGGGAACCTCGATCCGGCCGGAGCATTCCCTTGCGGCATTTGAACGGGAATGGTGAACGCATGTTCCGCTCTGTCACCATCATTGTGCTGATCGCCCTGACGGCGCCCATGATCCAGACCGCCGAGGCTGCGTCCCGTGCAAAAGGGGCGGGGACCCTGCGCTGCATGAGCTGCCACGGCGTCGACGGGCGCAGCGGCAACCCGACCATTCCGAACCTCGCCGGCCAGAACGCCAACTACCTCATGATCCAGCTCGAGCACTTCAAGGAAGGCGAGCGTCACAACCCCCGGATGACACCCATCGCCCAATCGCTCTCGCAAGACGAGATGGCCCGGCTGGCGAGCTATTTCAGCGCCCTTCCCCTCGAGCCCGTCAATGACCGCTAGGCAAGGCCCACTCCCGACGGCCGGCCCGATGAGGGCGCGGCCTCCCCGCCTGCTCCTGCTGGCGGGCGTCTCGGCCTGCCTCCTGGCCGCCGCCAACCCGGCCCGGGCCGACATCCCGCTCAACTACCTGGTCAGCGCCGGGGCGCGGGCCAATCATATCCTGCCGCTGACCTGGGGGGTGTCCATCATCTCCGTCCTGGTGGTCATCACCCTCTCCGGCCTGCTGCTCTGGGCCATCCTGCGGCGGCGCGGCGGGCCGCCCACGCGCACCTTCGACAACACGCCGGCCAGCCGGGGCGGCGACGGGCTGCGCTGGATCAGCTGGGGCGTCGGCCTGTCCAGCATCGTGCTCTTCGCCACCGTCATCTGGACCATCCGGACCGTGGCGCGGGTGATGGAGCCCGACGAGGAACCCGCCATCACCCTGGAGGTCATCGCCCATCAGTGGTGGTGGGAGGTGCGCTATCCGGGCGCCATGCCCAGCCAGGGCTTCACCACCGCCAACGAGATCCACATCCCGGTCGGCCAGCCGGTGCGCATCCGCCTCAAGGGAGCGGACGTCATCCATTCCTTCTGGGTGCCGCTCCTGGCCGGCAAGACGGACGTCATCCCCGGCACCGTCAACACCACCTGGATGACGGCGGACGCGCCCGGCACCTACCGCGGCCAGTGCACCGAATATTGCGGCGTGGAGCATGCCAACATGGGCTTCCTCGTCATCGCCCAGCCGCGGCCGGAGTTCGACGCCTGGCGACGCGCCCAGGCGAGCTCCGCCGCCCCGCCGGCCAGGCCCCGGGCGCGGGAGGGCGAGGCGCACTTCAAGGCCCGCTGCGGCGCCTGCCACAGCGTGCGCGGCACCGGCGCCGGCGGGCGCGTGGGGCCGGACCTCACCCACCTGATGAGCCGCCAGACCCTCGCCGCCGCGACCATTCCCAACACGCCGGACACGCTGGCCCGCTGGATCATCCACGCGCAGGACATGAAGCCCCGGAGCCTCATGCCCAACATCCGCATGCCGGAGGACGAGCACGCCGCCATCACCGCCTATCTGCAAACGCTGGAGTAGGACCCGCCATGACGGAACAGAGGAGAGTAGCCCACATCGTCCATGACAATGCCGCCCTGGCCGATCATCTGCACGCATTGTGGGAGCGGCCGCACACGCTGGTGGGCTGGCTCTCCAGCACCGACCACAAGGATATCGGCCGGCGCTACCTGGTGACGGCCTTCGCCTTCCTGCTGCTGGGCGGCCTGGAGGCGCTGGCCCTGCGGCTGCAACTGGCCAAGCCCGACAGCACCCTGCTGCCGCCCGAGGCCTACGACCAGATGTTCACCATGCACGGCGTGTCGATGATCTTCCTCTACGCTCAGCCCATCCTCTCCGGCTTCGCCAATTTCCTGTGGCCGCTGGTGCTGGGGGCGCGGGACATGGCCTTTCCCCGGCTCAACGCCCTCTCCTACTGGATCTTCCTGTGCGCCGGCATCTTCATCTATTCCAGCTTCCTCATCGGCGCGGCGCCCAATGACGGCTGGTTCAACTATGTGCCTTACGCGGCCAGGGAATATAACCCCGGCCCGAACATGGATTTCATGTCGCTCGGCATCATCTTCCTCGGCATCTCCACCACCATCGGCGCCATCAACTTCGTCGTCACCTGGATGCGGCACCGCGCGCCCGGCATGTCCATCAACCGGCTGCCCATCATTGTCTGGGGCACGCTCACCGCCTCGGCCGCCAACATCGTGGTCATTCCCGCCGTCAGCCTGGCTTTCTTCCTGCTGTGGCTGGACCGGCAGTTCAACACCAGCTTCTTCGCCGTGGAAGCCGGCGGACAGCCGCTCCTGTGGCAGCATCTGTTCTGGATATTCGGGCACCCCTGGGTCTATGCCCTGGTGCTGCCGGCCATCGGCCTCTCGGCGGATGCCATACCGGTGCTGGCCCGCCGGCCGCTGGTGGGCTATACGCCGGTGGCGCTGGCCACCGTCTCCACCATGGCCATCGGCTTCGGGGTCTGGGTGCATCACATGTTCGCCACCGGGCTGCCCGGCCTGTCGCTCTCCTTCTTCAGCGGGGCGTCCATCCTCATCGCCATTCCGAGTGCGGTGACCGTATTCGCGCTCATCGCCACCATCTTCAGCGGCAAGCCGGTCATCAACACGGCGTTCCTGTTCTTCGCCGCCTTCATCATCCTCTTCGTCATCGGCGGCGTCTCCGGCTTCATGACCGCCGCCATCCCCGTCGACTGGCAATTGACCGATACCTATTTCGTGGTCGCCCACATCCATTACGTGCTGATCGGCATCAATGTCTTCCCCGTCGTCGGCTCGCTCTATTTCTGGCTGCCCAAGATGACCGGCCGCATGCTGGGGGAGCGGCTGGGCCGCTGGAATTTCTGGCTGATGTTCGCCGGCGTCAACATCGCCTTCCTGCCCATGCACCTGACCGGCCTCTGGGGCATGCCGCGCCGCATCTACACCTATCATGCCGGTATGGGCTGGTCCGCCCTCAACATGATCACCACCGTCGGCGCCTTCATCTTCGCCGTCGGCGTGCTGCTGCTCCTGGTCAACATCGCCCTGTCACTGAAGGTGGGGGCCAAGGCCGGCCCCAACCCGTGGCGGGCGGGGACGCTGGAATGGGCCACCACCTCGCCGCCGCAGCCCTACAATTTCGTGGTCATCCCGACCATCGCCAGCCGCCACCCGCTATGGGAGGAGGATCTGAACGACACCCGGCACCGCTCCCACGTGCACCGCGGCTATGAATTGAGCGACCATCACGAGACCATCGGCACCACCACCGTTGATGCCGTGCCCGACATCATCCTCAAGATGCCGAGCCCCAGCCTGACCCCCCTCCTCCTGGCCCTGGCCCTCAGCGCGCTGTTCGTCGGGCTGCTGCTGCACGCCTGGTGGGTGGTGGGAGCGGCCGGCGCCGCCATCCTGGCGGTGCTCGCCGCCTGGCTGTGGCCGCAGGCCCATCTGGGCGAGCGGCTGGAGGAAAGCGAGACAGCGGGAGCCGGATCATGACCGACGATACGGCGGACACGCCGCGCGTTCCCCTCCCCGTCGGCACCACCGGCACCAGCGCCAACGGCTGGTACGGCATGTGGGGGCTGGTCGCGACCGAAGGCTCGCTCTTCGGCTTCCTGCTTTTCGGCTATTACTACCTGCTGTTCCACAACACCGGCCCCTGGCCGCCGGACGGCCTGCCCTCCTTGCGCATCTCGGGGCCGGGCACGCTCATCCTGCTGGCCAGCAGCGGCGTCATCTGGTGGGCCGAGCACCATGTGCGCAAGGGCCGCCGGGCCGTGGGGGCGCTGATCGTGGCCCTCACCCTGGCCATGGGCGTGGTGTTCGTGGCCCTGCAGCTCAAGGAATGGGCCGGCCGGCCCTTCGCCTTCGGCGGCACGCCCTATTCGTCCCTCTATTTCACCATCACCGGCTTTCATATGGCGCATGTGGTGGTGGGGCTCCTGGTCCTCCTGGCCCTTCTCGTCTGGACGGCGCTCGGCTATTTCGACGGACGCCGCAATGCGGTGTTCCGCATCGGCGCGCTCTACTGGCATTTCGTCGATGTGGTGTGGCTGTTCGTGTTCTCGACCTTCTACCTCTCCCCCTATCTGCTGAGGTGACGCCATGGCCCCTCCCTACGCCGAAACGGAACTGGACGCTCTGGACGTGCCCCACCCCTCGCCCCATCGCGAGCGCATGCCCATGTGGATGCTGGTGGTGCCTCTGTTCGTCCCGCCCGTGCTCTGGCTCGGGCGCCTCAGCTTCAGCTATGCCATGATCGCCGCCGCCTGCACGCCGCCCGCCGAGGCGAACCCGCCGCTCATCCCCCCCGGCGCCACGGCCTGGGCGATAGCGGGCATCGTCAACATCCTCAGCATGCTGGCCATGGCGGCGATCGGCGTCATGGCGCTCAGGATCTGGCGGCACGGCCGCGGCGAGCACGGTCACGCCCGTGGCGCGCTCCTCGACATCGGCGAGGGCCGCACCAGTTTCATGGCCCATTGGGGGGTTTTCGTCAGCTTCGGATTTCTCGTGGTGACGCTGTTCGATTCCATCGCCATGCTGTTCCTGCCCGTCTGCGGGCCGTGACTACTCGGTGGACGCCTTCCGCATGGCCATGCCGAAGGCGAAGATGGCATAGCCGGTGAGCAGGACGCCCGCCGGCACCCACATGATCATGCCGCCGAGCTGCTGGTCCTGCAGCGGCGTGAGGCCCCAGGCCTGGGTGGTGGTAAGGTGCACGCTGAAGAGCGCCCGGGAATTGAGCGCCAGCACGGCGCCCAGGATGGACATCTGGAATCCTGTCGCCAGCCCGGTGACGAAGGCGCCGGCGGCGGAGAGCGTCTCCTCGTCCAGCAGCACCCGCCAGAACCACAGCGCCGAGAAGAAGAGCGTGGTGTGCATGGTCCAGTAGACGAGATCGCTCCTGAGCGTCGCATCATAGCCGCCCGGCATATGCCAGACCCACAGGAGGACAGCGAAGCCGAGCGGCGCCGCCGCCACCTCGAAATGACGGCTGTGGGCCTGCAGCCGGCGGCGCAGCGCCCCGGGCTGGCCCATGGCCACGGCGATGAGGGGCGCTCCCACCAGCGCCATGATGACATGCTGGCCCACGCGGGCCGAGAACAGCGCCATGCTCAGGTTGCACAGGGGTGACATCAGCGCCGCCGCGCATATGCCCCAGCCGACCAATGCGAACGTCCGGTCGCGGCGCGACGGGCCGACGGTCCACAGCAGCGCCGCCAGCAACACCAGCAGCACCGCAAAGAGGATGGGATCGAGATTCCATGTCACGCCGCCCGGCACCGGCGGGCGGCCGCAATAGGGCACATAGGCATCGGCCATGGGGCACCTCCGTGCGCTCCAATGCGGCAGAGAACTTTGGGTTCCCGCCGATTTTCGCCATGGAACCCTGGAGGCCGGGATGCGTTGGCCCGGGGAAACCTGTTCCTGGAGCCCCTGTTGCGGATCGCCAATCTGAAACGATATGCCGGATGGATGGGGGCCGTCTTCACGGCGGCCTTCTGCCTTGTGGTGCTGGTCGTCTTCCTGGGCGGCTACAATGTCGCCGCCTCGTCGGACCATTGGGGGGTGACGCGGTGGCTGCTGCGCTCGGTGCGGGATGCGTCCATCGCCTTACGCCGGCCCGAGGCGGTGCTGCCCCCGCTTTTCGATGAGCAAGCCATCCGCCTGGCGGCGGGTCATTACGCGGATGAATGCGAGACCTGCCATTCCGCCCCCGGGCGGCCGGTCAGTGCCCTCGGTCTCTCCCTCACCCCGGCGCCGCCCTATTATGCCGGGCTGGCGCAGGACCATACGCCGGAAGAGCTGTTCTGGATCGTCAAGCACGGCATCAAGATGACCGGCATGCCCGCCTGGCCCGCGCAATCGCGGGATGACGAGGTGCGCGCCATGGTGGCCCTGCTGGAGCGCCTGCCCGCCATGTCGGCGGGGGAATACAGGCGGCTCGCCCACGGCCCCCGCCAGCCGCCCACCGATGACCGCCAGCTCATGACCTGCGCCCATTGCCATGGCCTGGACGGTCTCGGCCGCCATATGAAGGGCCTGCCCGTCCTGGCGCACCAGAAGCCCGGCTATCTGAGCACCGCCCTGGACGCTTTCCGCGACGGCCGGCGCCACAGCGGCTTCATGCAGACCGTGGCCGCCAACCTGACCGACGAGGACATAAGCCGCCTGGCCGGCCATTATGCGGCACAGCCCCGCCCGGCACCGCCGCCCCCTGCCATCGACAGTGAATTCAGGCTGGGCCGCATGCTGGCAACGCAGGGCAGCGCCGACAACAGGGTTCCCGCCTGCACAAGCTGCCACGGGCTGAAGGCCGAGCGCGGCAATCCCTTCTATCCGGATATCCGCGGCCAGCCGGCCGACTATATCCGCAGGCAGCTCGCGCTCTTTCGAAGCGGCGACCGGGGCGGCACGGCCTATCGCGGTCTCATGCGCCCCGTGGCGCTGGCCCTCTCCGACGCGGAGGTGGCCGCCGTCGCCCGCTATTACGCCAGCCTCTCACCCGCCCGCTGACGGCGTTGCTCTCAATCGCAGGGGAATGCCACGGTGGACAGGAGGGCCAGGGCGGCCTGCCGACTGTCCAGCCGCGTGTGCTGCACCACCACCGGCTGGCTGCTCACGATGACCGCCGCGTAGTCCGTATCCCGTGGCACCGGCGCGGGGTCCGTCAGGTCGTTGAAGCGCAGATGCAGCGTGCGCCGGGCGGGCACCGACAGTTCATAGGGCCCCACCGGCTCCCGGTCGGCGAAATAGAGGGTGATGCGGATATCCGCCGCTTCGTTGCCGGTATTGAGGATGCAGGCCGTCTCGTGGCTCTCGAAGGCCCGGCCCTCGCCCGTGCCGCCCGAAGGAATATAGCCCTCGGCGATGGCCCAGCGCCGCTTGCCGATCGGTGCCGTCATGTCCGTCCTCCCTTGTCCAGCGCCATGGCGGCGACTTCCGCCACATGCATGGCCCGGCGCGCCGTGTTCTGGCGGATCTGCTCGCGGCAGCTGAAGCCGTTGGTGACGATCAGGCAGCTCTGCGCCGCCGTCCGCACCTCCGGCAGGAGCACCCGCTCGCCCGCCCGTTGCGCCACCTCGTAATGCTGCCGTTCGAATCCGAACGACCCCGCCATGCCGCAACAGCCGGATTCCGGTGTCCGGCAATCGATGCCCATGGCCTCCATGAGATGCCGGTCACCATCGCTGCTCAATATGGCGTGCTGGTGACAGTGTACATGCATGAGCGCCTCGCCGCCAAGGTGCGGCAGGGAGAAGCCCTCCTCGGAGCGGCCCAGGAATTCGCCGAATAGCCATGTGGCGTTGCATATCTGCCTAGCACGCGGGTCGTCGGGGAAGAGCGCCGGCAGTTCGTCCTTCAACGCCGCCACGCAGGACGGCTCCAGGCCCACGATGGGAATGCCCGCCCCAGCATGGGGCGCCAGCACGGCCATCAGCCGGCGCAACTGCCGGCGCGCCAGGTCGAGCATGCCCCAGGCATAGAGCGGCCGGCCGCAGCAGATGGTGGCTTGCGGCACAATGACGCTATAGCCCGCCGCTTCCAGCACCCGCACGGCCGCCTGGCCGATGCCGGGGTGGAAATGATTGGTGAAGGTGTCGGCGAAAAGCACGACCGGCCCCTTCTCCCCCGCACCGTCCTTGATGCGGCGGGCCTGCCAGTCCCGCAGGGTCTGCCGGGCGAAGGGCGGCATCCGCCGCTCGGGCGCGATATCGCCCAGCGCCTTCAGCCAGCGGCCGGTGAGGCCGTTGGCCATGGCGGCGTTGGCCAGCCCCGGCATATGGGCCGCCAGCCGCGCCCACCAGTGGATGAGGCCCATGGTATAGGCCGCCCGTGGCCGCAGACGGCCCTTGTAGTAATGGCTCAGGAATTCGGCCTTGTAAGTGGCCATGTCCACATGCACCGGGCAGTCGCTCCGGCAGCCCTTGCAGGCCAGGCACAGGTCGAGGGCATCGCGCACCGCCCGGCTGCGCCAGCCGTCCTGGATGGTCTCGCCCTTCACCATCTCGAAGAGCAGGCGCGCCCGCCCGCGCGTCGAATGCATCTCCTCGCCGGTCGCCATGAAGCTGGGGCACATCACTCCGTCCTTCATCCGCCGGCACTTGCCGACGCCGACACAGCGCGTCATGGCCCCGGCGAAGCTGGTTTCCGGCTCGGGATACCGGAAGGCATGGTCCAGATCGGGCAGTGTGAAGCCGGCTCCCAGGCGCAGATTCTCGTCCAGGCCGTCGGGGTCCACCACCTTGCCGGGGTTCATCAGCCCCTCCGGGTCCCAGATGGCCTTGAATTCGCGCATCGCCCCGATCAGCCGCTCGCCGAACATGATGGGCAGCAGTTCGGCCCGCGACTGGCCGTCGCCGTGCTCGCCCGAGAGCGAGCCGCCATAGCGCACCACCAGCTCCGCTGCCTCGACGGCGAAGCGGCGGTACTCCGCGATCCCTTCGGCGGTGGAGAGGTCGAAATCGATGCGCACATGCACGCAACCGTCGCCGAAATGGCCGTAGAGGGCGCAGTCGTAGCCGTGACGGGTCAGCAGCGCCCGGAACTCGCGCAGATAGGCCCCCAGCCGGTGGGGCGAGACCGCCGCATCCTCCCAGCCCGGCCAGGTGCGCTTGCTGCCGGGCACCACGGCGGTGGCCGCCAGCGCCGCTTCCCGGATCTCCCATATGCGCTGCTGTTGCGCCCGCTCCTCCAGCAGCCGCATGGCCTGCGTGCCGCCGATGGCCGCCTGCACGCTTCTGGCCTTGTCACGGGCGTCCTCGAGCGTGGCCCCGCCGAACTCGGCCAGCAGCCAGCCACCGCCCTCGGGCAGCAGCTCCATGTCCTCGTGGAAGTCGCCGATCTTCTTCAAATCGTCCACCAGCGGCGTGTCGAAGGCCTCCAGCCCGATAGGGCGGTGATCGAGGATTTCGGTGACGTGATCCGCCGCCACATAGACATCCTCATAGCCGATGACCAGCAGCACGCGGCAGGGCGGGCTCGGCACCAGCTCCAGCTCGGCGGAGAGAATGGTGACGCAGGTGCCTTCCGAGCCCACCAGTGCCCGTGCCACGTTGAAGCCTTTCTCGGGCAGAAGCTGGTCCAGATTATAGCCCGAGACGCGGCGCGGGATATCGGGGAAGCGCGCCCTTATATCGTCGGCATATCTGTCGGCCAGCTCCTTCAGCCGCCTGTATATCTCGCCGCGCCGCCCGCCGGCGGCGATGATGGAGGCCAGTTCATCCGGCGGCGTCGGCCCCACCCAGAGATGCAGCCCATCCCGCGTCAGGATTTCCAGGCGACGCACATTGTCCACCGTGCGCCCGGCCATTATCGAATGCACGCCGCAGGAATTGTTGCCCAGCATGCCGCCCAGCGTATTGTGGTCGTGGGTGGAGGGGTCCGGCGCGAAGGTGAGATGGTGCTCTTCCGCCTGGTCCCGCAGATGGTCCAGCACGCATCCCGGCTCCACATGGGCCACCCGCCGCGCGGGATCGAGATTCAGGACCTTGCGCATGTGCTTGGACATGTCCAGCACCACCGCCACATTGCAGCACTGGCCGGCCAGGCTCGTGCCCCCGCCGCGCGCCAGCACCGGCGCGCCGAAGCGCCGGCACTGGGCCATGGCGGCCGTGATGTCCTCGGCGTCCCGGGGCAGCACCACGCCGATGGGCACCTGCCGGTAATTGGAGGCATCGGTGGCGTAAAGGGCGCGGTATCCGGTATCGAACCGGACTTCCCCTTTCACGGCGCGCCGCAGCGCCTCGGCCAGGGCCGCGGCATCGCCGGTCCATGTCCGGTGCGGGGCCGTCATGCCGCGTATCTTTCGGCGTCGGCGGCCTTGAGCGTCAGCCCCAGGCCCGGGCGCTCCGGGTCGGGCCGGAGCAGACCCTTCTCCGGCCGCGCCGCGCCATCGAACAGCAGATGCTCCAGCCGGGCATGGTCATGGAAATATTCGATATGGCGCACATTGGCGCAGGCCAGGCAGACGGGCAGGTGGATGGATGGCGCCGTGTGGGCGGAAAGCGGCAGGTTGAAGGCATCCGCCAGGGCCGCCACGGCCAGGAACCCGGTCAGTCCGCCGCAGCGCGTGGCATCCGCCTGGAGCACGTCCACCGCCCCGCCCCGCAGCAGCCCCCGGAAGGTTGCTGCATCATAGCCATATTCGCCGGCCGCCACCTCCATGCCGGCGGGCAGGCGGTCGCGCAGCAGCCTGAGGCCGGCCACGTCAGCCGCCGGCACCGGCTCCTCGAACCAGCCCACGGCCTGCTCGGCGAACCATTGCGCCGCCCACAGCGCCTGTTTGCGGGCATAGGCGCCGTTGGCGTCCACCATCAGGCCGGTATCGGGGCCGATGGCGTCCCGCGCCTCGGCCACGCGCTCGGGGTCCGCCATGGGCTGACGGCCCACCTTCATCTTCACCCAGGGCAGGCCGTCGGCCGCCCAGCCGCCGAGTTGCGCCCGCAACTCGGCGATGCTGTAGGAGGTGAAGCCGCCGCTGCCATAGGCCGGCACCGCTGCCCTGGCCGCGCCCAGAAGGTCGGCCAGGCCGACGCCCAGGAGGCGCGCCTTCAGGTCCCATAGCGCCACGTCGACGGCGGAAAGCGCATGCGCGACGACACCACCCGCGCCGATGTTGCGCGCCGCCCGGCGCATGGCCTGCCAGAGCCCCCGGATATCGAAAGCACTGCGGCCCACGAGCAGAGGCCGGAAAAGCTCATCCACGATCAGCGCACTGGCCCGGTGGCCGTAGGTGAAGCCAAGCCCCGATTGCCCCGCCGCCTGCAGCCGGACCAGCACCATGGTCGTGCTGTCCCATTGCAGCGTGCCATCGGATTCCGGCGCATCGGTCGGCACCGTGTAGACCGACACGGCAACGCCGGAGATATGTGGATCGGCCGGCATGGGAGTTCAGATCATTTCCCGCACGCGGTCGGACACCGCCGTCAGCGCGATCTTGCCCCGGTGCGGCGTGCCCTTGAGGAGGGATTCCGCGAATTTCTCGGCCTGCCTGGCGCTGATCTTGGGTGGCATGGGGGGCTCGTGCGGGTCCACCACCGCTTCCACCACCACCGGCCCGTCGATGGCTAGCGCCTGATCCAGGAGATCGCCGCAGGTCGCCGGGTCCTCGATGGTGAAGCCGGCCGCACCGAAGGCCCGCGCCAGGTCGGCGAAGCGGATGGGCTGCAATTCGCAGCCGAATTCGGGATTGCCGAGGAACACCATCTGCTCCCACTTGATCTGGCCCAGGGCGTTGTTCTTGATGACGATGATCTTGACCGGCAGCTTGTATTTCACGCAGGTGGCCAGCTCCGCCATGAGCATGCTGAAGCCGCCGTCCCCGACCAGCGCCACCACCTGCCGCTCGGGGTAGGCGAGCTGGGCGGCGATGGCGTAGGGAAAGCCGTTGGCCATGGTGGCCAGATTGCCGGAGAGCGTGCACATCTGGTTGGCCCGCACCGGAATCTGCCGCGCATACCAGGTGGCGATGGTGCCGGAATCGGAGACGAAGATGGCATCATCCTTCAGCCGCTTGCCCAGCTCCCAGGCGACGACCTGCGGCTTCATCGGCACATCCTGGCGGGTGCCGCGTTCCTCCATCAGCGCCCACCAGTCCTTCATGCCGGCCTGCGCTTTTTCGAGGAAGGAGCGGTCCTTCTTCGTCTTGAGATGGGGCAGCAGCATGTCGAGCGCCATACCGGAATCGCCGACCAGCCCCACCTCCACCGGGTAGCGCAGACCGACGCGCTGCGGGTCCAGCTCGATCTGCACGCAGCGCGCCTGGCCGGGCTTGGGATAATATTCGATATAGGGGAAGGAACTGCCGACGATGAGCAGCGTATCGCACTCTTCCAGGGCATCCTGCGAGGGTTCGGTGCCGAGCAGCCCCACCCCGCCCGTGGTATAGGGGCTGTCGTCCGGCACGCACATCTTGCCCAGAAGCGGCTTGGCGATGGGAGCGGCCAGCGTTTCGGCCAGCCGCTCCAGCTGCTGGCGGCAGCCGATGGCGCCGCGCCCGGCGAGGATGACCACCTTCTCTCCCTCGTTCAGGATGGCGGCGGCGGCTTTCACGTCCTCTTCCAGGGGACGCGCACCGCTCCGCGCCGGGCGGTTGGA
>Ga0182744_1003007_pt1 | contig 13431 bp, 9 predicted proteins | sample eDN3rd30CKraftMG_FD_128525 | JGI IMG/M metagenome (GOLD analysis project Ga0182744, IMG submission 128525) | Enriched Miracle-Growth compost microbial communities from Emeryville, California, USA - eDNA 3rd pass 30_C Kraft MG (version 2) (version 2) ...
CTACATCGAGGTGTTCTACAATCGAACCCGACGCCACAGTCATCTTGGCGGCGTCAGTCCTGAGGCATTTGAAAGTGCCTCATCGTGAGGCTCGGCGGTGTCTACGATCCTGGGGGAAGTCCAAGCGACGAATACAAGTCGGAGGCGGTTCGGCTAGCGAATGACTCGGGTAAGCCGGTCACGCAGATTGCTCGGGAGCTCGGCGTCAACGCCAATGTGCTGCATCGCTGGATGCGCGAGGAGCGTAAAGCTGGGGCGGCCCGGCAAGACCCGCGGTGCCGTGAAGGCCGAACAGGAAGAGATCGTTCGGCTTCGTGGGAGCTTGCCCGGGTGACCAGGAGCGCGATTTTTTGAAACGTGCGGCAGCGTTCTTCGCGAAGGAGCGCAAATGAAGTACCGAGCCATCAAGGACAACGCTGGTCGCTTTGCAGTGAAGCTGATGTGCTCGGTGACCGAGATTTCGCCCTCCGGCTACTACGCCTGGCTGAATCGGCCGGAGAGCGCCCGAGCGCAAGCCAATCGTCGGCTGCTCGGCGGATTCGCGAGGCCCACCGGCGCTCACGCCGCTGTTATGGTGCGGATCACGCAGGAACTGCGCGCAGAAGGCCTCTGCGTTGGCGAGAACCACGTTGCTGAGCTGATGCGAGCGGCGCAGATTCGAGCGAAGAGCGCCCGCAAATGGCGTGCGACGACAAAGTCCTCGCATCGCCTGCCGGTGGCTGAGAATACCTTGAACCGAGCGTTCAACGTGACGCAGCCCGATCGTGTTTGGGCCGGGGACAGCAGTTGTGTTATAACAAAACGCCCTATAGCCTCTGACCATCCGATGCTATCCCTAACCCCGCCGCGAGCGGAGTTTTTGTTTCTGGAGCCACGTTGGCAAAAAACATCCAGCCGAAAGTGTGGCAGCTAGCCGACTTCAACGGGCGCAGGTATTCGACGAATACGCCGCCAGGCGGGGAGTTTGTGCCGCTATATCGGATCAACTTCGACGGGTTGTCCGACGGTCAGTCCGTTGTTCCGACAGCAAACGATCCGGGGTCAGTCGAGGGCAAGCGGTTTACTTCGTGTCTTGGGGACCGAGGCTTCTACAACGGATTCGGTATTCAGGCGACCACTGCTGTTAAATGCACTGGGAAGACTTCCAGTTGTGCCCTGAGCATCAAACAAGGTTCTGACGGCGACCCTGCCGGAGGAAGCACGGGCGCAAATACTGGTGCATTCGGAGGGATCGTCTCTCTCGGCGAGGCCCAGGTGTTGGAGGGTGAAGAAATCTGGTGGGCCATGAGAATCATGTTCCCACTTGGGTTCGATTTCACGACCCCCAATCCTGTACTGAAATACATCCGCCTAGGGCAGTGGCATAAAGACACGCACGTCAGATCGACCACCGGCAAAAACGAACACATGATTGTGAACGGCATTGCCGACTCTGTTGGTACGTCCAATGTTCTGGGCTGGGGAATTCTCAGTGAAGTATTTCCGCGCTTTGCAACAGAGACCGTTAAATCCTGCGACCGAAACTTAGGTGAGCGAGGTGTGTGGCACTGGGTGTGCGGATACATAAAGGCGTCCGCCACGGCAGCCAATTGTATAGAGCGCATTTGGTGCGACGATTTACTGGCGTATGAGAGAACTGCTGGCCAGTTCAACAAGTGGCACACGAGCTCAGGTTGGCAAACTCAAACAGCTACAGATAAACCCATTTTGTTGGATACAGACCAGGCGCTCGACGGGTTCTACATCTTCACTTACTGGAACGGCAATTCTCCACAAGACCAGACTTGCTACATCCAGGATTTTGTCTACCACAAAGAGGCGTCAACGATCCCCAACGTTGACGAGTTTGGCAACAAGTTCATCGGTTCGGGCTCGATAGTATGACTGTTGCTACTGGAGATTTTGCTATTGATTTTTCTGGATTGCCGAATACAGACCCATACACAAATGCGGCCCTCACTGAGATAGACGCGGGCCGTCCGGTTCGAATTCTGAGTGGGGTTCTGAGACCCTCCACCACAGCACAGAGTAGTCTGCGTCGTATCCGATACAACGGCGCGATGCAGACGGGTGTCACTCTCCGCGCCAAGGTAGAGATCGGAAATGCTGGAGTCTCTGATCTCATCAGAGTCTGTCTCATCGATAATACAGGGGCAGGGTACGCCTTAAGCATAAACAACACCTCGGTAGGTATTGTTAAATTTGATGCCGCTGGAACCGTCTCCGGCTTGATTGGAGTAACCACTGCTGCGCCGGTCAGTGGCGACCTGTACGTTATCGACTGGGTTCCCGGTACCAACAGGTTGACCGGGTATCTCAACGGGGTAGCTATATCCGGCTTAACGATCGTCGATACGAGCTACACAACGGGGCTGGCTCCGGGGCTTGGGTTCAAAGCCGACAACACCTCTGCCTCTACTATAAAATCGTGGGCGGGCGACGGCCCTGTAGTGGCGTCCGGGCCAACCATCACCGACGTTGACGGCGACAACACGATCACCGCGACGCAGACGGATGTTGTCACTACCGGCACGGGATTCGACAATGCGACGGTGACGCTGCGTGATGGCTCTGTCGTCGAGTCGCAGTCGATTGACTCGCAGACCGCAACGTCGATTCAGTTCAACGTTTCGCAGGGAAATATCCGCTACGGCGTGCCCACGCTGCGGGTAACCAACGCAGATACGCAGTTCTCGGACCAGGCCATCACGCTGACCGCGCCTGCCGGCAAATCGTACGTTGACCTGATGTCGGTGAATAGCACGGCGGCGCACCGCATCACTGCTGTGGCCGATCTGGCCCCAGGCGATCAGTTGGAGATATCCAACGTCGTTGGCGGCACCATTGCGGATGTGACGGTCAATGACGATGCGACGTTTGACGCCGCTATTGCTGTTACCGCTTTCGATGTCCGGGCGCACGACGGGACCGAGTGGGGCGCGATTGGCACCCAGGCGGTGACGGGAGAGGGCTCGGACACGACGCCCGATCAGTTCACGTTCACCGATCAGTCCGGTGTCGCGCTTGCAAGCACGGTCACTAGCGCGCCGGTCACGATCACAGGCATCACCGACCCATCGCCCATCAGTGTGACGGGAGGTGAGTACGACATCAACGGTAGCGGGGTGTTTACCAGTGCCGCCGGTGATGTGAACAACAACGACACGGTTCGGGCCCGGCATACGTCCAGCGCGAGCTACTCGACCGGGACAAATACCGTTGTCACGGTCGGCAGTGTGTCGGATACGTTCACCAGCATCACGATTACAGACCCTGCGGCGACAGCGAAGGCGGCAGGCTATGCCGAGTCCGTGACAGCCAGTGACTCGACGGTGTTTGAGGCAACCCGAGGGCTGTACGTTGCCGGGGCGGGCGATCTCACAGTGCGCATGGCGCTCGGGCAGAACAACGTCACGTTTACTGGCGTTACCGCAGGTTCGGTGCTGCCGGTCTGCGTGGATCAGGTGAGGGCGACGGGCACGACAGCCACCGGAATCGTGAGGCTGTGGTAATGGCTCGCGAACTGAGATAAGTGCTAGAACCCCAAAGGATCGCAAGATCTCAGCAATGGGTCATCGCGCTTCCAGTAAAGTGGTCCCCTCTCTGTAGTTTCGGCGGCCTCCGGGATTAATTCCTACTTTGGCGCATCGGAGGTACTACGGACGTCCATTTCACTGCTTACCTGGACGGGGTCATTGATTGGATGGGTCGCGCGGCGCTTATGTCTGAGGCTCGGCCGTTCAATTAGGAACCAGGATGCAATGGCGGTAACTATGGTAACCACGATCACTGATGCGACATAGCTGATCTTTCCCTGTAATCCATAGTAAAGAAACATGTTCATGAACGGTATGTGATAAACATAAATCCCATATGAAAAATCGTGGCCTTTTAGCAGGCGACGCGCGATATCAGGCCCAGAGTAGGCTGCGACTAGCGTGACGGCGGCTAATGGGAAGAACAGTAACGGGCTGATGCTGTTGTTGAACGCGAATCCATTTCTGTATAGAAGCCAAGCATAAGCCGAATACGCCAGCATGCATGGGACGAATAGATTTGGTCGAATTAGTTTGCTGATGGTTTGGAAGTTGCGCTGCACTAACGCGCCAGTCAGGAACATGTAGATCCATGGAAGGAAACTGACGCGTGCCAGTTTCCACAGGTTCGATTCGTGAAATTCTGGCTGCAAGCTGTACAGCAGTCGGTTGCAGATTATCGATACAGCGATGCAGGTGATGAGGACAACGTTCGGACTTAGTCGGCGGCCCTGAAGCAATAGCTTGTAAAGGAATGGTGTCAGGACATAGAACTGCAATTCAACGCAGATGGTCCATAGGCTGCCATTCAGGACCCCGTCACCGAATTGCCGCATGAATTCCGGATTGTAGAACTGGAGTATCGTCGTCTTACCTAAGTAGAGCAGAAGGATGTCGAGAAAACTCGCCTGCACGTCACTGAAGTAGCCGGTTGCCCAGACCATTACAAGATTCAGCAGCACACAAACGTGTAGCGCCGGGAATATGCGTAGGGCTCTATTTCTCGCATACTCAACCGTATCCGCTGTCTTTTCGTAAGATCGGCTGATTAGAAATCCGCTGATGAAAAAAAAGATCGGGACGCCAGGGAACCACGACAAGAATTGAAACGGCGGGGCATTTCCCCACTGAGGCGTGAGGTAGTACAGCACGTGTAGCACCGCTACCTGCAGCGCGGCGATGAGCCGGATGAGATCGAAGTTGTTGCGAGCGATTGAGTAAGCCATTTCTAGGTCTGATCAGTCATGTTGACAGCCGCTGCACCTGTGGGCCCATTGCGTGCTTGGGTTGAGCGACCCTCTACAATGGCGCTGCTCTGCACCATTTTCCGGAAATGAAAATATTTGTGCGACACGAGGAAGGTATCCGCGGCTGACGTGGAGCCGTAAATGCTCAGGTGACTACCCTCCCAACTGTACGGAACGCCTTGTGCAGTAACGTCGGACGGTTTCCCGTCCACTAGGAAAAGCGAGTCTCGGTCGATAAAAATAACGTTGTCGTATTTCTTTGAGTATTCCGCGAGCATGCTGTTGCCGTCCGACTGCGCCTTGTCTCTGACAGCACTCACCTTGCTTATATCAAAGGTACCGCTGTGCAGGATGCCTCTTCTGTAGGAACTTGTGATGTTCAGGTCGAACTGCTTTGGACTGGCCATGACGGCGACGGTCCCCACCTTTGGTGCGATGTAGTCGATGAATTCGAAAACCTCATCCATCTTGCCCTGCGACAAGATGGCACCCCAACTGCTGCCTAGTACGGCGAAATCATACTTTTCAATATTGTCGATGATGTATTTTCTGTTGAACAGACATTGATCGAATGCGCGGCTGTTCGTTGGTCCGGTGAAGTCCTCGTTCATGCTCGGGTAGCACCAGTTCGTGGTGATGGCGTTGATGCCAGCCTTGGCATCCAGTCCTACCTTGTCCCATAGCGGCTCATAGTGCCCGGCAAACGAGTCTCCGAACAGCACGCCTCTGATCTGCGCCTTTTTGTCTCCGAGCCAGCACTCTAATCCTTTGGTACCAAGAGGGAGGCTCTTTATGGTGTCCACGCTGTAGAAGCACCAGCCGTTGTCTATTTTCGGAAACCCAGTAGCCGTGATGTGTGCGGACGCCGGCAGGCGACCGGGATAACCTTTGGTCAGGTGTCCAGATAACCCTGCGGCGATCAGCAGTGCGCTGCCAGTTGCGCCATAGGTGAAGACGGTCCGACGGCTGAAGTGCTGCCTACTCCTGAACGGTAATTCGACGTATTTCCAGCTGAAGTAGGCAAGAACGATGGCGGCAAGAGCCAGGGACCCAAACAGCAATCGACTTGGCTCGTACAGACTTCTCTGCCGAGCGAACGCAAACAGCGGCTGATGCCATAGGTACGCGCTATAGCTGACTAGGCCTATGCCCACAAGCAACTTGTATCCCAGCAGCTTGCCGACAAATGTCTCATGCGAAGCAAAAAGAATGATCAGCGCCGTGCCAATGGTGGGTACCAGTGCATATGCGCTTGGAAACGGCGTTTGCCTATCAAACGCGAGGATTGCGTATATGAGGAGCAGCAGTCCGACGGCGCCCCCAATTTCACGCACCATCCTGCCAGGCTGCTGTGTCTTATTGGATGAAGCATAGAACGCAACGAATACGCCTATGAGGAGCTCCCAGGCGCGTGTCGGCAGGAGATAGAAGGTAGCCGTCGGATCCACCACGGAACCCCATTGCGCTGCCACAAGGCTAAGGACAGCGATGGTGATCAGGATCGCGGTTACCCAGCGTTTCCCCAGACGCCATGTCAGCATCAGGAAGGCGGGAAAGAACAGGTAATACTGTTCTTCGACAGCCAGGCTCCAGGTATGAAGCAAGGGGTCCTGCTCGGATGCGGGCGAGAAATATCCGCTGGCCATGTTGAACCAGATGTTCGAGGCGAACGTGGCGACTGCCACCAGGCCTTGCGAAAAGCTTTTCAGGTCCTCCGGAAGCAGCCACAACCAGGCAATCGGTAAGCAGGCGAGCATTACGAAAAACAATGCCGGCAGGATGCGTCTCGCTCTACGCTCCCAGAAACTGACGAGTGTGAAAGTGCCTGCCTGTTTCTCGGCCAATATGATCGACGTGATCAGATAGCCGCTGATGACAAAGAAGACATCGACGCCGACGAACCCACCGCTGAAAGCGGAAAAGCCGGCGTGAAAAAGAATGACAGGGAGAACTGCCAATGCGCGCAGTCCGTCCACTTCTCGTCTGTAGTTCATCGGTTCGCGGTGGCGTGCTACATGTTACGCGGCGCTGCGGAGAGGAGTTGAGGCAGTAGTGTTACCCGTAAACATGTGGTAAGCCTGCGACCGACCTCACGATTCGCTCCATGCCTGAAATTTGCTGGCTGTTGGAAAAGGTCTCGAGAACGCGTTGACGGCCCTTCATCCCCATCTCCCTTCGCCGGCTGTCGTTGTCCAGCAGCATCTCCATTTGCGCTGCAGCAGCTTTGTGATCGCCTACGGGAAACAGCAGGCCCGTTTCTGGTGTAACGGCATCACGCAGCCCGGGGAGATCGGAGATGAGAAGTGGCAAGCCAGAGGCGGCCATTTCTGCCGACGACATGGGAAACGAGTCCCAACCGGTCGAAGCGATCATCCCGATGCTGCAGGATTTCAAGAGCTGCGGAACATCACTGCGATATCCGCCAAATGTGACGTGTTGTTCCGCGGCTGTGCCTTCGTAGAGCGGGAAAAAACGCTTCTCTTGTCCATGCTTGTTGCCAAGGATCAGGAAGTGCACATCCTTCCGGCCAAGTTCGTGCGTCAGATGAACGGCGGTTTTGACGATAATGTGAACTCCCTTTCTCTCCTCCATGTGCCCGGAAAAAAAAACAATTTTTCGGCTTCTATCTATGCCGAATTGGTCATGGGCGTACCAATCAGCTGCAACAGGAGGGGAAAAGCGGTCGGTGTTGATGCCGGTCCGTACGATGCTGGTCTTTCGCAGAGGAATCCCACGCCCGTATACCGCAGAGTCCCTCATGCCCTCCGATTGGAAGATGTAGTGATCCGGTTGATTGAAGGCGAGCGCAACATCAAGTCGCTTAAGGAACAGCCTTGCTCCTTGGGCAACGCTGCTCATGGGGGCTCCCCAGTAGGAAACGAAATGCTTTACACCGCCGCGTCGTAGGTAGGCGTACGCCTTCCTACGCACAGGTTGATCGAACCCGAATACGATGCTGATGCTGTGTTCCCGGATGTAGTTCTCGATTCTGGTCAGGTGCTCGGCTGATTCGGATGCGGCGTCGAATTCAATGATGTTGACCAGCTCTTTGGGGAGAGTCGGGGAGAGACCGCTTTCCAGAGTTCGATAGGCGAAGTGGATGTCCTTGTGGGATCGTGCGATGTTTTCTGCCATCCGGAAGAACGTGACTTCATGACTTGCTGCTGCGAACCCTGGATTCGATTCGCAATGAAATAGTACGAGTATGCCGGCCATTTTTAGTTGGTCAGAGTCGTGTGTGATTGCTCGAATGGATATGCATGTTATTCGCTGGCCTTACTGTAAGGGGGGGGGCTCGGCCCAACGCGCCAATTCGAGCAGGTATACCGAAAGCTCACACGCCATTGGCAGCTCCCGTGAGTATCCTCGGTCGAGGTGCGCCCGCACCAGTCGGAGCGGCAAAAACGAGGGCTCGAGGAACGGCGAGCGCCAGAGTCTTCCGCCGGCCCAACGGGCCACTGATCGGCCATATGCCAACACTTGCCTTCGATCACGAGTGCTGCTGAAGTCAGCGTGCTCGTTGGGCAAGGGGGGCTGGTTAGGGTAGGCGTCAGCCAGCACCGCCTTCCGGAACGTCCTGTCGGCAAGTTCCTGCCACGGGATTGGGCCGAGCAGTTCCACGACCGACCGATCGAGGAAAGGAGCCAGACCGACCGCTCCACCTAGGTGCAGGCTCCAGGGCATGAGCGCGACGTTCCGCCGAGTGCGGGTGAAGAGCCGGAAGTTGCCCCAGGGATCAGCGGCTCCCTGGAACGCTGCCGCGTGGCGCACCAGATGCGCCACTGCGCGCTCGTGCGACCAACGCTTGTGGGTGTTGGCTGCGATCGTCGAGGGAAGGTACCCTTCCTTCAGAATGCTCGCGGCTGCATCTTCCATCCGGCCCGCATCCATCAGCCGATTGACGCCCTGCGTGATGTAATTCGGCTCCGCCTGGAGGTCGCCGCCGATGCCGTCGAGGAACGAAGCGAATCCTGCCGTGCGAACATATTCGGGTAGTGGGTGGTACCAGGCATGCTCATGGGTGCAGAGATGGGTGCGATGGAAGTTCCGGAGCTGCTGGCCCAGTCGGTCGCGCTCCTGATCGAGCACCACGTGCGGTAGGCCGACCTCACGGGCGAGCTCGGCGGCGAGTTCGGCATCCTCGTCCTGGCGCGGCGGATGGTGCCGGACCGTGACGCAGAGCTCGGGCGGGCGTCGGAGGTGCAGCATGGAATAGAGGAGGAGCCGGGAATCTAGGCCACCAGTGAGCGGCAGCGCCGTCCGACCCGGGATCGAATCGAGCGCGCGACCCACGGCGTCGCGAACCACCTCCGCGTAGTCCCCCTGGCGGCGTCCCCGCGCGCCCGGCTCGGCCTCGAAGCGGATCGGTCCGAGCGCTTCGAGCCGCGCGATCCCACCCGACCATCGGAGCGTGGCTCCCGGAGGTAGTGCGCGAATCTCCCGGAAGGGGGTGTCCTCGCCGATGAAGCTCCGGAACCGGAGGAAGACGGCTAGCGCGTCATCGTCCAGTTCGCGGCTGTCGAGGTGGGGAATCAGTTCCGCAAGCACGGGTGACACCCCGATCCCGTCCTTGTTCGCGAACCAAAACATGGGTGAGAAGCCCAGGCGATCGTTCCGCACCACCAGTTCCGTGCCGTCCCATGTCCACTCAGCCCAGACTCCCTGCGGGACGCCGTTCCATTCCCCGGGGAGCCGGTATCCCTGGAAATAGCGGGCGGGACCTTGGGCGCTGAAGCACCCCGAGCCGACGTCTCGCCGGAGCAGGAGAAGTGGAGCCGGGTGCGGCGGTTGGTCGTGCAGTCGATCGTGAAAGGAAGGCATTACGTCCGTCCGGGAAGCCTGGCCTTGAGCGAAACGACAAGGGATCGGATGTAGTCCTGGTTGGGACTGGTCTTCCATACGATGCCTGCCAGGGCTGCTAGCGCCATCATCAGCAGCAGCGCCTTGAGAAGGATGTCGATCCAGATGTCGTCGGAATGGAAAACGAAAATGCTCAGAACGAATGCGGTGCAGGTCAATGCGAGGAGCTGTAGGGTCTGGCGGGCCCTTATGCCCATGTCGTAAAGAGCGCGGCCCTGGCGATAGGTGGCGATGAATTGACATAACAGCGCGATCGTCAGCGCTGCCGCTGCACCGATGTATCCGAATCGAGGAATGAGTGTCAGATTGAAAACGGTGACGATCGCAGCTGTCAGGTAGCTGATATAGCTCATTTCCTTGGTTCTGTCGGTGACCAGGAAGCTGAATGAGGCGAATGTTGCGAGGCTGCTCAGTAGCGTGCCGATTGTCAGCAGGGGGACGGCCAGATGCGCCTCGTGGAAAGAGGGCGCGGCCATGATGCGAATGACGGGTTCGGCGCCTATTCCAATGCACAGTGCAACGGCCACCAGGACTACCGTGATGAACTCCGATGTCCCGGCGAATATTTTCCGGGCATCTGCGCTGCGATGGTAGTTGAACCTTTCCGTTCCCCAGTACTGATTGAAGGGCGTCCAAACGAGAAAAGAGAGGATGGCCGCGAATTTCGCTGCGAGCTCGTAAAGGCCGACGTCGGTCAATGATTCGAAGATTCTGATGTAGTATCGGTTGCCCGAGAAGATGTAGAGCGATGTCAGGCCGGCGAACCATAGTGGCCAACTGAATCGCAACATGGCGCCAGCAAGCTTCTTGTCGAAGCGGGTGCCGGTCTTGAAGACCATGTAGCCGGCCAAGCCAAGCGCGTACACGCTTGAAGACACTACGCCGCTGATCACTACCCCCATTACTTCCAGCTTCAGCCAGACCACGAGGCCGATATTGAGAGCCAGCTGCAGGACCAGTTTCGACAGGCTTACGCTGATGAAGAGCACGGGCCGCTGTTGAATCCGGATGAACGTCATGCCGTAGTACTCGACGGCTTGTGTCAGGATGAGTGTGCCGAAGAGACCGACTATCAGCGCGTGCCCCGATGTGCCGAACAACAACGATGAGGTTTCGTCGCGCAGGAAGAACAGAACCAAGGAGGTGAGCGCGCTGATCGCGCCGGTGATGATCAACGCCGTGGAGACGACGGAATTTCTGCTCTTCTCGTCATCTTGCTCGAAATAATATTTCGGCATCGCTGCCATCAAGCGCGCGCCGAACAATGGCTCCATCATGGCCATGGCGAAGGTCAGCAGGCCAACTACCCCATAGTCCGCAGGGGTGAGATAGCGCGTGTAGATCGGCAGCATCAGGAAACCCGCAAGCTGTCGAATCACGTTGCCGGTCGCATAGATCGTCGAGTGCTTGACTATGCGGCGGGCCTGCGACTGCGAGTTACTCATGGTTGGGCGTATTTGTCCGTATCATTAAAGCGCTGGTTCGCGATCTACCTTGACTGCGTCGTAAGGTCTCGCACCATGGGAATCATCTAATTAGACGACTTTGCCGCCCGTTGCAGGGGAGCAGCGAAGTAGTTGCAGGTACAAGGAAATAACCGAGCTGGCGTTGCTGCTTGTGGAGAATTTCTCGTCGAGATGCGACGGTACAGACGAGCCAAGCTCCGCTGGGTGCAATAACGCGCCTATGTTGGATGCGTACGCTTCAGCATCGTTGGTTCCGACAAGAGCAGCCCCGGAATATCCACTCAAGGCATCGGGTATGCCGCCTACTGCGTGCGAAGCGATGCGCGCCCCGACGGCCATCGCCTCCAGAACGATCATCGGCAGCCCTTCGTGATCCGAGCACAGCACCAGAACATCCAACCCACCAAGACACGCGATGATGTCTTCGCGATGGCCGTGGAATGTCGTGATACCGGAAATTCCCAACATCTCAGCCTGGGCAATCAATGTGGTGAGCAGAGGGCCATCACCGAACACGTGGAAGCGCCAATCGCGCTCCGGCGATCGATGGCTCAACAGCTGCGCCGTACGCAGGAAGATGTCCATTCTCTTCACCGGTGTCAGTCGGCCGGCGATGCCAATGTGCGTGGCGTTCGGTTCGCGCGTGCGAAAATCCACAGGTTTGATTTGAGCACGAACGGCTTCGACGTCGACGCCGTTCTCGATGACGACTATCTTTTCTCGCGGCAGTTGTACGGCGAGCTTCACCGCTAGGTCGCTCGATACCGCTATGAGTCGCTCCTGCAGATGCCTTGCACACCACCGATCGAGCCACTGAAATGCCCGCTTGTGCAACTGGGCAATGCCTGTTGCCTTGTGTTCCGGGGCACCGTGGACGGTACGCAGGCTCGGAACATTCAGAGCAAGGCGATTGGCCAGCGACCCAAGGACATTCTCTTTGATGCGATGCGTGTGGACGATATCGGGGCGCCAGCTCCGCATCAGTCGCCGAAGTGCGACAAGTATGCCCACAGGACTCATGCGGCGTTCGTCCAGGATCGTGACCGTGATGTCATTGGCCTTGAGTCGTCGCGTAAGCTCACCCTCGTTCATTACTACGGCGTGAACATCCAGGCCGCGTTTCCGCAATGCTGACAGCAGCGTGAAGGCCTGTGCTTCGGCGCCGGCCCACAAGTCTCCGGAGATGATGTGCAGCGCTCTGATTGGCTGGCTATGAGATGACAAATTGAAATCCGGGCCGGCAGCGAAGAGGGGAATGGTAACGCGGGTGTGTCGACCCTGTATTGTCCCTATAGCCATTGGTCGCTCGTGTTCGAGCGGGTCACAGTTTGCGGCCGCCAGAACCGGTTAAAAGCGTCTCGTGCGGTCTGACTCCGGAATGTGGCAAGGTAACGGATCACCCATGCAAGCTGTGATGCTGCTCATCCCTCAATGAATCCATCGACGATCCCGCCCGTCAGGCGGGTGGTACCAACGCGTCGGCTGTCCCTGGCGCGAGCTCAGGAGGTCCTGCAGGGCTGGGTAGGCCCACGCGCCATCCGTTTCTTTGGGTCGGGTACGCAGGCGCTGGCAGCGGCGATCCTGGATGCCAATCGTCGTCGGGGCGTCGAAGCACCCGAAGTCATCATTCCAGCCTATGGTTGTCCCGATCTGGTGGCTGCCTGCGTCTTCGCCGGCGTGCGTGCGGTGCCGGTCGACACGTATGCGAACGCCTGGGGATATGACCTCTCCAAGCTGGCAGCGGCCATGAGCGACAGGACCGTAGCCATTCTGGCCGTGAATCTCTGCGGCATTGGCGACCAGGCATCCGCAGTGGGCGAGATTGCGCGCGATCGCGGTATTTTCCTGATCCAGGACAGCGCGCAGTTCCTGTCGGTCGAGGCACGGCCCGATTGGGTCGGGGACTATGTCGTGCTCAGCTTCGGCAGAGGCAAGCCGCTCAATCTGCTCGGCGGTGGGGCGCTGTTGCTGCCTGCCGAACGATTCGAGGCGACCCGGACCATCGCCTCGTCGATGGATGGGCGAGCCCGGTTGCGTCGAACGTTGATGTCCAGTGCCGCAGCAGCATTGGCCTTCAATACGGTAACGATGCGTCCGTTCTACGGCTGGACCGCCTCCTTGCCCGGGCTGGGCGTCGGGCAGACGCGTTATTCGCCGTTGGAGAAGGTGATCGAGGACACGGATGTGCTGCCGCGTCGCTTCGCCGCGGCACTGCCTGGATTCCAGGGCCATTGCGGGTATGAAGCGAATCGGTGGTGGCCGGTGCTGGATGGCTGGTCCAATCTTGGTATCACCGCTGTGCGAGTCGCCGGCTCGGATCAG
>Ga0182744_1003008_pt1 | contig 13427 bp, 9 predicted proteins | sample eDN3rd30CKraftMG_FD_128525 | JGI IMG/M metagenome (GOLD analysis project Ga0182744, IMG submission 128525) | Enriched Miracle-Growth compost microbial communities from Emeryville, California, USA - eDNA 3rd pass 30_C Kraft MG (version 2) (version 2) ...
CGCTTGAAGTTCACCTCGTTGAACGGGATCTTCTTGAGCTTGCGCCCATCCTTCGGCTTGGGGACATCAAGATACAGCGCATCGACGAGCGGCCAGACGAAATCAACAACAGGCTTCAAGACTTCGGACGAAGGCTCAGCCAGGGTGCCCACGGCGCGTGCATCCTTGTAAGTCTGCGTGACCACGCCATCATCATCGATGTAATCGTGACGAATCAGGTGGTTGTACAGCGCCTGCGCGACCGCCTTCTCCAGGACGCTCGTGGAACCGTCCTCGAGCGTGATCTGCTTACCCTCGAAATAGTCCACGCTTGCCTTACGCGGACGAGCAGACAGCGTCTCAACGATCTCCTTCTGCAGCGCGGTGACGAACTCGGTGTAAGACTCGTCCGTAACCACAGTGAGCTCATTGATCTCGTGCACAGTGACGGGGTTGTCCATCCGCTCACCGTGCTGGTTCACCGAGAGGCGGAGCCCACGGCCGATCTCCTGACGGCGTGTTGTGGTGTTATCACTCTTCTTGAGCATACCCATGACGAAGACATTGGGGTTATCCCAACCTTCACGGAGGGCGGAGTGCGACCAGATGAATCGCACTGGCTCCTCGAAGGACAAGAGTCGTTCCTTGTTCTTGAGGATCAGGTCGTATGCGTCGACGTCGTCCGACTGGCCCGCGAAGTCGCCACGTGCGGCGATCTTGCCGTCGACGGAGCGCCCGGTCTTCTTGTCAATCGAGAAGTAGCCTTCGTGTGTCGAACGAACAGGGATAGCTTCTACATACTTACGGAACCGCTCGGCGGCCTCATCGACATCGAGCTGACCGAGGTAGTCCGCCAGCACAGACTCGTACTCTTCCTCGAAGATCCGCGCGTACTCGCCAAGGGTGTCCTCACGTTCGTAGTCGCGATACTTCGCGACCTCATCAATGAAGAACAGCGAAAGCGTCTTGATTCCCTGCGCGAAGAGCTCACGTTCCTTCTCGAGGTGAGCACGGATTACTTCTCGGATCTGGATACGCCGCTTGAGATCATCGGTCAGGTCCTGACTGACCTCACCGGCTCCGAGGACATCGCCGTTGCTGAGCTCAATGATGTCGCGGTTCGCGTCTACGTCACGGATAAAGAGACTCTTATACGCCTCGATGCCACCCGAGATGTCATGCAAGTTACTGCCTCGGCTCAGCCGCTTCACCTGGCGTCGGATGCCTTGAGCCGTCTGCACCTCGAGCTCAACACGAGCCTTCGGGTAGTCCGGCCCCTTGCCAACTTCCAGTCCGTCCACATACAGATACGCACTGCTTCCAGCCAGGTGTTTGACCGTGATACCACGCACAGCGATCTTCTTCACCAGCTTCTGGTTGTAAGCATCGACCGCATCGAGACGGTGTACCTTGATTCGCTCGACACTGTGTGTAGCGGAGTAGCGCAGTGCAAACAACGCATTGAAGAGGCCGAGGGCTTTGAGGGACTTCGATGGCTTCTTAGCATCCCCCTCGATTTTCTGAGGCTCATCGATGATCAGGATGGGACGATTAGCAGCAATGACATCAATCGGCTTCCGAGACTGGAAATCGTCCAATACCTCGTAGATGCGACGCGCATCCTTACCAGTGGCATTGAACGCCTGTGTGTTGATGATCATCACCTGCACGCCAGCGTCGGATGAGAAACGCTCGATCTCGTGCAATCGAGACGAGTTGTAAACGAACGCACGAGGTTTCGTTCCGTAGTGCTGCTGAAAGTGATCGGCAGTGATGTCGAAAGACTTCATCACGCCTTCACGGATAGCAATCGAGGGCACTACCACGATGTACTTCGACCAGCCATATCGCTTATGCAACTCCATGATGGTCTTGATGTACACGTAGGTCTTGCCAGTTCCCGTCTCCATCTCGATGTCAAGATTTAGAGGGGCCGCGGAGGCCCTTACGGAATCATTCAGATCAGAAGAAACGGGCAAGCCTCGCGTTCGTTGAATACTCTGAATATTCGAAAGCAGCTGAGGGGCACCAATCGTTAGTTCCGCATTTCGCAAACCTGCACTATCAACAAGGGCAGGAGACACAGACTTTCCGGGATCGATGCGATAGGTGACACCGTCAGAGAACGCTTGGCCGTTGAATGCGTCGGTGACTGCTTGAACAGCTTGAGTTTGGTACTCCTGAACCTTGAATTGAAGCTTCATTAGTTCAGATCGTCCTCACGGTAGTCTCAGGTGAAACCTCGTTGAATATTTGTTCTGCGTTGATGCGATCCGCATCGGACTTGAAAGAGGAATCGCGAAATACTGCGAGCACTGGATTGAGGCGAGCAATATCATTTACTTGACGCATGCTGATTTCTCGAGCAAAACAGGCAATAACCTCGTTGTCATCGACGCGGAGGATGCTATTGTCATCGGGATCACGTGAGATTGGAAGTGCAGGGTCTAAGCCCGAGTCAAGGAGGACCTCGAAGAGTAGATCCTCATCCGAACGGTCGGGCTTTATGCTATCGATACTGTCGATAAGCGACTGCTGCACCAAGTCATTCGATGAACGCAGCAGTTCGGTTCTATTCGAGGTGTCAATTTTGAATGCACGGAATCCCAGGTCGTTATTCCCCCCTACCAAGTCGGATAGGTTTTTCCCAGCCGCTCTAATTCGAGCTCGAGAGAGTTGAGCGATTGTGTGCATTCCAGCCTTGTCAGCAGCGCTGCCTACAGGCACCTCCTCATCGAGTTGAACGACTACGAATGAACGATCGCGACCGTCCTCGTCGTTCGCACGAAGCACAGCTTCGGCCATCGTTCCAGAACCCGCAAAGAAGTCCAGGATAATTCCCCCGTTCGGTGCCCCGAGAAGGATAATTTCCTTCATTAGACTCACCGGCTTTGGGAAGCTCATGAAGTCGCCACCTAGCAGAGCTTTTACTTCTTGGGTGCCGTTCTGATTATTGAATCCTTTTGCGTCCCAGATTGACTTGAATTTGCGGAGGCGTTCAGCCCCCGACTTCACCAAAGGATCTTTCACAAAAAGATCAAATTCGGACCGACGCTCAATCCATCGCGCTACTAGACGATTCTTATCTCGCCGGCACTTGTCCTTGCCCCACATCCATCGTCCATCGCTGCCGTCAGACTTCCTAGGCAGTACTTCATGCCACCCGGCGACGGGGTCGATTGACACCTCGTTGCCGTCAGGCGATACAAAGATTGGAAAATACATTTCAGGTCGGTCTTGACGGCGCGAAGCGGATCCTCGCTGGCGAAGTCCCAGCAACCGATAGTTTCCAAGCTCATCATCCACGAAGGAAAATTCCTTCTTTTGCTCCGGATCGAGGGGTCGCCCTCCAACCACTGCCATTTCACGATTGCGCGCCCAAATCAGTAGGGAATCGTGTACCCCAGCAACATACGAATCAGACTGTCGACCTCGCGGGTTTGCGGCGACAACCACTTCTGAAATGAAGTTATCCCGCCCAAATACCTCGTCGCCAAGGTGACGCAGATTATGAACCTCATGGCTGTCGATACTCGCGCAAATAATTCCGTCAGTGGCGAGCAGATTGCGTGCCAGCTTGAGCCGCGGGTACATCATGCTCAGCCAGTCAGAATGAAAGCGACCTCGTGACTCAGAGTTCGAAATGAGTCGCTCTCCTGCTCCGGTTTGTTGTCCGGAACGCTCGAGATAGTCTTCCCGTGCTTCAACGAAGTCGTCGTTGTAAACGAAATCATTTCCAGTGTTATACGGAGGATCGATGTAGATGAGTTTGATCTTCCCAAGGTAAGACTCCTGAAGGATCTTTAGCGCCTCCAAGTTGTCGCCCTCGATAAAGATGTTCTTCGTGGCGTCAAAGTTGACTGACTCGTCCCGCATCGGCCGGAGCGTTTTGGTGGTTGGGGTATTCGCAGTGAAAGCGGATGCCCGCTTGCCTGGCCAGTCGAGTTGGTATCGTTCGTGTGGGCCGTCCACAACGGAATTGGAAAGTTCTTGTCTCAACAAGTCGAAATCAATTGCGGTCTCGAGACTTCCATCTTCCCCAGTAATCTCGGTAATAACCGTCGGGAATAACCTAGCGATTTGCTTTATGTTTGCGTCGATAAGATCGCGTGACGCAGTGCGAATTTTTTCCACGAATCTACCTCTGTTGTTTTAGTTGGTCTTGTGAAGCCTTCAGCGCTCGGCGGTACTCGAGCTTTCTGTTGATTTGCTTCTCGTTCTTGATCTTGCGTTGCAACGCACGGATCTCTCGTTCGATCTTGCTGATCGCTTTGAGCCTGTCAGCAACCTCTGACATCGCTTCGCCTGGCCGCGCTCTTACCTCAGTCAGAGGCTCCAGCAGCGCAATGTATAGTGCGGATAAATTGATTGCCGTCGGCAGTGGCTGGCGCTCGTGATCATCGGTCAACCACACGGTGCTGGAGTAACGACCAAGCTGTGATGCATTTGCCCCCTGCTGTTTGAGCTGGGCCACCGTGCGGACTTCGATGCCGCTCGGGGTCTCACGCGCGACCTCGAAGATAATTGGTGAGGGGATCGCTTTGTCGATCACCGTGAGAAGCTGCTCCGATACTTCGGCGCCGTCCTTGGTATCGAGGCGGAAAACCTGGATCTCAGAGACCTCATCGGTAGCGGGTAAGTTGATCGTGGACTCGGCGAGCTTGTATGCCCATGTGATGCGGGCGATGTTCGAGATGAACTGTTCGCGTAGCGCTGTCGAGACATTGCCATGCTCGTACAGCTTCTCCTTCGGCACACGGCTACCGACGCGTGCAGCTTCAGGCCATCGATACAGAATGTCAGTCATCGAGGAGCACCTTCAGCCTGTGTATCGACGACGGCGACGAACGCGAGCAACTCAAAGTCGTCCAAGCCAGCGATCGACTGGGTGAGTGCGGTTGTTGGGCCCGAGCTGAACAAGCTATCGATGTCGCGTTCCTCGGTGACATCGATCATCGACTTAATCGCATCCGTGAGGAGCCCGGAATACTTCTCCATCGCAACGCCTTCACGAGTGCGCTCGTTGAAGATCCCTACAGCCTCGGTGACAGGCTCATCGAATGGTCGGCTCCCAGCGCGCAACAGATCGAGGAGATGCTTAGCTTCCGTGTGATCCGCGATTACGTGGCCGTCCTCGTCAAGGTACACAAGGTAGTGCGGATGGAGACGATTGCCTCGGTTAATCTCTTCGCTTGCGTTGATGTTCTTGAGTGCGAAGATCACGCCCGGCACAAGCCCCTGCTCGGGAGAAGCCGGGACAACTGCGTGGAGCCCCTTGGGCACGTTCGCGAGGTCGCCGTGTTCCTTGATGTAGCCGAGGAGGTCCATGCGGAAGTCGTTGAGGCCGAGATCCGTGATCGAGACACCTGCACGAACGTCTTCGAGCTCGATGACTTCGTCCTGGAGCTTGCGGAGCTGTTCCTTGCGGTAGGTCGCGTCGGCGCTGTTGGGGTCGAGGATGTTGTCGTCGCCGACACCTGCGAGGTCGGCGATCACCATGCGGCTCTCGACGCGGTCCTTGAGGTTGATGTACTCGTCGAGCGTGATGTCAGGCCAGAAGTTGACCAACTGGATGTGCTTATTGGTGGAGCCAATTCGGTCGATCCGACCGAATCGCTGGATGATGCGGACTGGGTTCCAGTGGATGTCGTAGTTGACGAGATAGTCGCAGTCCTGGAGGTTCTGGCCTTCACTGATGACGTCCGTGCCGATGAGTACGTCGATCTCACGGGTCTCACCCGGCATCAGTACGTCGCGCTGCTTCGACCGCGGAGAGAAGAGCGACATGACTTCTTGGAAGTCGAAGCCCGTCCCGAGCGTGGTCTTCGAGCCGTGGCTGCCACCGGTAATGACCGCCGACTCGAGACCGGCCTTTGCGAACTCCGGCCCCAGCTCTCGATACAAATACTCGGCGGTGTCGGCGAAGGCAGAGAAGACGAGTGCTTTGCGGTTGCCCGGGTTCATCGGGTTCTGCGCCTTGTCCTGGAGCAGGCGTTTGAGCTCCTGGAGCTTCGCATCGTGCTCCGGAGTAATGCGGTTCATCTCGTCGAGGAGCTCGCGCAGGGTCTCCTGGTCGTTCCAAAGGTCGCGCTGCCACGACTCAACGTCGAGGTCTTCAAGATCGATGTTGAGCTTTTCGCCGAACGAAAGTGCTTCGATGTTGGCATCGTCTTCGTCGTCGAGGTCGAAGTCGATGTTGTCCAGGTTGGGGACCATCTCCGCGAGGTTCCCGGCGTGCGCACTGATCCGGGCAAGCGTCGTACTGGCGGAGTCTTGGATCTTCTCCAGCGTGAGACGGAACGCCTCCACCGAGCTCTCAAGACGCTTGAGCAGGTTGACGGTCATGAGCTTCTTCAGGCCCTGCTCACGGCCAAACTGCCCCTTACCGGCAAGGAAGTTGTCAGAGTTCTTCCCCGAGCCGTTGTTGACCTCGTACTTGGCTCGGCGGCTGGGAAACACGTACGCAAGGGGCGTGTAGACCGCGAGCGTGAGTGATTGCAGCTGCTCGAAGATGTCGTTGAAGGTCGGGACGTTTTTCAGGTCGGTCAGTGGTTTGCGGATCGACTTGGGAGCAAGCCGTTCCGGGAAGGCTCCGATTTCGCTGGTGTCATAGAAGGCCTGGATGTGCTTGCGAGAGCGCGCGATCGTGACGGAGTCGAGGAGCTCGAAGAAGTCGAAGTCGAGCATCTGAAGGATGCGGTCGGTCGTGCGGTGCTCGGGGTTGAGCTTCGACCACTCGTTGAAGACCTTCTGTGCGTCCGAGAAGACCTTCTCAACCGAGGTCGACAGATTCAGGTGCTCGGAGAGGTTCTCTGACTCGCCCTCGTAGGCGAGCTGGAGCTGGTTCTTGAGGTCGTTGAAGCGGTTGTTGACCGGGGTCGCGGAGAGCATGAGGACTTTAGTCTTCACGCCTTCCTTGATGACCTGGCGCATGAGTCGCTGGTAGCGCGACTCTTTCTCCTCGGAGTAGTCGGCGTTGCGGAAGTTGTGCGACTCGTCGATGACGACGAGGTCGTAGTTGCCCCAGTTGATCCGGTCAAGTCGCAGTCCAAGGGACTCGCCCTTCGTGCGGGAGAGGTCAGTGTGGGCGAGCACGTCGTAATTGAAGCGGTCGCTGGCGAAGATGTTCGTGGTGAGGTTGGCGTTGTAGTTCGTCCAGTTCTCGGCGAGCTTCTTCGGGCACAGCACGAGACCGGACTTGTTGCGCAGCTCGTAGTACTTGATCACAGCCAGCGCGGTGAACGTCTTACCGAGGCCGACGCTGTCGGCGAGGATGCAACCGTTGTACGTCTCGAGCTTGTTGATGATGCCCGTCGCGGCGTCGCGCTGGAAGTTGTAGAGGCTCTGCCACACCTTCGTGTCGAGGTAACCGGTGCGGTCATTGGGCAGGACATCTTCGCTGATGTCGTCAAGGAACTCGGAGAAGAGGTTGTAGAGGATCAGGAAGTAGATCCTTGCGGGCGAGTTCTCGGCGTAGACCGCGGCGATGTGATTGTGCACGGCCTCCGTGACTTCAATGACCTGTTCTGGGCTGTTCCAGATCTGGTCGAACACGTCCATGTATGTGGTGGTCATTGGCGCTTCGTCGAAGCGGTTCAGCATGTTCGAGACGGATGCGCCCGGTTCATATCCGAGGTCGGAGGTTGTGAAGCCTTGTAGCTGGGCATAGACGGCGCGGTCATCGACGATCGCGAACTGTTGCATCGACTTGCCAGTCGCATTCGAGCGGAACTTGACCTTATTGCGCACCCACTCCGCGCACTCTCGAGCGATCGCGCGCTGGGTGAGCTTGTTGCGTAGCCGGATCTCAAACTCGGAACCAGCAAGCGTGGACTCCGCCAGCCCACTGCTCGGAATGAAGAACTCTCGCTTCTCCTTACGGAGCTTGTCCGTAACTTTTTCAGGGGCAAACGAGGGTGAGGTAAAGATGAACTCCAGCTCCTCGACTTGCTCGAGCTCCTTACGCAGCGCTTCAAACGCGAAGATGGAGAATGTGGATGCTGCGATTCGAACTTTTGAGCCCCGCTGCAGCTGAGTCTTGAGGTCGTCACCGAGGAGTTCGGAGACGTTGTCGATGAACTTCATGCGCGGCCTTCCGAGTCATCCTGTGCTGCGCCGCCGCTGCGTACCCAGTCGTCGATCTCACTGGCCTGGAACTTCCAGAGTCTGCCGACCTTGTGGGCGGGCATGTTCTTCTCGGCGATCCACGTGTAGACGGTGTCTTTGGTGACGCCGAGGTGCGCGGCGATGTCATCGGCTGACAGCCAGGGCTCGGTCATGCGCATTCCTCCTTGTGGGCCACCGCTGGCCGTCCTCACGATCCTATCGAGGATTGGCCGGTTGAGAAGGGTTTATCCGGGCCTCTCTGGTCTGAACGGTGCCTGAATGGTGCTCTTCAGTTCCGCTACTCGTCGCCGTAACCAGTCGGAGGTCGTGGCTCGCCAGCGTTCCGCGTCGCTATTCCAGCTCAGCGTGTGTTCTGCGGTAAATCGGTGCATCTGAACGAGCTCCAGGCGTTGAACCGCCAAAGCCAGCGATGATTCGTACGGCACTGAGTCGTCACTCGTGCCGTGCAGAATCAGCGTTGGCACGGTGAGCTGCGCTGCCCACCTCGTGAAGCTCATCGCGTCCAGTGGGATCGGTGCTGGTAGGCCCAGTGTCTTTGCGAGCGGACCGCGGCTGAGCCACGGTGTCGCAAGATTACCGGCACATGCGGGCAGTCCCACTCGGCCACAGTTCGCTCGGATGACACTGCCCCAATCCAGCACTGGAGAGTCGAGCACGAGCCCGGCGATCAGCGGTGTGAGGTGGGGCCGCAGTGCGAGCTGGATGGCGATGGCTCCGCCCATGGACCAGCCGAAGACCACGATCCGTTCGGCACCGTGTTTGATCGCGTAGCGGATGGCCACCTCGACGTCGTCGGTCTCGTTCCATCCAAGCGTCGACCGGCCGGTGCCTATGGTGGGGCCCTCGCCGTCGTTGCGGTAGCTGACGACGAGTGAGCTGTAGCCGAGGTCGGTGGAGACCTGGACGCCGCGGAGGGTGCCTGCGCGGGTGCTGCCGAGACCGTGGATGTGGATGGCCCAGGTGGAGTTGCCGTCGATCTTCCATGCCGGGCACGGTCCGGCTGCCGCGTCGATCATGACGTCGTAGGCGTCGAGCCCGGCATCCGCGGGAGTGACGTAGTAGATCCCGCTCCACGAGACGCGATCGCCTGCTTGGATCTCGAGCCCCTTCGAGGTGCCGGTGACGGTGCGGGCGATCCGGCCGGGTCCGCGGCCTTCGATCTCGGGTGCGAGCTGCGCCCATCCGCCACGCTCGAAGAAGAGGTTGTAAATCCCACTAGCCGCGGTATCTGGGGTGCGATCCAGCACGATGCGTTGTCGCTCACCATCGGTTTCGACGGCGCGGATCTCGAGGTTGAAACGGCGGCCTGTCACTGGTGCGGTGAGGCGTCGGGCGATGATCCAGCCGAGCCCTGCCGCACCAGCCCCGAGAATGCCAGCGGTGCTAAGAGCAGCGGCGATGATCTTGCCGAGTCTCATGCGGGCTCCGGAGCATGGTGTTTCGGCGTGGAGTTGCCGAGGAGGTGGCGTTCGGCGCGTTCGATGAGGGCCCGCTGGCAGGGCGCGACGGTGAAGTGCACGCGGGGGTCGATCATGGCGTCGCGGATCTCGACGACGCGGCGGTGCAGGAGCGCATCGGGATCATCGACGAGTGTCGCGATCCCGGGCCGGTTGCTTAGGCCCGGGCGGAGCGTGTTGGCGGCTCTCCAGATCGGTTCGAGCTGCGTGAGCAGCACGTCGGTGCGCACGTGGCGGAACCGCTTGCGCAAGAGCCGGGTCAAGGGCTGAGCGACGAACCCGCTGCAGAGCAGCACGAATGAGCCAAGCATCAACGGCCCGTAGAAGCTCCTCGCAAGATCGAGCAGTGGCATATTGCCGAGGACGTGGGCGAGGTCCATCACCATGACGATGGCGCAGAGCATCAACCCTGCGAGCGACCCGTAGGTGAGCAAGATGGCGGGGATGCACATGAGTCCGCGGTTGGCGCGCCATTGGCTGATTGCGAGGATGTGCATCGCGAACACGACGATCGCGCAATAAGTGAACACGGTCATCGAGTAGACGCAGGCGGCGGGCTGGTCGCCGACGTCGCGCATGAACGCGTCGGTGGAGGTGCCGCGGTCGATGAAGCAGAAGCAGATGGTGACGGCGGCGAGGGCGACGATCAGGGCGGGGCGGCCGACGGCGATGCGGGCCAGGCGTGGCCGGTAGTCGCCTGCTTTCATGACGCCGCGGCCAAGGAAAGAGAGGCCGACCATGAGGAGCGCGTCGCCGAGGATGGTGGTGAGGTTGCTGCGGCCGAGGAGCCGGTCAATGTCGAGGTAGATGTCGTTGACGTTGAAGGTCATCGAGATCGCGATGGTGATCGACGCGTAGGAGATGCTGCGGTCGGTGCGGCGACGTCGCAGGATGAGGAGGCTGGCGACCAGCACCCACATCACCACTGCGACGAGCAGCTGGGTCATCCGAAGATCTCCGTGTACGCGGTCTCGGCGAACGCGGACCCTCGAATACGGGCGGCGAGAAGATCGGCGAGCATCTCGGCAGCGATCTCCTCCTCGGTGGAGTTATCGGACCTCGCGAGCGCGCGGGCACGCACATCGGGAGGGATGTCGGGCAGGAGCTTATCCAGGCCCGGATCGTCGTGGTCGTGGAGGTCTTCGTCGCAGTGGCCGAGGATGATGTGGGCGAACTCGTGCAGCACGAACTGCTGCGTGTGCAAGGCCGAGTCGGTGTGTGCGTGGATAATCAGGTCGCGGTTGTCGTCGGAGAGCAGCAGTGCGCACAGGCCTGTTCCGTCGCCGATGGCGGGAAGTTCTGCGACCTGGATTTTTCGTTTGCGCTGGTGTTCGAGCGCGCCGGTGAGCTCATCGAAGGTGAAGTGTTCGTCAAGGTTCAAGGCCGCGATCGCGGCGGCGACGGTCTGGTCGATATTCACGGTGCCTCACTGTCTGTTCGAGAACATCCGCGGTGTCAGTCCGGAGAAGTGACGCCGTAGCTGCTCGGTTACTTCGTCATCTCGTGATCCAAGAATTGCGTGATCGCGTGGAGGGTCTCCGGAGAGAGATCACCGAGAGTGCGGGTCGCATACGTCTTCACCTTCGCCGCGCGCATCGCCCTAACGAGGTCGAGCTGCGCGGTCACCTTCTCGGGGGTGGAGACGTCGTGGTCGCCGGTGAGGAAGTCGGCATCGATGTCGAAGAACTCTGCGAGGCCTTCGAGGACATCGACGTCGTCGACTTTGCGGGTCCCGTTGAGCATGTATGACCAGCGGGAACGGGACAGGCCGATGCCGCGTTCTTTGAGGAACGCGGCGATCTCGGAGAACGCGGGCTCGGCGCCTGTCTCCGTGGCTTTGACGTCGAGAAGCAACCTGAGGCGCTTCGCGAGGAGTGCAGCAGCGGTACGGGATTCTTCATCGTCAGCGTTCATGACGTCCCTTCCGCTCGGGCCCCAACTGGGGATGACAACGACCAACGTTGGTCGTTGCACATGCTCAATGTACGCCTTGGGCATGTGCAAAACAAGGGTTGTACATGTCCAAAAACGGTGTTAGAACTGAAAGCCCCGACACCGTTGGGCATGTCCAACGAGGGACATGTGGGCATGCTCGCGCCCCGCACCGAGGAGGTGCACCATGCGATACCCCCATGCCAAAAACCGGCCCTCACGCCCCTCCCGTGGGAGGTGTCGCGCACCTGTGAGTCATATCGCCGCACTCCGATATGCGGCGGTAAGACGAAGAGGAGGCTGGGCGATGGCTACTGTCGAAGACCGCAGAGCAGCGCGGGATCAGAAGCTCGATGAGCTGCACGAGAGACTCACCGGCGCGGTCGAGCAGCTCGTCACGGGCGAGGACTGGAAACAAGCGATTGCGTTCGCGGCGAACTTCCGCAGCCGCTCGTTCAACAACACGCTCCTGATCTGGGCACAGCACCAGGGAGCCTACGAGGCAGGGCTCGTCCCGGACCCGATGCCGTCGTATGTCGCCGGGTACGAGCAGTGGCAGGATCTCGGCCGCCAAGTGATGAAGGGCCAGCCCGGCTATCAGATCCTCGCCCCGGTCACCGGCCGCTTCGCCTCCCCGAACCCCTCCGATCCCGAGTCGTGGCGCAGGCTGAACAAGTTCGAGAAGCCCCGCCCCGGCGAAGCGGTGCGGTCGAAGATGGTCGGCGTCCGCCCGGCCTACGTCTGGGATGTCTCCCAGACCGACGGCGAACCGTTCCCGGAGCTGCCGCGCGCCGAGCTCCTGACAGGGCAGGCACCGGCCGGGCTCTGGGACGGCCTCAAGCAGCAGGTCGAAGCCGTCGGGTTCACCCTCACCGATGCTTCCAACGCCTCGGAGATCTATGGGGCGAATGGGGTGACGGACTATGGGGCGCGGACGGTGCAGGTGCGTGCCGATATGGATGATGCGGCGCGGGTGAAGACGCTCGCGCACGAGCTCGGGCATGTGCTCATGCACGATCCGGAGAACGTCGAAGCCAGGCAGCATCGCGGGATCGGTGAGGTGGAGGCCGAGTCGGTCGCGCTGATGATCGGTGCCGCGCACGGCATGGACACCAGCGCCTACACGATCCCGTATGTCTCTTCGTGGGCGGCGAACGTCGACGGGAAGGAGCCCGCCGAGATCGTCAAAGCCACCGGTGAACGCGTCCGTGCCACCGCGCTGAAGATCCTCGACCAGCTCGATACCGCGCAGGTCAGTAACGGCGTCCCGCCGGGCCTGGACCGCGACGCCCCGAACCGCCGCACACCCGAGGCGGCACAGCACTCGCCTGAGCGTGGTGGGCGGTTCGTCGATCCCGCGCCCGCCGCTCGTGCGGTGGAGCCCGTCGGAGCACGGAGCCTCGCATGAGTGCGCTGCCGGGTTCGTTCACCTCCATCATGGACCGGATGCCCGACTGGGCCACCCCGGCGCAGGCCGCCGTCGAGCTCGCGCACGTCGGCGTTCCCGTGTTCCCGGTCGGTGAGGACAAGCGGCCGTTGACGCGGCATGGCTTCCGCGATGCCGTCACCGATCGTCAGCAGATTGAGCGCTGGTGGCAGCGGTTTCCGCAGGCGGGGCTTGCGATCCCGACCGGCCTGCCTTCGGGGGTCGTGGTCGTCGATGTCGACGTGCACGGCGTCAACGGCTATGAGGCGCTCGCGCGTGCCGGGCAGCGGCACTTCCTCGACGGGTGGGAGCTCGCCGTCGACACGCCCTCGGGCGGCAGGCACCTGTACTTTCCGGCGTCGCCGGACGGGCCGCAGGCCTGTTGGCAGGCGGCGAAGGCGGGCATCGACTTCCGTGGTGACGGCGGCTACATCGTCGTCCCGCCGACGAGCCGCGACATCGACGGCACCCGCATCCCGTACCAGGCGATCGAGTTCGCGACGGGC
>Ga0182744_1003009_pt1 | contig 13426 bp, 9 predicted proteins | sample eDN3rd30CKraftMG_FD_128525 | JGI IMG/M metagenome (GOLD analysis project Ga0182744, IMG submission 128525) | Enriched Miracle-Growth compost microbial communities from Emeryville, California, USA - eDNA 3rd pass 30_C Kraft MG (version 2) (version 2) ...
ATTGGGCGCCATCCGGCTGATAGCCGCGCTCCTGCAGGACTTGATGGTAGTACTCGCGAACGTTCATAAACCCAACTTAGAAAATAATGCTGCCCCCAACGCTTGCCGCTACCGCGGCGGCGCTGCCCCCCGAAAGGGCGTTTTCGCCGGGGGCGCCTAGCCTTGGGCGGCCCGGCGGCCCGGCAATCCGGCGATCCGGCGGCCCGGCGATCCGGCGGCGAAAAAAAACCCACGCTTGCCGCTACGCGGCGGCGCTGCCCCCCGGGGGGGCGTTTTCGCCGGTGGCGGCCCGGCGGCGAAAAGGGGCGGCTTCCCGCCCGCTTGCAGCGCTTACAGAAAACGCCTTCAGAAGTTCAAGGTGCGTTTGTCGACGGCCAGCGCGGCTTCTTTCATGGCTTCCGACAAGGTCGGGTGGGCATGGCAGATGCGCGCGATGTCCTCGGCAGCGCCGCGGAATTCCATGATGGTCACTGCTTCGGCGATCAGCTCGGAAGCCATCGGCCCGATGATGTGCACGCCCAGGACTTCATCCGTCTTGGCGTCGGCCAATACCTTCACGAAGCCGGTGGTGTCGCCCAGCGCGCGCGCCCGGCCGTTGGCCATGAAGGGGAAGCTGCCGGCCTTGTAGTCGCGGCCTTCGGTCTTGAGCTGCTGTTCGTTCTTGCCCACCCAGGCGATTTCCGGCGAAGTGTAGATGACGGAAGGAATGGTGGCGAAATTGACATGCCCGTGCTGGCCCGCGATGCGCTCGGCCACTGCCACGCCCTCTTCCTCGGCCTTGTGCGCCAGCATGGGGCCGCGCACCACATCGCCCACCGCCCAGACATTGGGCAGGTTGGTCTTGCAGTCGTCGTCCACGGCGATGAAGCCGCGTTCGTCGCGCTTCAGCCCGACGGTATCGCCGCCCAGCCCTTCCACATTGGGTACGCGGCCTATGGAAACGATCAGCTTGTCCACCGCCAGCTTCTGCTCGGCGCCGGCCGCGTCGGTATAGGATACCGAGACCGATTTGGCGCTGCTCTTGACTTCAGTGATCTTGACGCCGGTATGGATGGCCAGGCCCTGCTTGGCGAAGACCTTCTGGGCCTCCTTGGCCACCTGCTGGTCGGCCACCGCAAGAAAGTCCGGCATGGCTTCCAGCACGGTGACCTCGGCCCCCAGGCGCCGCCAGACGCTGCCCAGCTCCAGGCCGATGACGCCCGCGCCGATCACCCCCAGCTTCTTGGGCACGGCGGGAATGCGCAGGGCGCCGTCGTTGGACAGGATCTGGCTTTCATCGAAAGGCAGGTCGGGCAAGGCGCGCGGCGACGAGCCGGTTGCGATCACCACATGCTTGGCGATCAGGTCTTCTTCGGTCTGGCCCGACACCTTGATGGACCAGCCGCCGTCGACCTGGGCCACGAAAGAGCCCATGCCATGGAAGAAGGAGACCTTGTTCTTCTTGAACAGATAAAGAATGCCTTCGTTGTTCTGCTTGACGACGGTGTTCTTGCGCCCCAGCAGCTTGTCCAGTTTCAGGCTGACGCCCTTCAGTTCGATGCCATGATCGGCGAAATGATGGCCGGCCTGCTCGAAGTGTTCGGACGATTGCAGCAAGGCCTTGGACGGAATGCAGCCCACATTGGTGCAGGTGCCGCCCGGAGCGGGCTTGCCATCGGCGGTGCTCCAGGAATCCACGCAGGCCACGGACATGCCCAGTTGCGCGGCGCGGATGGCGGCGATATACCCGCCGGGGCCGGCACCGATGACGACGACGTCGAATTGTTTAGTCATGTTTTTTACTCGAGAGAATGTGAATGCAAGCCCTTTTGAGGCCCGCAAGCCGGAAGGAAGCGGCAATGCCGCGCGCGCTTCCCCTGGAAAGACGAAGGCGATGGAAATGCCCTCATGCTACGACTTTAGATTTGCCCCCGGCCGTCTTGCCGAAGCACAGCCTGGCGGCCGGCGATCCGGCGGCCGGCGAACCGGTGGCCGGCATCCCGGTGGCCGGCATCCCGGCGGCCTGGCGGCAAAAAGCCCCCCGGGCGAAGCGTCCTTGCGGAATCATCGCCGGGGTTGCCGTAGGCCGTAGCCCACATGCTTAGACGTCCAGCAGCAGGCGCTGGGGGTCTTCGAGCGCTTCTTTCATGGCCACCAGGGCCAATACCGCTTCGCGGCCATCGATGATGCGATGGTCGTACGACAAAGCCAGGTAGTTCATAGGCCGGATCACGATCTGGCCGTTCTCCACGACCGGGCGATCCTTGGTGGCGTGTATGCCCAGAATGGCCGATTGCGGGGGATTGATGATGGGCGTGGACAGCATGGAGCCGAACACACCGCCGTTGGAGATCGAGAAGGTGCCGCCGGTAAGCTCTTCCAGGCTCAGCTTGCCGTCGCGGGCGCGGGCGCCGAAGTCGGCGATCTGCTTTTCGATTTCGGCGATGGACAGTTGATCCGCATTGCGCAGGATGGGCACCACCAGACCGCGCGAGCTGCCGACGGCAATGCCGATGTCGAAATAGCCGTGGTAGATGATGTCCTTGCCGTCGACGGAGGCATTGACTATCGGGTATTTCTTCAGCGCCGCCACGGCCGCCTTGACGAAGAACGAAGTAAAGCCCAGCTTTACGCCGTGCTCTTTTTCGAACTGGTCTTTGTATTTCTTGCGCAGGTCCATGATACCCTGCATGCTCACTTCGTTGAAGGTCGTGAGAATGGCGTTTTCCGCCTGCGACTGCAGCAGGCGCTCGGCCACGCGGGCGCGCAGGCGGCTCATGGGCACACGCTGTTCCGGGCGGCCGTCCAGCGACAGGGTGGGAGCGGGTGCCGGCGCAGGCGCCTTCTTGGCGGGTGCGCTGCCGGCTTCCAGGGCGTCGCCCTTGGTGATGCGGCCGCCACGGCCCGTGCCTTCCACGGCGGCCGGATCCACACCTTTTTCAGCCAGGATCTTGCCCGCCGCGGGCGACGCGATGGCCGTCGCGGCGGGAGCGGCGGCTGCGGGTGCCGCCGCCGCGGGTTCCGCGCTAGGCGCCGCCGAAGCTGCGGCCGCCGGGGCGCCGGCCGCAGCCTTGGCTTCCGTGTCTATGCGGGCCAGGACTTCGCCCGAGGTGACGGTGCTGCCGTCGCCCTTGACGATTTCCTTCAGGACGCCGCCGGCCGGCGCTGGGACTTCCAACACGACCTTGTCGGTTTCGACCTCGATGAGTATCTCGTCGGCTTCGACCGCCTCGCCGGGCTGCTTCTTCCAATTGAGCAGAGTCGCCTCGGAAACCGATTCGGAAAGCTGGGGTACGAGAACTTCAGTAATAGCCATAGTGTTTATTCCGTGAGAAAGTATTCGTTATTTGGTCAGCATGAAGCCTTTGAACTTAGGCGCCAAGGCCTGCTCGAGCAAGGCTTTCTGCTGTTCCTGGTGCTTGGCCAGGTAGCCGACCGCCGGCGACGCCGATGCGGCGCGGCCCGCGTACCCCAGCTTCTGGCCTTCAGCCATATTCTCGTACAAATGGTGTTGAATATAAAACCACGGGCCCTGGTTCTGCGGTTCGTCCTGTGTCCAGACGAGCTCCTTGGCGTTGGCGTATTTCTGCAGTTCGGCCTGGAAGGACTTATGCGCAAAGGGATAAAGCTGCTCTATGCGCAGAATGGCGACATCCGAACGGCCTGCATCCTTGCGCGCGTGGACCAGGTCATAGTACACCTTGCCCGAGCAGATCAGCACGCGCTTGACGCCCGCCGGATCGATGCTTTCGTCCTGTTCGCCGATGACGGGCAGGAACCGGCCGGTGGCCAGGTCGGACAGCGGCGAGGTGGCGTCCTTGTTGCGCAGCAGCGATTTGGGCGTGAAGAGGACCAGCGGCTTGCGGAAGGGCCGGATCATCTGGCGCCGCAGCACGTGGAAGATCTGCGCGCCGTTGGTGGGCTGCACGACCTGGATGTTGTTGTCGGCGCATAGCTGCAAGAAACGCTCGATGCGGGCCGACGAGTGTTCCGGCCCCTGCCCTTCGTAGCCGTGCGGCAGCATCATGGTCAGGCCGCACTGGCGGCCCCATTTGGCTTCGCCGGACGTGATGAACTGGTCGATCACCACCTGGGCGCCGTTGACGAAGTCGCCGAACTGCGCTTCCCAGATGGTCAGGGTATTGGGTTCGGCCGACGCGTAGCCGTATTCGAAACCCAGCACCGCTTCTTCCGACAGCACGGAATCGATGACCGTGAACGGCGCCTGATTGTCCGAGACGTTTTGCAGGGGGATATAGGTGCCGTCGTCCCAGCGCTCGCGCTTCTGGTCATGCAGCACGGCGTGGCGGTGCGTGAACGTGCCGCGCCCCGAATCCTGGCCGGTAATGCGGACGGCGTACCCGCTGGCCACCAAGGTGGCGAAGGCCAGGTGTTCGCCCATGCCCCAGTCCAGGTTCTGCTCGCCGCGCGCCATGGCGCGGCGGTCGTTCAGCAGCTTGTTGACCAGGGGGTGGACGGTGAAGTTCTCGGGCACGACCGTAAGCTTTTCGCCGATGCGGGTCAGCTCGGCCAGCGGCACCGCCGTATCGGCCTGGTCCGTCCATTTGGCGCCCAGGAAGGGCGACCAGTCGGTGGCGTACTTGTTCTTGTAGTCGGTCAGCACGGGCTCGATGGTGCGCTGGCCGTCTTCCATGAGCTGGCGGTAGGACTTGACCATTTGGTCGGGCTCGTCCTCGGCCAGCACGCCCTGCGCCACCAGCTTGTCGGCGTAGACTTTGCGGGTGCCCGGATGCTTGCCTATGCTTTTGTACATCAGCGGCTGGGTCAGCGAAGGCGTGTCCTGCTCGTTGTGGCCCAGCTTGCGGAAGCAGACGATATCCACCACCACGTCGTGATGGAACTGCAGGCGATAGTCCAGCGCGAGCTGGGTCACGTACACCACCGCTTCCGGATCGTCGCCGTTGACGTGGAATACGGGGGCTTCGATCATCTTGACCACGTCGGTGCAATACAGCGTGGAACGCGTGTCGCGGGGGTCGGACGTGGTGAAGCCGATCTGGTTGTTGATGACGATATGCAGGGTGCCGCCCGTGCCGTAGCCGCGGGTCTGGGCCAGGTTGAGGGTTTCCATGACCACGCCCTGGCCGGCGAAGGCCGCATCGCCGTGCACCAGCACCGGCAGGACTTGCGAGCCTTCCTCGTCGTTGCGGCGGTCCTGGCGAGCGCGCACGCTGCCTTCGACCACGGGGTTGACGATTTCCAGGTGCGAGGGGTTGAACGCCAGCGACAGGTGGATGGGGCCGCCGCGCGTGGACAGGTCGCTGGAGAAGCCGTTATGGTATTTCACGTCGCCGTCGGTCAGGCCTTCGGCGTGCTTGCCCTCGAACTCGGCGAAGAGGTCGCCGGGCATCTTGCCCATGATGTTCACCAGCATGTTCAGGCGCCCGCGGTGGGCCATACCGACCACGATTTCCTGCACGCCGTTTTCACCGGCATGGTTCACGACTTCGTCCATGGCGGCGATGAAGCTTTCGCCGCCTTCCAGCGAAAAGCGCTTCTGGCCCACGTACTTGGTATGCAGATAGCGTTCCAGGCCTTCGGCTTCGGTGACCTGCTGCAGGATATGCCGCTTGCGCTCGGCCGAAAACGACGGCACGCCCATGGTGGATTCAAGGCGTTCCTGTATCCAGCGCTTGGCGGCCGGATCGGAGATATGCATGAATTCCGCACCGATGCTGCGGCAATAGGTATCCTTCAAGGCCTTGAGCATGTCGCGCATGGTCATGGTGTCGGCCTTGGTGAAATAGGTGTTGGTCGCGGAATAGACCTGGTCCAGATCGGCTTCCGTCAGCCCGTAGAAGCTGGGGTCCAGTTCCGGAATGACGGGGCGGTCGTGCCGCTTCAGCGGGTCCAGCTCGGCAAAGCGCGAACCCAGCGACCGGTATGCGGCGATGATGGATTGCACATATACTTGTTTACCGGCGATGGCCAGATCGGGTTCCTGCGCGCGCGGCACGAAGGCATTGGCCTTGGCGCGCTGGGCGAAGGATTCGATGACGGGAGCGTGGGCCTGGTCGCGGGTGGCTTCACGGCCATCGGCTGCGGGAAGGTTCTGCAACTGGTCGAAATAGGCGCGCCACGGGTCCGATACCGAACCGGGGTTGTCTAGATAGGACTCGTAGAGTTCTTCGACGTAAGGGGCGTTGCTACCAAACAGATATGAATTAGATAAGAGTTCTATTTCCGATGACATATATTCGCTTCACCTATCCGAGTGTCTCACTCGTTATGATGCAGGGGACAACCTTCCGCGACACGGCCAGACCGGTTAGCGGATAGCGGGGCAGAAGGCAACGGTACGACGCCTTGATAAGCCGTATTCTCGCCAGTATACCTCTTGGAGCAAGCGGCACAAACGAAAGGAGCCGCCATGCGGGGCAAAACGGAAAAACCGTTGGCATTAACAAACACCCGGCCCGGTATTCGTCTATATTTGCTCCCCCCGAATTTTCATTACGCGTTATTTTATCTACCCTTACCCACCTTCAGGCCAAACAATAAGGAGTATCCGCCATGGACGCCAACGCCGATCTCGCCAAACTAGCGCTCGATTATCATGCCTCGCCCGTCCCGGGAAAAATCTCCGTCATGCCCACCAAGCCTCTGGCGAACCAGGACGATCTGTCGCTGGCCTATTCCCCCGGCGTGGCCTTCGCCTGCATGACCATCCACAAAGACGGCGACGACGCGGCGGCACTGTACACCTCGCGCTCTAACCTGGTCGGCGTCGTCACCAATGGCACCGCCGTGCTGGGCCTGGGCAACATCGGCCCGCTGGCCGCCAAGCCGGTGATGGAGGGCAAGGGCTGCCTGTTCAAGAAATTCGCCGGCATCGACGTGTTCGACATCGAGCTCGCCGAGACCGACCCGGACAAGCTGGTGGACATCATTGCCGCGCTGGAACCCACTTTGGGCGGCGTGAACCTGGAGGACATCAAGGCGCCGGAATGCTTCTATATAGAGAAGAAGCTGCGCGAACGCATGAAGATACCGGTTTTTCACGACGATCAGCACGGCACCGCCATCATTTCCTCCGCCGCCATCCTGAACGGCCTGAAAGTGGTCGGCAAGAAGATCGAGGACGTGAAGCTGGTGTGCTCGGGCGCCGGCGCGGCGGCGATCGCCTGCCTGGACCTGCTGGTGCACCTGGGGCTGCCCCGCTCGAACATGTATGTGGTGGACTCGCGCGGCGTCATCCACACCGGGCGCGAAGCCGGCATGGAACTGAACAAGGCCCGCTATGCCCAGGACACCGACGCGCGCACCCTGGCCGACGTCTGCAAGGACGCCGACATCTTCCTGGGCTGCTCCGCGCCCGGCGTGCTGACCGCCGACATGGTCAAGACCATGGCGCCCAAGCCGCTGATCCTGGCCCTGGCCAACCCCGAACCCGAGATACGGCCGGAAGTGGCCAAGGCGGCACGCCCCGACTGCATCGTCGCCACCGGCCGTTCCGATTACCCCAACCAGGTCAATAACGTGCTGTGCTTCCCCTTCATCTTCCGGGGCGCCATGGACGTCGGCGCCACGGTCATCAACGAGGAAATGAAGCTGGCCTGCGTCAAGGCCATCGCTGAGCTGGCCGAAGCCGAACAGAATGACGAAGTGGCCACGGCCTACGCCGGCCAGGAATTGGCTTTCGGGCCCGACTACATCATTCCCAAGCCCTTCGATCCGCGCCTGATCATCAAGATCGCGCCGGCGGTGGCCGAGGCGGCCGCCGCCTCGGGGGTGGCCCGTCGCCCGATCGAGGACATGGAGGCCTACCGCCAGAAACTGATGAGCCTGGTGTACCACACCGGCCAATTGATGCGTCCTCTTTTCATGCAGGCCAAGACCGCGCCGAAACGCGTCATCTACGCGGACGGCGAGGACGAGCGCGTGCTGCGCGCGGCGCAAACCATTGTCGACGAACGCATCGCCTACCCCATACTCGTGGGCCGTCCGGCGGTGATCGACATGCGCATACGCAAATTCGGGCTGCGCCTGCGCGCGGGCCAGGACTTCGAAATCGTCGACCCGGAATCCGACGCGCGCTTCAACGAAACCTGGAACGCCTACTACAAGCTGAAGGGCCGCGCGGGGGTCACCCCGGACATCGCCAAGGCGATGGTGCGCAAGCACAACTCGCTGATCGGCGTGATGCTGCTGCAGCGCGGGGACGCCGACGCCATGCTGTGCGGCGTCAGCAGCCGCTTCGACAACCAGTTGAAATACGTGGATGAGGTGATAGGCCTGAAGCCGGGGGCGCAAACCTACGCCGCGATGAACGTGCTGATGCTGCCCACGCAGACGCTGTTCATATGCGACACCCACGTCAACGAGGATCCGACCGCCGAACAGATCGCCGACATGACCATACAGGCGGCCGAAGAGGTGCGCCGCTTCGGGGTGGTGCCCAAAATCGCCCTGCTGTCGCATTCCAACTTCGGCAGCCGCTCGTCGGCGTCGTCGCGCAAGATGGCCGAAGCCCGCCGTCTGATCGCCGAGCGCGCTCCCGACCTGGAAGTGGACGGCGAAATGCACGCCGACTCGGCCCTGTCGGAAAAAATCCGCCTCAAGGCCTTCCCCGACTCCACCTTGAAAGGGCCCGCCAACCTGCTGATCACGCCCAACCTGGATACCGGCAACATCACCTACAACATGCTCAAGATGACGGGCAGCAACGGCGTGGCGATGGGCCCGGTCCTGCTCGGCGCCGCCCGCCCCGTGCACATCCTGACCACCAGCGCAACCGTAAGACGCATCGTCAACATGACGGCCCTGGCGGTGGTGGACGCGCAGCAGGAGGCCGGGCAAGTGAAGCTGTAAGCGGATTACAGAATCTTTTAATTTCTGGCTCCTCCATGAGGGCAGCCGCTCGAGGCGCATAGCTTCGAGTGGCTCTTTCCTGCCCCGCGCGGCGCCTCCTTCGACGGTTTCCTTCATGTGGGTGTGTTGAACTACGGAGCGCGACTTCGCCCACCATCGATCAGCGCGATCGGGCATTTCGTCTGGCTCGACCAGCTGAAGAAATTCAACGATCTCACAACATACTTCCTAACGCGCCAGGCGTGATCCCGCAAGCCGATGGATTCGCGAGCCTGGAAGCGGTCACTCAACACGGCAGGCCGGGTATCGCACAGGCGCCATATCCATTCACGCCAATGCGCAGCCGCACGCCGGCACGCGCATTGCTTGCAGTGCCGGCATCTCCCAGTACCCTGCTTCGAGCGCCACATGCCCCGCACTGCCCACACACGTGAATCCGATCGCCTTCCGCCTGATGCCGATATAGATCAGTTGCGCGAGGGTGCGCAGCGGTGCCGCGATTGCCCGATCGGAAAAAACGCCACCCAGGCGGTCTTCGGAGAAGGCCCAACCACCGCCAGGCTCATGCTGGTGGGTGAACAGCCGGGCGACCGGGAAGATCTGGCCGGCCATCCCTTCGTAGGCCCGGCGGGCCATTTATTGGACAAAGCGATGCAAGCGCTGGACTGGCCCCGGGATTCTCTTTATCTGACCAACGCGGTCAAGCACTTCAAGTTCGAACTTCGAGGGAAACGGCGCCTCCACAAGAGTCCCGCCCAGCAGGAGATCGACGCATGCCTGCAATGGCTGGACCGCGAACTGGAACTCGTGCGGCCCAAGGCGATCGTGGCCTTGGGGGCGACGGCCGCGCGTGCCTTGATGGGACGGCCGGTCGGCGTGATGCGCGAGCGCGGCAACTGGATCGTCCGGGACGACGGCTTGCGGGTATTGGTGACGCTGCATCCCTCGGCGCTACTGCGCGGCCCTCCCCGGGAACGCGCCGTGGCGTTTGAAAAATGGCTGGAAGATCTGCGGCATGCGTCCCGTTATGTGCGTCCATGACGGCGCAGCGGAATTCAGCCGGCGGCCGCCAGCGGCCAGGTCAAAAACGCGAAAGGCGGCGGAAAACGACTTGCGGCCACCCGCAAGAAAGCCCGCACACTCTATTCAGGAGCATACCGGCCTCTTGACCGGCGGGCCGAAAGCCTCGGGCAAGCATCGCCGCTCGTGAAACTTTCTGACTGGTTATGTCCACGTTGACAATCGCATGTGGCAGACGTATCATCAACATAACAGTGATATTTTACTGTTATGTTTTCATCATTTAATAAATAGGAATTTGCCGTGTCCAACAGAATTCGTATCACCAGTCCCGACGTCGCCGAAGCAGAACCCGGCTTGTGGTCCAACTGCCTGCGTGTGGACGACTCCCTCTACTTGTCGGGCTTCACCTCCCGCGCCAACGATGGCGAGACCATACTGGGTGAAACCGCCTACGAGCAGGCGAGAGTCATATTCGGAAAAATGAAAAGCCTCGTAGAAGCCGCTGGCGGCACGATCGACGATATCGTCACCATGACCATTTACGTCACCGATATCCGCGACAACAAAGGAATCTGGAAGGCAAGGCGTGAATTCTTTTCCGGCGACTTTCCCGCCTGCGCGCTCATCGAAGTCAAAGGTCTGGCAAGTCCGGAAATCAAGCTGGAGATTCAGAGTCAGGCCCGCCTGAAGCAGGCATCAGCGTGAAGTTCGTGCGCTTTCGCCAAGGCGATTCGGCAGCCGCCTTCGGAATATTGTCAGACGACCGGGTGACGCCGCTCACTGGCTATGCGGGTGTGCAAGCCGTCATTGCCGACTGGCCCAACGCGGCCACGGCGATCGAATATTCCGCCGATAAAGGCATCCCCTTGTCTGACATCGAGCTGCTGGCCCCTATCATTCCTGAACGTAATGTCTTCTGCGTGGGTTGGAACTATCTCAAACACTACGACGAGAGCGTCGGCAAGCGGGAGGGACAGGAAGTCGAGCTTCCGGACAGGCCCACGTTCTTCACCAAACTGCCAACGACAGTCATCGGCCCCTTTCAGGACGCCCCGCTGCACGAAGCACACACGACACGACTAGATTGGGAAGTGGAGCTAGGCGTAGTAATCGGCAAAGCCGGCCGGAATATTTCCGAAGAGAATGCGCCGGACCATATATTCGGGTACACGATAGGCAATGACATCAGCGCCCGCGACCTGCAGCGAGCACATGGAGCGCAATGGTTCAAGGGCAAGAGCCTGGATGGCACCTGCCCGCTGGGGCCGGTGCTGATAACGGCAAACGAGATCCCCGATCCTCAAGATCTTGCTCTGCAATGCCGGGTCAATGGACAGATCATGCAGGACAGCCATACCAGCCGTCAGATCTTTTCCGTCCGTCGCATCATCGCAGAACTGTCGGCAGGCCTCACATTGTTGCCTGGCGACGTCATCCTCACAGGCACCCCCGAAGGCATCGGCAACGCAAGGACGCCGCCCGTTTATCTTCGAGACGGCGACGTGGTGGAGTGTTTTATTGACGGTATCGGACGGCTGCGCAATACCATCCGGGCTGGTTTGTAGATCCCTTGCGCCGGGGTAGCCGCCCTTTGGCCGCTACCCTTGGATAATCAACCTGAAAAGGACTCGAAATGAAGAAGATCGTCACCGTATTAAGTTTAATGTTGGGCTGCGCCAGCGCCATGGCTCAATCCTTTCCTGATCGCGCTTTAACCATTGTCGTTCCATATTCTGCCGGCGGCGCGTCCGACACCGTCGCCAGGGCTGCCGGCAAGCTGGTCGCCGAAGCCACCGGGCAAAGCGTCGTGGTCGAAAACAAGCCAGGCGGCGCGACCGTGATCGGCGCCCAGGCTGTACTTGCAAAGCCAGCAGACGGTTACACCGTCATGCTGGTCGCTGCAAGCTTCGTCATCAACCCGCACTTGCTCAAGCTGCCCTACGACCCTGACAAGACATTCCAGCCAGTCGCCCTGCTGGCTTCCAATCCTCACGTCTTGGTGGTCAACTCCAAAGTGCCGGCCAATACGCTGCCCGAATTCATCGCCTGGGCGAAAAGCCGAAACGGAGACGCAACGTTCTCTTCCTTCGGCAACGGCTCATCGGGCCATATCGGCTTTGAAATGTTCAATCAGATGGCGAACATCAATATGGTCCATGTTCCTTACAAAGGCGCCGCGCCAGCCACCATGGCGGTGCTCAGCGGCGAAGTCGACGCTACGCTCGCCGACATTGGCGTGGTTACGCCCCATCTCGCTTCCGGCAAGATCAAGGCCATCTCCATTACGGGCGACCAGCGGGCTCCGACTCTGCCCAATGTACCCACCTTCAAGGAAGGCGGCATGCCCAACTACTTCTCGCAAACCTGGCTTGGCCTCTGGGCGCGGTCCGAAGTACCGCAAGATCGGATTCAGCGCCTGAACGAATTGTTTAACAATGCCATGAAAACTTCCGAGATGAAGTCGCTGCTCGCTCAGCAAGGGCTGCAGGCCGGCTCTACTACACCCGCCGAATTTGGGGAGTTCGCAAGGTCGGAAAGCCAGAGATATAAACAGGCCATCGAAAAAGCAGACATCCGTGTCGAATGAGTAAAATGGCCGGCAGGCCATACCGACTCGTGGCACTCGACCAGGGTCAGCCCTGGTCGAACCTTTTTCATGGCGCTGCTTCCCCGGGGATCTACTCAGGGTCCGGCTTAGCGCGTATACGGATAACATGCCCATCACATCTACACCTTCCATGATCGCCCGACGACGCGCCCGCCAAGCCATATCCACCGGCACATCGCTGGCAGAACAGGCCTATATCGCCGTCAAGCGCATGATACTTTCGGGCGAGTTGATGGCCGGCGAACAGATCAACGTCGCCATGCTGGCTGATCAACTGAACCTGGGCCGCAGCCCCGTCCACATGGCCATCCACCGCCTCGATCGCGAAGGACTGGTCGCAATCATTCCCCGCAAGGGTATTCTGGTGAAGTCTGAAACACTGGAAAGCTTTCTGGAACTGATCGCTGCCCGACAACTGATCGAACCGTACTTGACAGAGCAGGCCATGAATCATGTCAGCCCGGAACTCTTTGCCAATCTGGACGAGCTGATCGCGACTGGCTGGAAACACCACCGGGACGGTAACCGCATCGGAGGCATGGAAATCGATCGGCTTTTTCACCAGACCCTATATGAGGCTTCAGGCAACAACATTCTCGCGGACTTTGCAGGGCAACTGCTTGACCGCTCGATGGTGCTATGGTTCCGCGCCCCCACGCACGATGAAAAGCAGCCCAATGTGGCTGAGCTGGAAAGCCTGCTTCGAGCCATCAAGAACAACGATAAGGCCACAGCCGTTGCGAGCATGGTGCAGCATATCGCATCCGTTCGAAACAAATACCTGAAGTAGCGGCTGTCCCGGGCGGCGGTGAATAGCGGCAAGGGATTTTGCTTGCACCATGCCTCGCCGCGCGTCATCACGATCGCTGACGTGGTTCACTCACGGCACGCCACAAAAAAAACCGGTAGTCTCTTTTGCGAGAATACCGGTTTTTTTCAGGCAAGCCTGCCAGGATGCCTGATCGGCGATCATCGCTTGGGCAC
>Ga0182744_1003011_pt1 | contig 13416 bp, 9 predicted proteins | sample eDN3rd30CKraftMG_FD_128525 | JGI IMG/M metagenome (GOLD analysis project Ga0182744, IMG submission 128525) | Enriched Miracle-Growth compost microbial communities from Emeryville, California, USA - eDNA 3rd pass 30_C Kraft MG (version 2) (version 2) ...
CCTATATACAAGAGTTAGAAGAGGCTATAGTTGCTGGAACACGCGTAAAACATGATCTTTTGGAAGCTCAAACATCTCTAGAAAAAGCAAGTAACTGGGGAACTTTTGATATGTTCGGCGGCGGTTCAATCTCCAGTTTTGTAAAACACCAACACTTGGATGAAGCCGAAGCCAGCATCCATAAAGCTCAAACAAGTATGCGATATTTTCAAAAGGAACTATTAGATATACAAGAAGAAGCACATCTCGAAATTGATATCTCAGGCATGCTTAAATTTGCCGATTTCTTTTTTGATGGCTTCTTCGTAGATATGATGGTTCAAGGAAAGATTAACGACTCTTTAGAACAAACAAAAAGCCAACTCTCAAAGGTTAGTGAAATTTTATCGAATTTAAGGGAACAGTTTGAGGCGAGAAAAGAAGAGGTAGCAACCATTCGTCATGAAAGAATGGAGTTAATTGAGAGTATGTAGGCTATGGGATTCAATAATCTTTTGAATAAAAGTTTAAGGAACAGCAATCTTGTATGGCTAAGATTGCTGTTTTGTTTTGTATAGGAATAATAGTTTCCTGGTGGTGATGAAAAACGAAGGGAAGAGCGAAATAATGGGAAAAGTCTTTCACAGTGGTGATGAAGGACAAGAGGTAGTTTATTGAGTTTCTTAAAGTATTGATTAAGTAGAGATGGATAAATAAACGGTTTGCTAAGAGGTGCTTGATATAAGGTGAATTCGGGATGAATGAAGACAACTGAGGCCACTACAGATTGATGAAATCCCAGACTCTGAAGTAACTGTCGTAACAATGATTCAGTTCTATTTAGTTGAGTTAGTAGATTATTAATTTCTGACTTGGTTGTTTATAAAGTCTATCAGAGTCGTAATAAAAATTTCCTTGATAGTTCTTTACCTCATAAATGTAAATGGTTTTCAGAAAAATTAGTAGGGAATCAATTTGGAACAAGGTGTTGTTGAAGAAGTAAATCATTTAAAATATAACATTCGGATTTTAGCTTTTCTAAATACTCATCAAATAGTTTTTCCCCTCATATCCTTTTAGGAGATTTAAATAATGGAGTTTACTTTTGTCTGTTAAACTCATTCGCTTGTCTAGATATTCAAGAGCTAGTAATTCAAGTGATTTTCTTCGATGTTTGTAGATCATACTTCACTTCCTTATTTTGTTTCAAATCTATTATAGTTAAGGATTATGTGAATTTTTCTAGTTATAAATGAAAACAATTCTGTAATATGATTACTTTGATGGTTAAACACATTAGTAGGATAAATCAATGTTAAAAATTTCACATTGAAATTTTATAGTTTCCATAATTTCATATGTTCATTATCATTGATTTCGTTCCACGTGAAACATTTTAAATAGCACATGATTTCCCGACCTTACAAAAGGGTATATAAAGAGAAAAACTAAATGAGGGAATCAAATGAAAAAGAAGAAAAAATGGATAATTAGCGCCATTATAATCATAATTTTATCAGCAACCATGCTATATCACAGAGTTAAACCCCTGCCATCCGGACTTTCCTATCAAAGCAAGGTTCATGCAATATCAGATCAAGATATTGATTTTTTATATGACCTCACGTATCAAAAAGATGGGGAAGATGAGTATGATCACTCTATTTTTAACGAGGTATTTAAAACAATTCAGGAGGCGGAGCATTTTCTAATACTAGATCTTTTCTTAGTTAATGGGTATACAGATGGCAAACGTTCATACCCAAAGCTTAGTGAAAGATTAACGAAATCAATTGAAAAGCAAAAAGAGAAGTACCCTGATTTAAAAGTAGTTTTTATTACCGATCAAATTAATACTACATATGGATCTCATGAGGCCAAGCAAATTGATCCATTGAAGGATCTTGGTGTGGAAGTAGTTTATACGAACTTGGACCGATTACGGGATCCTAATCTTTTATACTCTGGATTTTGGAGGGCAACAATTAAGTGGTTTGGACAGGAGGGTAACGGTTGGCTTCCAAATCCAATGGAAAAGTCAGCGCCAGAAGTGACAGCACGTTCTTATTTAAAATTATTGAATATTAAAGCAAACCATAGAAAAGTGGTCATCACCGAAGATGCCGGGTTGATTTTATCTGCGAATCCACATGATGCCAGCGGGTTTCATTCCAATATAGGTTTTAAAGTAAAAGGATCAATCCTCAAAGATATGGTGAGAGCTGAAAAAGCAATAGCTGCATTTTCAGGCGGGGACTTAAACGCATTTCCTTCAAAGGTTGAGTTAGATGAGCTAATTAAACCTTCTTTATTAGAAGAAGGATTATCATTGCATGCTCAAATTCTTACAGAAAGAAAGGTTCAAACCCATGTTGTCGATGCGTTGAATAAGGCAGAAAAGAAAGATAAGGTTTGGATCGGCATGTTTTATTTGGCTGATAGAGATATTATTAAAGGTATTGAGGAGGCTGCAAAACGAGGAGTTACAATCAACATTGTATTAGATCCAAACCAAAATGCTTTTGGACAAGAAAAGATCGGTTTGCCGAATCTGCCTATAGCAGCAGAACTTCAAAATCTTGACTATGAAAATATTACAATTCGCTGGTATGCTACAAACAAAGAGCAATATCATTCAAAACTGATTTATATAAAAGGTCAACAGGAGTCCGTTGTCATTGGTGGTTCGAGCAATTTCACATCGCGAAATCTCGACGACTATAATGTAGAAGAAGGTATGAAAATCATAGCCCCGACAGAAAGTAAGCTCATAGAATCAGTTGATCACTATTTCAATAGAATTTGGAGTAATGAAGATGGTACTTATACAGTCGATTATGAGAAATATCAGGATCAGTTACCAGTGTTTAAATACATCATGTATATGATTCAAAAAGTATTCCAGATGACTACTTATTAAGTTACTAGTGGTAACAGAGAGCCTGCAACCATTTTGTAACAGGAACTACTTATTGGGCAGGAATGTAATAGGCAATTATTAATTCATGAACAGGGTAATGGAAATTGTTGAACAGACCTGCCTAAATACGGTTTAATAGAGTTATATCTAGCAAAATTAATACATAATATACTTTATTGTGCATTTGCAGATGGGGTTTTCCGTATGAGGTCTTGTTTTCTTTCACAATGTCATCATAAACCAAAAACAACATTGGGGAGGAATCAGTATCGAGGTTTCAGTAAGTGCTTTAGGAGCAATAAGTGCTTTGGTCATTGCCATTGTGTTAATACTAAAAAAAGTGCCACCTGCTTATGGAATGGTTGCCGGAGCCTTGATCGGAGGGTTGATAGGTGGCGTTGAAATTACAAATACAGTGAATTTAATGATAGAAGGTGCAAAAGATATTATTCCGGCAGTATTGAGAATAATGGCTGCGGGCATCCTTGCAGGTGTTTTAATTGAATCTGGTGCAGCTTCATCGATAGCAGAAAAGATCGTCAAACAGTTTGGGGAATCACGGGCGCTCTTGGCGTTGGCTGTAGCGACAATGATTTTGACAACTGTCGGGGTTTTTGTAGATGTGGCTGTTATTACTGTTGCCCCGATTGCGTTAGCTATTGCTAAGCGGGCACAACTTTCTAAGACTGCTATTTTACTAGCGATGATTGGTGGAGGAAAAGCAGGAAATATCATGTCACCAAACCCAAATGCAATTGCAGCATCTGATGCCTTTAATGTACCGCTGACATCGATTATATCGGCAGGAATCATTCCGGCTATTTTGGGTATTGCAGTAACGTATTATTTAGCAAAGAAGGTAGCAAAAAAAGGTTCTATTGTCATGGACCTAGATGTTGAAGTCTCAGATATGACAAAAAAACCTCTATTTATGACAGCTATGATTGGACCACTCGTTACAATTATTTTACTGGCGTTAAGACCATTATTTGATATTAATATTGATCCAATGATTGCACTGCCTATAGGAGGAATTATTGGCGCAATTGCGATGAATAAGACCAGGGAACTTAATGATTATGCAGTTTCAGGATTAAGTAAAATGTCTGGTGTTGCGATTATGTTATTAGGAACTGGAACATTGGCTGGGATCATTGCTAATTCTGAGTTGAAGGATGTAATGATCAATGGATTAAGCTCATCTGGCTTGCCGGCATATTTATTGGCGCCTGTATCGGGAATTTTTATGTCTGCTGCAACAGCTTCAACAACAGCAGGTACAGCTGTAGCAAGCGGTGTTTTCAGCAGTACTATTCTAGGTTTGGGAATTTCAGCATTAGCCGGGGCTGCCATGATTCATGCTGGCGCAACAGTGCTTGATCACTTGCCTCACGGAAGTTTCTTTCATGCGACAGCAGGAAGTGTCAACATGGAAATTAAAGAGCGCTTAAAACTAATGCCATATGAATTTTTGGTTGGTTTAACGCTTACGGTCATTTCCACCCTCATATTCGGAGTATTTAAACTTTTTGGTTAACGGGATTTTTAGAAAGGAGATTTAAAAGATGAAAATAGTCATTGCCCCAGATTCTTTTAAGGAAAGCTTATCTGCAATGGAGGCAGCTCTTGCAATAGAGCGGGGCTTTAAAAGGATTTTTCCAAATGCCGATTATCAAAAAATGCCGATGGCGGATGGTGGAGAAGGTACTGTTCAATCTTTAGTCGATGCAACAAACGGTTCAATTAAAGAAAGGATTGTGACAGGTCCACTTGGAAATCCGGTTAAAGCTTTCTTTGGTTTGATGGGTGATGGAAAAACGGCCGTTATTGAAATGGCTGCTGCATCCGGTTTGCATTTAGTCCCTTTTGAACGACGAAACCCATTAGTAACGACGACAAGAGGTACAGGAGAGTTAATCTTATCCGCCCTTGATTTAGGTGTAGAGCATATGATTATCGGGGTTGGTGGAAGTGCCACAAATGATGGAGGAGCAGGGATGGTTCAGGCGTTAGGTGGGAGATTACTAGATTCAGATGGAAATGATATTCAGGCAGGAGGTGGTGTGCTTTCGGAAATCGCCTCTATCGACTTGACAGGACTGGATCAAAGATTAACGGAAATCAAAATTGAAGTAGCCTGTGATGTTGATAATCCATTAACAGGGCCAAGAGGTGCATCAGCAATATTTGGTCCCCAAAAAGGAGCAACACCTGAGATGGTCCAATTGCTTGATCAGAACCTGACTCACTTTGCCGATGTCGTAGAGGCATCACTTGGAAGGTCCTTTCGAAATATAGAAGGGGCAGGTGCTGCTGGAGGTCTTGGAGCGAGTCTAGTAGCTTTTTTGAATGCTGAATTAAAAAGAGGGATTCAAATTGTCCTTGATGCAGTGAATTTTGATGAAGTAGTAGAAGACGCGAATCTTGTTATAACAGGTGAGGGAAGAATTGATTCACAAACTATTTATGGAAAGACTCCTATTGGTGTTGCAAAGGCAGCTAAAAAGTATGGTGTGCCTGTAATTGGTGTAGCAGGCTCTCTATCGAAAGATTGTGATGTTGTATACGAACATGGTATTGATGCACTTTTTAGCATTGTGCCAGGTGTTACCACACTTCCAAATGCCTTTGAACATGCTGCTGATTACATGGAAATGACAGCAAGAAACATTGCTGCAACTTTGAAAGCTGCGAATAAATGAATGGAAGGACCCGAAGGAATCCTTCGGGCTTAATCTGTGAAGAGTTATTAGCTTTATTTCGAATGGCCATGATACCACGTGTAAAATGTGCCAGCCTCTTCTTTGGAAAGGCCATATAGTCTACTTTCATGCATTGGTTTGGCTCTATTAAGAAAAACAAGTGTAGCAACATTAAATTTCCGCTGTAACCAAGAGTGTTTAATCGAGATTTGCTGAATTCGTTCGTGATGTGTAACAAATGTTTCATTCACAAATCCGCCCTTTCTTATTTGAACAGTTTTTCCATGGCGAATATAGCTTGTGAACCAATAATCAAGGATTCTTGAGGTAACAGACAGGATAAATACAAAGGCTGCTATCCATAGCCATTCTCTTTTAAAAATGGCCAGTCCAATGATTGATAAAATTGTTACATAATAAGGATGAAGAAGCTTGAGCCACAGAACTTTAATCGGAAATCTTTCCATACGCTCTTCAATGACATATTGAGGCAACATGGATTGCAGGACTTGATAAGCTTGTTTTTTAGGCATAAAAGGATATAAAGAATTCGTATCCTGATCATTTCCATCCTCAGATCCTCCTGCACTGATAAGCTTCACTTCAACAAGACTAAGTAAACGTTTTAAGAGGGATTGTTCTACAACAACAGCTTGAACCCGATGTTTAAGAATTGAATAACTTACAACATTCCCCATGCCTTTTTCAATATAGATTCTATCCGTATCATCACTAATCACAAAGTTACCGTATTTTGTAAAGGTTTTGAACAACCCAAATAAGACAGATAAAATTATAGCTATTATCAGTATAATAATAAGCATCCACCAATGAATGAGTAAATAATCGAACGTATTCTTGGCTGAATTTTCAATGTGAAAAAGCTCTGCCAAATTAAAATACAGGGCACTTAATAAAGGGAAAAAGGCCAAAAAGCTAAGCGATGTAAATGAAGCCTTTATTAAGTCTTTTTTATTCGATTGAAAATGAATGCTTCGTTCAATAACTGGTTGTGGTTCTTCACCATTTTGTTGATCCTGTGGTTGTTCTAAAAGAATGAGAATATGACGTTTCTCTTTAGCTGTTATAACGGGAAAAGTAAAGTTTGCATGTTCTCCGCTTGTACCTGTTTCAAGTGTGAGAGACGTAAGTCCGAACCAACGATGGATAAATGTTGTATTTGATTTATGATTATGGATACTGCTAAAAGGAACGGTTCGTTGTGATTTAATAAATACCCCTTTACGTTCAATGACTGAATTCTGAGTAACCTCATATTGACAGAACATCCACTGTAAAATGGTCCAAATAAGAGTGAAAATACAAACAATGATAAATATGTACCTTCCCCATACAACCCATGTAGCTGTGGATGTTGCTTTAAATATAAATAAGATAAGAACAATTCCTACTGAACCTTTGATAAATGAAATAAGGTCTACAGCTATCATCGCAGGATGATAACGTTTAGTTGTTGGATGCATGTTCTTTTTCTCCTTCACCATTCTCTTGGTCTTTTATTTTTGCAAACACAGCAATTTGTGCTTTTAATAGATGTGCCTCTTCTGCGGGAATGGCAGGGATAACATGATTTGAAGTTGTTGTACCCACCTCAATATTGTAAAGCATATGTCGACGCATAATCGGACCTTGTTCTGTGCGCACATATTCTACTTTTTCCATAGGAATCAATATATGTTGCTGGTTCCATCTTCCATGTTTTAGCTGAATAAACTCTTGATCAATTTCATAACGCCAGGTTCGTTGTAGATAGACAGGTTCAATCAAAATGGAATAAATACCTGATAACATAGCAAGCCCGCCTAAACAATAGAGAACAATACTAACCCAGCTATACCACTCAAATCGCTCAGAGCAAATGAATAGAATGGCAATGATAACGAGTGCAATGATATGACCGATCGTATTAGACATTCTCCATACCTTCACAGCTTCGGAAGAGATCTCTCTTTTCGGCTCATTAATATTGATATACAATGATCTTCACCTCCATAACATATACGAGATATACAGGAAAATAGTTTCATAATTATTGGGATTTATGTGTAAAACAGGTTATTCTATATGGTGTAAGGATAATCATGTAGATATAAAGGTGATTGACACTAGGAGGCATGTGTAATGAGTATGACACTTGGCAATAAGGTTGTTATAGTAGGAACCGGGGCAGTTGGATCAAGCTATGCCTACGCGCTGATGAACCAAGGGGTTAGTGATGAAATTGTCCTTGTCGATTTAAATGAAAATAAGGCAAAAGGTGATGTGATGGATCTGGATCATGGGATTGTCTATGCACCTAATGCAATGAATATAAAGTTTGGTACTTACGAGGAGTGTAAAGATGCTGCACTTGTGGTCATTTGTGCGGGAGCAGCACAAAAACCGGGTGAAACACGATTAGATTTAGTAAAGAAAAATGTAAACATCTATGAATCAATTGTGAAGCAAATTATGGCATCCGGATTTAACGGCATATTCCTTGTTGCAACAAACCCGGTAGATATCCTTGCCTATGCTACTTGGAAGTTTTCGGGATTGCCAAAAGAGAGAGTAATCGGCTCAGGGACGATTCTGGACTCAGCGAGATTCCGTTATATATTAGGAGAAGAATTTGATACAGCACCAACTAGTGTACATGGATATATTATTGGCGAACACGGAGATTCCCAATTGCCGGTATGGAGTTCAGCAAACATTTCAGGAACACCTGTAGCACCAAAGCTATCAGAGGAGAGAAAGGGAGAAATCGCTGTACAGGTAAGGAATGCGGCGTATAAAATCATCGAATCTAAAGGTGCAACATATTATGGTATTGCAATGGGATTAGCAAGAATCACAAGAGCGATATTAAGAAATGAGAATGTCGTTTTACCTGTTGGTGCTCTCCTGGAGGGTGAAAATAATCATAGTGATGTCTTCATTGGTATCCCGTCTGTTATAAATCGTAAGGGTATTAAAAAGGTCGTTGAACTGGAATTAACAGATGATGAAAAAGCGAAGTTTGCAAACTCTGTAAATACATTAAAAGATATTCAAGCGCAATTCTGGGCGTGAAGCAGCTAAGGCCTGTCTCTACTGAAACAGGCCTTAACATCATAGATTAACTCTTTTAATTCGTCCTTCAGAATGATAATCAAATGGTGAAGGTAAAGTTTTAACGTATTCAACAGTAGCATCAAGATCAACCGGACCTACTTCCATGTCTGTAGAAAGCTTTCCAATACTTGTGCTAATGTTTCCATACATATAGTTATTGACCACAACTGAATATTCTTTTGCTGGATCAATCTTGCTTCCATCTGGCAGGAAGATATCCATGACTTTTCCGGATTTTGTTGTATCATCGTATGTGTACGTGTATGAAAAGCCGGAAATATGATAATCAAGACCTCTTGATGTAATCTGTTCATTAAGGATAACTTCTAAATCTGCACCGCTTAGGTTTACTTTATTTAAAACATTTCCAAATGGCTGAACGGCAAATAAATCACCGAATGTAACATCACCAGCTTCAAGGGGAGATCTTACACCGCCACCATTCATTAAGGCAAAATCTGATTTCATAGCAGCTTTCATTCCATCTGCAATTAGATTACCTAAAGGAAGGTCACTTATTTCTTTTGTTGCTGGGTAGCCTTTTTCAAGAGTTGTTGTTAATTTTCCCACAACTTCAGCTTTGATTGGCTCAATCTTTTCAGAATACTTCTTCATAATTTCAGCTACTGCTGGATCTGGATTGTATTTGTCTTGGTAAACAGTTTTAATCTCAGCGGTCTTACTAAAAATATCACCTGTAAATGGATCAATTTCTAAGTCAATATCAGAAAAGGCAGATCCATAAGAATAAGCTTGTACAATTAATTTATTATCTACTAATCTATTAACCTTTACATGATTATGAGCGGCAAAAATCACATCTACTTCATCATTGATTTGTTCAGCAATTCTACTTGCATCAAAAGAATCTGTGTATCCCGTTTGTGTAGCAGGATTATGGGCTAAAACCACAATCGCTTCAACACCTTGTTCTTTTAGCTCTAGTGTATATTTATTAATTGCGTCAACCTCTTCTGTAATGTGCAGTGTTTCGTTACCTTTCCTTACGATCATAGACGGAGTTTCTTGTGTAACAACACCAATAACCCCAATTTTTTGACCGCCTGTTTCCAATACTGTATAAGGATCAGTAATTAAATTTCCATCACTTGTGTCATAGGCATTTGCTGCAACAAGAGGAAAATTCATTCCGTCATAGCCTGGAGTACCGTTTGGATGATCTCCGCCATTCATCATTCTTTTTAGTTCATCAATACCTTCATCAAACTCATGGTTTCCTAAAGTTCCGGCATCAAATCCAATCTCCTCTAATACTTCAACTGTTGGCTCATCTTGAAAGAGAGCTGAAACGAGAGGGCTACCGCCAATCATATCACCTGCATGAACAATAAGAGTGTTTGGGTTTGTTGCTTCTTCTTGTTTTAAAGCTGCAGCTGTGTATTCAATTTGTCCTGCTTTGGAATCACCTACATTTGTAACAGTATCTAACTGTCCATGTAAATCATTTAGGCCTAAAAGCTGAATGTTCACTCCGCGATTAAGGTTAAAGGTAAAGATTCCAAAACCGTCAGCATCTGTTTTTTCAGTATAAGAGAATGGACTACCGTCTGTTATATATTGCTCTGCCTTTGGCGAGGTTTTGAAAGTAACGTTCACATCACCTGATATTGGGGCAATAGACCAGTTATTATCAGCAGTTGGTGTTACTTCTTTTAGTTCGGAAATATAATCCATTAGAATTTGACGATTTTCATCAGCGGAATCAACAACTAATTCACTATTTTTTAGGCCTGGGAAGTTTCCACCGCCACCAGCACGATAGTTATTCGTTACAACAATAAATTCTTGCTCTGGATCGATTGGTTCACCATTATATTCTAAGTTCACAACACGACTAGAATCAGGATGAATAAGTGTTCCATTTTTATCATAGCGAGCAGGTTTTGTGACATCAATTTGGTATTCAACACCATCAATGACATCAAAATTATAAACCGGGAATGAAGGATCTAATAACTCCTGTTCAGCTGTTTTATCAGGGTCAATTGTATTAAATTTACCTGCTGACATTTCAATCCATTCTTTTACAATAGAGCCTTTTATTTTTACTGCTTTTAACGTATTGTCGTAAAGGTATAGGTCACCGGCACTACGGATTGTTAAATCACCTTTTTTAATTTCTGTATACTCTTCCACACCATTGCGGCCTGCCTTAAAAGGTGCCCCAACTGATAGAATTGGAAGATCTTTTAATTCCGGCTTATTTAGTTCAATATAATTTTCTACATACCATTTTTGGGCATTCGTCACAACTTGGATAGATGGATCATCCTGAACTAACGCAAAGTAGCTATAAATATCATCTGTCGTAGTTCCGATTGGTGTATTTACATACTCAATTGTTTTCTCATGAACATCATTTACCGCGTTTACGATGTTCTGATCGGCTTCAGTTTTTTCAGCTGATCTGGTAGAAGATTGAGAGCTGGAAACGTCCCATTTACCCTTTACCTTTTGAAGGGTAAGGTCGATAATTCCAAGAGAACCACCGCCATATCCAGCCTGAACTGCTGCAACTCCATTAATTGTTCCTCTTTCATTATCAACTCCCGGCAGAGGTTGTCCATTAGCATCTTTAAACAGTGCGTCTAAACTCGCAAGATCCTTAGCAGGGAATGTTTTGTGAGTGTGTGAAAAAGTGATTGCATCAATACCAGGCACCTTACTTAAGGCATGTACTTTATCCTCAGTGTTTGCTTCATTACTGCTGAAGCCTGAATGTGCTAATGCAATAATTACATCTGCTCCTTCTTCCTGCATTTGAGGAACATATTTTTCAGCACTTTCAACGATGTTTTTTGTGATGACTTTACCATCTAGATGTGCTTTATCCCATTCGTTAATTTGTGGTGGAACAAAGCCGATATAACCAATTTTAATGACTTTTGTTTTTCCAGTTGAATCTGTGACTTTTTTGTTTACGACTTTATAGGGGGTATACTTATTTTCATCATTTGTAGGATCATCGTCATGATCATCTACATATACATTTGAGTTAATAACAGGAAAGCTTGCATCATCATAGACTTCATCCAAATAGTCTAAGCCATAGTTAAACTCATGATTTCCGAGTGTTGCCATGTCATAGTTCATGATGTTCATTGCTTCAATGGCTGGATGTACCTCTCCATCTTCAAGCGGGTCAATCTTTGCTTTGTAGGTGCCTAATGGAGTACCTTGAATGAGATCACCATTATCTACTAATACAGAGTTATCTACTTCTGATCGGGCTTGCTTCACTAAGGTAGCCGTTTTGGCTAATCCGACTTTAGGAGATTGGTCATTTTTGTAATAATCAAAGCTTAGTAGATTAGTATGAATGTCTGTTGTTTCCATGATCCGGAGTTCAACTTGTGATTGAACCTTTGAGGTAGCTGGCTTTGCTGCATGAACAACATTTGCCATAAAAGGTGCTGATAACAGGCTAATTGCAAGTGTGCTAGACAAAATCTTCAGACTATTTCGTTTGCTTTGCCATTTCATTCGATCCATCCATCCTTTAATTTAATATGAGTTTCCCAACGTCTCTCCTCCTAAATATAGCAGAATAATTTTAGAATAAATGATGCTGGTAGTATAATGAATAGAAATGCCTATATTCTTTCTTTCAATCTATCGTAAACCTAGTTATGTTAGCGTGTATCGAGTGAAATAATAGGATGAAAATCATGTTTTGAATGCAGGGCATTAGCCTATGGACAATACAAAAAAAGCTGACTTAATGAGGATCACATAACATTAAGTCAACATTTACATATTTTTTTATTAGTTAAACCAATTAAGGGACGATCACTTAAGCTGTAAAATTACCGTCATAGCTTAACATAACAGCTGATTTTACTGCATCCATATCAGATATATTATTGATGAATCCTAAATCTTCGTCTTTAACACGAATTTCGTATGTGACTTCATAGTCATGGCCAGGCATGACAGATTTAGATTTTACCGAATATTTTCTAGAGCTCTCAGATACAACATGTTCGATTGAATTTTCAACATTTAGGTCACTATATTTCACAATTAATAAATAAGGATTTTCAATTTTAATTTTGTTAATAAAAATGATCAGTACAGCTCCAATTAGGATAGAGCCAATCACAACTAGAGGGATAAATCCTGCTCCACATAAGATACCTGAAACGATAGCCCAGAAAATATAGACGATATCCATCGGATCTTTTATCGGTGTACGGAAACGAACAATTGATAATGCACCGACCATACCGAGTGATAACAGGACATTTGAAGAAATCCCCATAATGATTAAAGCTGTTGCCATCGACATGATGATAAGAGAAATATTAAAGGTGTGTGAGTAAATAACACCTGAAAATGTTTTCTTATATACAAAGTAGATAAACAATCCTACAAAAAAAGCTACTAATAACCCGATAAGGGAGTCTACAATTGAAAAACTGCTTGTTTTTTCTAAAATACTTGATTTAAAAATATCATTAAAAGATACATTTTCCATTCTTTTTTCACTCCTAAAATTCTTTTCCATTTACTGAATTACTCATTGTCTGTGCTTATCCATACATTCGACTAATTTGGTATTTAGAATAAGCACCTGCTCTTAAGTTGTTGACTTGTAATAGTTGCTTAATAACTAAGGGTAAAAATTCATCATACTTAACTTCGAGCACAACAATATCAGGATCGGTGTCAATCATC